>OIXH01003760.1_pt1 | contig 13044 bp, 11 predicted proteins | sample 1587741 | NCBI WGS metagenome assembly OIXH01 (sample SAMEA3888916, study PRJEB22519) | human gut metagenome | biome: human gut; feature: human-associated habitat; material: faeces | place: Denmark | collected 2011 | reverse complement strand
TTTCTGGCTTCAAACTCTATTATCGGTGAGCTGCTGTGGTAAACCTGTATAAATATAGGCAGACAGTGTTGTGCAGTTATACAATAGATATACGATATGTAGGGGATAAGCTTGAAAAATGACGGAAAATGTGGTATAATTTACTGTGGCGGAGTGTGTCCGCAGTTTTGTATTACCGAGAGGGCTTTTTTATGAAAAGTATAAGATTTATTGCTTTGATCTCAGCAGCGGCAATGTGTTTCGGACTTTGCGCCTGCGGAAAGTCGGAGAAAAAAGACGAGATAGCTGTGCCTATTCTGGAAACTAAGGATATAACATATAAGACGGTAAAAGCTGAGATAGGAGATATCTCTCAGGAGTATCATCAGGAGGGTGTTTATGATTACCCTTACAGTGAAACCGTCACCTTCAAGGCAAGCGGTCAGATAAAGTCTATAGATGTGGAGTCACCTTGTGATGTGAAAAAGGGTGACCTGCTTTGCACACTTTATTCTGACGATGTGGACGAACAGATAGAAGAGGAAGAAATAAGGCTCAATCAGGCGAAGCAGACTGTCGCTACATTGCAGGCGAACGGTGCTGATTACAGTGAGATACAGCTTTCTCAGTATGATTTACAGATAGAAATTGCGGATGCCTTACAGGGTGTCTTAAGCGGACAGTACGATATCGCAGTCAACAATTACGGTTATACTGAGGAGCGTGCAGAATCCTATTATTTTTCCTATCCCTACAAGACGACCTATAACGTTTACATCCAGAGGCCGGATGATGAGCCGCTGACCTCGTTACAGGACATTGCGGACAGAGGATACAAAATTGAGCTGGAAGCGGGAGGACTTACCGCCAACGCGTTAGAGCAGTGGAATGAGGAAAATCCGGACCATCAGATTGACATTGTTTATATAGAAACCAATTTCCAGGTCAAATTCGAGCATATCGTAGACGGTACGACAGACCTTGCGATTGATGACGGACCAATCCTTGACACACTGCTTGAGAAGTTCGGACTCGAGGGAAAACTTGTCGGAAATGATATTGACGATGCGACGCAGGACTTTTTATTCCCGCACAACAATACCTATTTCCTGTTTGGCAAAAACGAGGAGGGCGCTGCGCTCAGAGAGGACGTCGATAAAGTCTTAAAGGAAATGAAAGAGGACGGAACCCTTGAAAAAATCACAACCGGTTATTTTGGAAAAGATACCAGTCCAAAAGATGAATATTTTGAGGAGACCATCAATTAAGCGAAAAACGAGGAGCACAAAAAAATGGAAATTTATCGGGTTACGGCGGATTCGCCGGAATGGATGAAAAAAGCATATGATTATGTCCGCACGGACGCCTTCTGTTTTGGACAAAACATTCCGGTGGAACTTGAATTCAGTGTGGATGTGCCTGGAAAAGAGGCGGATACAATTCTTCTGGTGGAAGACCACAAACCGCTTGCCGGCTGCCGCATCACCTATCCCGCAGAGAAAACGGCGAAAATCGGAAGGGTCTGTGTGATTCGGGAAAAGCAGAAAAGCGGCGTTGGAAGAACGATGATAGAGGAAGCGGAGCACTGGATTGCAGAAAACGGGGCAGAGCATATCGTCATAAGCAGCCAGGACCGGGCAGCAGGATTTTACCAGAAGGTGGGGTACGTGTTAAATCCGGATGTTGACCCGGATATCTATGAGGAGCATAAGAAAAAAGAGCCGCCGAAGGAAAAGCAGAAAAAACGGGGCGATTTGGGATTTCGCTGTGTCCTTGTAGAAAAATATTTGAAATAACAGAGAGGAAACAAAAACCATGGGCAAATTGTTTGATTTTGAATTAGTGTTTACACAGATACCGGAGCTGTTAAAGAAACTTCCGATTACATTGGAATTAGCGCTTCTTGCCATGCTGCTTGGGCTGGCACTTGGACTTTTGATGGCAGTCATCAAGATAAAAAAAGTTCCGGTACTCTGCCAGATTACAAACTTTTTGATTTCTCTGGTGCGTGGAACACCGGTCATCGTGCAGCTCTACATCGCATTTTTCGGACTGCCGATGATTTTTAAATATTTCAATCAACAGTTTGGAACCAATCTTGCGGTGGCTGAGATTCCGGGATTTGTCTACGCGGTGGCAGCGCTTGGCTTAAACGAGTCCGCGTACTGTGCAGAGATTATCCGCTCGGCATTACAGTCGGTCAACGAAGGACAGATTGAAGCGGCAACAGCGCTTGGAATGACTTATTTACAGGCACTGCGCCGGATTATCCTTCCGGAGGCGATTGAGGTGGCACTGCCGACTCTCGGAAATTCCATGATTTCGATTATCAAGAGCACCTCGCTGGCATTTACCTGTGCGGTTGTGGAAATCACGGCGCAGGGCAAAATTCTGGCAGGAAAGACGTACCGCTATTTTGAAGCGTATGTCTCGCTCGCAATCATCTACTGGGTGCTTACGATTATCATTGAGCAGGGCATCCGGTTCATAGAAAAGAAGATAAAGATACCGGATCAGGTGGCGCTTGTAACAGAGGCAGGAGAGGAGAGCAAACATGATAAAAATTGAGCATTTGTCCAAAAAATTTCATGATAATGTCGTGCTTGAGGATATCAATCTGGAAATTAACACAGGCGACGTGGTCGGAATCATAGGACCTTCCGGAACCGGAAAATCCACACTGTTACGCTGCATCAACCGGCTGGAGCTGCCGGAGGCGGGCGTGATTTACATGGATGGAAAAGAGATTGCGATTTCCAGAAAAAAATGCAAGGACTTAAATTATATTCGTCAGAATACCGGGATGGTATTTCAGAAATTTAACCTCTTTGAAAAGAAAACAGCGCTTGAAAACGTGATGGAGGGACTTATCGTTGTCAAAAAGATGAAACGGGAGGAAGCAGAAAAAATTGCCCGGACAGAGCTTGAAAAAGTAGGAATGGCGGCATGGGCAAACCATTATCCCAAGCATTTATCCGGTGGACAGCAGCAGCGTGTGGCAATTGCAAGAGCGTTAGCGATGCGCCCACAGCTTTTACTGCTCGATGAGCCGACCTCGGCGCTTGACCCGGAGCTGGTAGGAGAGGTTTTGGAGGTAATCCGCGAGATTGCGGCAGAGGGATTTACAATGCTTTTGGTATCGCATGAGATGAACTTTGTGAAAAAAGTGTCAAACAGAGTGATTTTCATGGAAAAAGGACATATCGTGGAGGATGGCACTCCGGCGGAGATATTTGACCATCCAAAGAACGAGCGAACCAGAGAATTTTTGGCAAAGATGTATCTGATGACCGAACCGGAATATCAGATTTAAGGAAAATAAAAAGTGGAGATAGAAAGTGGAGGAAGCAAAATGAGTGGATGCAATTTTTCAGCAGTAGAACCAAGTGCAGAGGAGTTATTAAATTCTTACACAGACGAACTGGCAGAGCAGTATGCAAAAGAGGTTGGGGTAGACCCGAGACCAAATGAGACCATCAGTGAGATTGATGAGCGCGGTGCCTTTATCCGCCAGCCAAACGCGTTTATCCAGCCGTTTGGAGATAAAGAGGGAGACCTTAAGGCAGAGGCAGGAAGATACGCAATTTACTGGTCAACCGGCTGCAACTGGTCAAACCGGCCGGTGATTGTGCGGGATTTGCTCGGGCTTAAGGGCGTGATAGGGGACCAGCTTGTGACAGCCTCCGGTCAGACAAATAAATACGGACACGGCTTTGGGAACCAGCCGGGGCACAAGGACCCTGCAACGGGAGCATATTTCTTAAGTGAGTTTTATAAACGCGCAAAACCGGATTTTACCGGAAGGGCAACGACACCGACATTTGTGGATATCATTGAGAAAAAAGCGGTAAATAACGATTATCACAGACTGACAAATTATCTGGAGGTGCAGTTTTATCCGTTCCAGCCGAAGGATGCACCGGACCTTTACCCGAAAAAATACCGCAAGGAGATTGACGAGTTTAACGACTGGCTGTTTCCGCATATCAACAATGCACATTACCGCATGGCATTCTGCCAGTCCCCGGAGGCATATGACGAGGCATATGAGGATTTTTACGAGTCCTTGGATAAGTTAGAGAAGCGCCTTGAGACCAACCGGTTTCTTTTTGGGGATTACATCACAGACAGTGATGTGAGAGCGTATGTGACGCTGGTGCGCTGGGATGTCAGCTATTACCGCAACATCGGGCCGGTGAAGAAGCCAATCCGCGATTACAAGAATATCTGGGGATATTTGAGAGAGCTTAACACCATTCCGGCATTCCACAATAACAGCAATGCGAAGACCCTTTCCGGTGCAGGCAAAAAGGAGAAGGGCGGCAGTAAGCTGTTCCGCAGCTACAACGAGCGGATTTTATCAAAGGTTGATTTTGATGCACTTTGGGCAGATGACGGCGCGCGCAGAGAGTTGAGCCGCACACCGGATGAAATGTTTTTGCGCCACCCGGAGAATGAAACTTATGAGAGTTACGCAAGTGAGATTTCCACAACCATCTGGAACAGTCCAGCCTGGGATGACAGAAATCCGAAAAATGGTACATTATCCGTGGATGCATCCATCAACCCGTTACAGGGATTGCTGTAAGAAATCCTGTGAAATAAAATTTTGAAAAGTTTTACGCGGCGGTTTTGCAGAAAGCCGCCGTTTTTGCATCTGCAAAAACGGGCTAAGAGTTGACGCAGTGCACAAATCTTTGTATAATATATCCTATTGAAACAATAGGAATAGTGAGGCATCAATAAAATGGAACAGACGACAGAGGTAACAGCGGAGCAGCTTGCAAAGTTAGAGCGCCTGCGGGAGTATTTAAAGGAGCTTGGCTCCGTTGCGGTGGCATTTTCAAGTGGTGTAGATTCCACATTTCTGCTGGGCGTGGCACATGAGGTGCTTGGTGACAAGGTGATTGCAGTGACAGCGGAATCCTGTTCGTTCCCGAAGCGGGAGTTAAACGAGGCAAAGGCCTTTTGTGAGGAAAAGGGAATCAGGCATTTTATCTGCCATTCGGAAGAACTTGAAATCGAGGGATTTGCGCAGAACCCGAAAAACAGATGTTATCTGTGCAAGCGGGAGCTGTTTGAAAAAATACAGAAAATTGCAGACGAGAACGGGATGGCATCTCTTGCAGAAGGTTCAAATATGGACGATAACGGCGATTACAGACCGGGACTTGTGGCAGTGGCAGAGCTTGGGGTTAAAAGCCCGCTGCGGGTCTGTGAACTGACCAAGGCGGATATCCGTGCCCTGTCAAAGTATCTCGGACTTCCAACCTGGGAAAAACAGTCCTTCGCCTGTCTTTCTTCCCGGTTTGTTTACGGGGAAACAATCACAGAGGAAAAGCTTGGAATGGTTGACAAGGCAGAGCAGCTTTTGCTTGATATGGGATTTCACCAGGTTCGTGTGCGGATTCACGGAATGATGGCACGTATCGAGATTTTGCCGGATGAATTTGAAAAGCTGGTAAAAGAAGAAAACCGGACACGCATTGTGCGGGAATTCAAAAGTTACGGATTTACCTATGTGACCATGGATTTGATGGGATACCGCATGGGCAGCATGAACGAAACATTGAACAAGTAGTAGAAAAGAGGGAAGCGTATGACCAGAGAAGAAGCGTGGGAATTGCTGACAGAATATAAATAGAAGCATTGCGGACATTCCGCCCATAGGAGAGAAAGATGTTAAACCAGTTTTCAAGAACACAGTTATTAATAGGAGAAGAGGGAATAAACCGTTTAAAAGGGGCAAAGGTTGCCGTATTTGGAATCGGCGGCGTTGGTGGTTACGTCTGTGAGGCGTTAGTGCGAAGTGGTGTGGGTGCGTTTGACCTGATTGACGATGACAAGGTCTGTCTGACAAACTTAAACCGCCAGATTATCGCCACACGCAAGACCGTTGGAAAATACAAGGTGGATGTGATGAAGGAGCGGATATTGGATATTAACCCGGATGCCGATGTGCAGGTGCACAAGTGCTTCTTCCTGCCGGAAAACGCAGCGGATTTTCCATTTGAAGAGTACGATTACATCGTGGATGCCGTTGATACCGTGACAGCGAAGATTTCGCTTGTCATGAAGGCAAAAGAGCTTAACATTCCGATTATCAGCAGCATGGGAGCCGGAAATAAGCTCGATGCCAGCCTTTTTAAGGTGGCAGATATCTATCAGACGAAGGTCTGCCCGCTCGCAAAGGTGATGCGCCGGGAATTAAAAAAACGCGGCGTGAAGAAATTGAAGGTAGTTTATTCGGAAGAGCAGCCGATGACACCAATCGAAGATATGGCAATCAGCTGCCGTTCAAACTGCATCTGTCCGCCGGGAGCAGCGCATAAGTGTACGGAGCGCCGGGCAATTCCGGGAAGCGTGGCATTTGTGCCGTCTGTGGCAGGATTAATCATTGCAGGAGAAGTGGTAAAGGATTTGATTGCAGAATAAGGTTTTTCCTATTAAAAAAACAGGTTCGGAAAATGAAGTTCATTTCCCGGACCTGTTTTTATGTGATTTTATTTTTTGCGTAAGAAGAATACGACAGCGCCAATCACTGCAACAACTGCGATTACGATGACGGCAACAACGACCGGATTTACACTGCTTGTAGTCGAAACAGTATTCTCCGTTTCGGAAGGAGCAGCCTGCTCCGTGTCATCGGTAGCGGAAACAGCATTTTCACTCTTCACAAGAACCAGAGCGGAAATCGGCTCTACGGTAGCGGAACCGGTGAGGGTGGAAAGTGCCTCTGTTCCGGCGGTAGAAGCGTTTACGTATACATCCCAGGAGCCATCCGGAAGTTTGACAGAGGTTTCGGAGGCATTTGGGTTAAAGATGATAAAGAGTCCATCAGATACTTCACCGTTTACACCGCCGTTAATCTGGAAGGCAAGAACGTTTTCATCAAGTCCGTCGATGGCGGTAACGTTATCTGCCACATCTTTTGCATTGGTTAAGCGCAGTGCTGCGTGAGCCTTGCGGAATGCAATCAGTCCCTTGTAGTAATTGTAAACATTCTGGTATTTTTCTTCGTCTAAGGTATCCCATTTTAAGCTGTTGACGGCATCGGAAGAATTGTAGCTGTTTTCGATAAAGTTTCCGGTAGAGTCAATCTTGGTGCGAAGCATTTCTTCGCCTGCCTGCATAAACGGGATTCCCTCTGCGGTCATATAGATGGCAGCGGCAAGATTATTCATGCGTATGCGGTCTTCCCTGGAAACACTCGGAGTGGACTTTGCAATGCGGTCCATCAACGTCATGTTGTCATGGCAGGAAGCGTAGTTGATGCTCTGGGAAGGAGTGGTGCACCAGGTACCCGCCTGTCCTAAGAAGCAGTCTTTGATGGTATCGGCAAGTCCGGAAGCACCGGATACATAACCAAGCTCTGTGGTAGAGAACACACTTCCTTTTAACGCATCGCGCAGTGTGTCACTGAAAAATGCAAATTCCGGTACTTCAGTGGAGTTAGTCTGTGTGGTCATGGTATAGCCGTCTTTTGTGACTGTGGTATCCATCGTCCAGCCCTCGCCGTAGAAAATAACATCCGGATGGTCTGCATGAACTTCTGTAATAATTTCATTGATGGTTTCAGTGTCAATGAGTCCGACTAAGTCGAAGCGGAAACCATCAATATGGTACTCATCGGCCCAGTATTTCACAGAATCCACGATGTATTTACGTACCATGGAACGCTCGGAAGCGGTGTCATTGCCACAACCGGAGCCGTTGGAATATTTGCCTTCCTCATCCACACGGGAGAAGTAGTTCGGAACAATCTTGTTAAAGCAGAAAGCACTTGCACTATATACATGATTGTATACAACATCCATAACAACGCTGATCTGGTTGTCATGAAGCGCTTTTACCATCTGTTTCATCTCGGACACGCGGACAGCACCGTTATAAGGGTCGGTGGAGTAGGAGCCTTCCGGTACATTGTAGTTTACCGGGTCATATCCCCAGTTAAACTGCGGGGTATCAAGCTTTGTTTCATCCACAGAGCCGTAATCGTAGACCGGAAGCAGGTGCAGATGCGTGATGCCGAGGTCTTTGATATGGTCTAAGCCGGTCGGAATACCGGAAGTGGTTGTGGTGCCTGTCTCGGTAAGTCCTAAGAACTTTCCGGCATTGGTGATACCGGAGCTTTCATCAGCGGAGAGGTCACGCACATGAAGCTCGTAAATGACGGCATCATTGTAGGTAAGACCGGAGTTCGGGTTGCTGTCATTGTCCCATCCGTCCGGGTTGGTGGAGGAGAGGTCAATGACCATTGCGCGGGCACCGTTGACACCGGTTGTGCGTGCGTAAGGGTCGCAGGCTTCATTTTCTTCACCGCCGACTGATACCAGATAGGTGTAGTAGGTTCCGTTTAAATCGCCTTCTTTTTCGGCTACCCAGGTGCCGTTTGCATCAGAAGTCATCGGAATCTGTTCGGTCAAATCGTCCGTGTCCGGTGTACCGGAAGCGTAGAGGTTTAAGGTGACAGCATCGGCAGTCGGAGCCCATACGCGGAAAGTGGTTTTTTCCGGCGTCCATACAGCACCTAAATCATCGCCGGTGTAAGTATATTCTTTTTCAAAATTTTCGATAGAATAAATATTTGGCATGATAATCTTATACTCGTTTCCTTCAAAAATAATGTTATAATTTCTGGTCGCCTCTAATGGCTGTTCCAATGTTATAGTATAGTGGAATGTTTCGTCTCCGGCAACCCCTGCAACAGGAATTGTGCCATCACTGCCCTCAACAGAAAAAGCAGTAAGAAGGTCGCCGTCGATGGCACCGGTCATCGTTACGTTAATTGTAGATTCCCCATCGTAGCGCGCTGCTGCAAGCTTGGTTCCGGTTACGGCATCCTCGCCGTATTCCTTTGTGTAGCCTTCCACACCGGATTCCACATAGATGTCTACCGTGCCGGAAAGCATCTCGGAAATGTCGATGAACTGGTCGGCATCCACATCCTTTGCCCAGTCGGCGGTTTTGACGATAAAACCGACGGAGGTTGTGCCGGGAGTGATAATCTTGGTGGCAACCATCTCGCCGTCTTCCTCGGCAAACTCATAGGCACTGCCGTCTTTGCCATCTTCCCATAACCAGACATCCCAGCCGTCGTAGGCACCGTCATCCCTGTGATAGTGCAGCTTCAAGGTCAGATCTTCGGCTGCCTTTGTGACAAATGCGCCCTGCAGGGAGGTAAAAACCGTCACCAAAAGCATGCACAAGGCCATGGAAAATGTTTTGATTCGTTGTTTCATGTGTAATAGTTCCCCTTTCTTTTTTATTTCAAAATTGAAATCTGGTAAAATTGTAGCACAAAAGAAATAAAAAATAAATAGATTTTAGTAAAAATTTTGCAAAAAACGAAAAAATACGAAAAAACATCCAAAATATTTCGATTACAAAAAGTCATTCCCATTTTTGGAAAAAACAATCCCAGGAAATAAGACAACCCGTGCCTGTCATAAGATAGAAATAAGGGAACATCCGGGAGAATCTGAGATGAAAGAACAGAACATAAAGGTGCAAAAAGGGGAAAAGAACTGGAATGTCACGTTGAAATTCCAAGAGGGGAACGAAGAAAGCGAGCAGATTCGCAGCGAAATTGTGGAGGTGTTTTCCGGCACGCTGTTGGAGGAGTGCCGTTGAAGCGGGTGCGGATGCTGCTTCGGGTCAGCTCCGGACAGCAGCTTGAGGCGGACGGCGATTTGTCTGTGCAGAGACGAATTTTAAAAGAATATATAAAAGCGCAGCCGGACTGGATACTCGATGAAAAGGAATATTTTGAGGGGAGCAAGAGTGCATTTAAAAATACGGCAGAGGAGCGGGAGGTTTTGCAGGAAATTTTAAAAGATGCAAAGGATGGTGCGTTTGATATTCTGGTTCCCTATAAGGATGACCGTGTCGGACGTCTGCTGCTTGACTCGACTGCATATGTGGTTGCATTAAAGCAGTACCGGGTAGATATCTATACGGTAAAAGACGGCTGTATTTCGCCAAAGTCAATCGATGATATCAACGGGATGATGATGTTAATGTTTCGGTTTGCGAATGCGCAGAAAAGCAGTCTTGACACCGGAATGAGAGTCAAGGACACGGCAAAAAAACTTGTGGAAAGCGGGAAATTCATGGGCGGACGGGCGCCCTATGGCTATAAACTTGCGTTGTCCGGTGAAATCAGTAAGCATGGACGGGCGCTGCATGAGCTTGTGCCCGTGCCGCAGGAAGTACAGCTTGTGCGCTACATCTACGAATTATCGCTGACAAGGGAGTATGGTTCTGCAAAGATTGCGAAGACTTTAAATAAGGAAGAAGTCCATAAAAAGGCAGCGCCGGGCGGTGTCTGGAAAGCCGGAACCATCACCGGAATCTTAACCAATCCGATTTATGCTGGTTATCCGGCATATAAAAGGAGAGAGCGCATCGACGGCAGATGCCACAGAATGGAGGAAGAGACATGGATTCTGGCGGAAAAACCAAAAGAGGAGCTTGCAGTCATCGACCCTGCGGTGTGGAGGCTGGTGCAGGAAAAGCGGAAGAGCCGCCGTGAAAAGTTTGCCGGAAAAAAGGAGAGTCCCGTGATTGGCAGGAATGAGGGGACGCTTGTGTTAAACGGTCTTTTCTACTGCGGTTACTGTGGGGCTAAGATGGAGAATGCAACCCGCTACAGCTACTGGATGATTCAAAAAACCGGAGAAAAGCGGAGCCGGAAAAAAGAAATTTACAGATGTCAGGGAGCAAAAGAGGGAATTTTGCATGAGCATGGCACACAGTATGCGGCGGAGCAGGTGGAACCTGTCATATTTGAGGTCGTTGCCCGCTGCATTGATGTGCTGTGCCGGGACATTGATGGCGCAGCTCTTTTAAGGGAGAAGCAGGAACAGAACGCGGGATTTTTGCAGGCGGCTGTCCATGCAGAAGAGAAGGAACTAAAAAAATTGGAGCAAAAACTGGAGCTTTTGGAAAATGCCGTCCCGGATGCGATGGCAGGAAGCTATCCGCTTTCCTTAGAGGAGCTTGCTTCACTTCTGAAAAAGCAGAAGGAAAAATGTGCCGTTCAGCGGAAAATCACCGACCAGAAGCGCACAGAATATGAAGCGGCAAAAAGTGCCTGCAAAATGCTATCTGTTGCGCCGCTTCCCTCGTGGGGAGAACTTTTTTTGCGGGCGGATTCTGCGGCAAAGCGGGTGGTACTTCATAAGCTCATCCGGCGCATCAAGGTGCGGCAGGGGGAGCTGGTGGTGGAGATGAAAATGGGAGGAAATCAGGAATTTTTTTGATTTATGGTTTCTAAAAATGTAATCAGGGAATCCAGTTGTTCCGGGGAAAGTTTATTCGTTGCATGTATCAGTTCGATTTGTTTCTCTGTGAGGGACACAGGCTGTGTTCCGCTTTCCATAAAAAACTGTGACAGCGAGATACCAAATGCGTCACAGATTCGTTCTAATGAAGAAATAGAAGGCGTTACATGTCTGCGATACCAGGATGAAATCGTAGATTGTGTCATTCCGGCTTCCTCGGCAAGCTGATATTCTGACCAGCCTTTTGCAGTTCTAAATTCTACAATTCGATCTAATACGTTCATTTGCTATCTCCTTACTACTTCGCTATATCGTTTATTATAGTGTGCATAATCGTAGTAGAATAATTTAAAAATGCGTAAAAAACATTTATTTATGCGTATTATAAATATTGAAATAGCAAACGCATTATCGTATAATTAGTACGAAATGTAGTAGTAAAGACATTAAAAAACGAGGAAGGTCTGGAATGGGTGAATACAAATGATAATTCATAAGATACTGCACCCGGTTTCATTGAAAAAGAGAAGAGATTTAAATTACAGGTATGAAATGAGTTGCATTAGGGGAGAAAAGTAGTGCGGATTATTTTTGACTTGGATGGAACAATAACAGATTTTAATTGCTTCATTGAAAAAGTTGCATTGCCTTATTTTAAAAGAAAATACAGATTAGATATTGCAAACTTAGATAAATTGGAAATTGAGGATATTTTAAATATACAGCAAATATTTAAGGAACGATATAACTGCTCGGATGATGAGGCAAAAGAAAAAGTAGAAAAAGCATTAAATAGATTTTGGACAGGGCATTTTTTACAATTTTTATTTGTTGGAAGAATCAGACAGGGGGCAGGGAAGTTTATAAATGAAATCAGAAAAGAAGGATTTGAAGTTTATATATGTTCTTCAAGAGCGGTGGCAGGTAATACGGATTTAGCTGGTGCAATAGTAAGATTGCTTACTAAAATACAAATTTGGTGTTCGGGCATAAATGTAAGTAATAAAAATATATATTTTTATCCAAATGACAGGCAAAAAGTAAACGGAATAAGAAAGTTGCAACCCAGTGTAGTAGTTGATGATAAGGCTGCTGTTTTATTGGAACTTAATAAGGAAAATATTCCTGTGATAGGAATTAGAGCAAGACATAATCAGTGTTTATGGAATATAAATTCTGTTAATTGGGTTCAATCATTTGAGAATAATGAAATTAGGGATGCACTAAGAAAAGCTATTGGAAAAAAGAAATATGAATATTATACTCGTGCAAAAAAATCAGACAAAACTTTTAATAAAATAAAGTTTTCAAGTTGGATAATAAATGGGTTCTTTAGACCAATTATTTTACATAAGGAAAATATAGTTCTGGATGAAAACAGAGGCATTATAATTGCACCAAATCATCGTAGTACACTTGATCCGTTGATAATCACTGCCATTTTAAAGCGGAATATTCATTATGCTGCATTATTACGTTTTTTCAAGGAAAAGGATAGCATATTTAATAACAGTAAAAATCCAGTTTTATGTAAGGCAACAGCATGGTTGTTTAAGAAACTTGAATATTTCCCAATTGATAGATTATGTGATAATCCAAACGCGAATAACATGGGAGCAATAAGGGATATGCTAGGTTTTTTGTCAATTGGTGAGCGTATAGGAATTTTTGCAGAAGGTACAACAAGAAGGAAAGATGGTCAGGAATTTGGAACCTTTGACAGAGCATTTATTATTCTTGCAAAAAAAAACAAATTCATTAATATGTCCAATTACAGTTT
>OIXH01003756.1_pt1 | contig 13053 bp, 10 predicted proteins | sample 1587741 | NCBI WGS metagenome assembly OIXH01 (sample SAMEA3888916, study PRJEB22519) | human gut metagenome | biome: human gut; feature: human-associated habitat; material: faeces | place: Denmark | collected 2011 | reverse complement strand
AAAAAGAACAAACGGCACATTACGAGTTAAACGGATTTGACCGATATGACGAGTATAACGAGGAAAATGAGCCGGATGTCGGATTTGACGTCGAGGGAATACCCATGGCGCCGAGAAAAAGCAGCGATATCCGCGGAGAAAATCAAAATGCGGCGCCGGCTCACAGAGATATACCGCTGCGCACCGCAAAATCGGGCGGACAGTCCGCACAACACAAAAGCCACGACACGCCGCAAAAGGCACCGTGCACCGGTAAGGACGTACGCAGAGACGATCTTGCTCGCCAAAATCGGCATGCCGAGGACAGGGGAGCCGTCAACGCCGAGCGCACACGCACTTCGTCACGCCGTCGCTCGGGTAAACGTCTGCCTGCCGAGGATAAAAAGCTTCGGCTGATAGACGGAGGAAAGCTCATAAAGCTGAAAGAAAGGCGGAAGGCACTGATTACGGCGGCAATATCGTTGGTCATCATTTTGGCGGTGATCGTGGCGGCAGCCGTAACTCCGGCGAGCCTGCTTGAGCTTATGCAGAACAACCTTACCTCTTTCGGCAGCGGAAACGGCTTTCCGATTCAGGTCAGTGATACGCGCACGCTCGGTATGCAGACGCGCAACGGCACTGTCTTTGCGCTGACCGACACACGCCTGTGTGCATATAACCGCAGCGGAAAGCTTGTCAGCACAGTTCAGCACGGCTATTCCGATCCAGTGCTGTGCATATCCGATTCGCGCACGCTGGTGTATGACCGCGGCGGAATGAAAATGCGTATTGACACGCTGAACACTAATATTGCCAATAAGACTCTTTCGCAAAAAATAGTCACGGCAGCTATCTCCGACAGCGGAAATGCCGCAGTCGTGACGGACAGTGACAAATCCGCTACTCAGCTTGTCGTTGCAGATAAGAGCTTCAGCACATTTACTGCGTGGAAATCGACCGAAAGAATTGCTGCCGTTACTCTCAGCCGCAACGGCAAGCGTGCCGCCGTATCGACGGTCGTTTCCGATTCGGGCAACTTTAAATCGGTTGTGTATCTTCTTGATGTTTCCGGCGATTCGATCACACAGTTGAGTCAAATCGATTTCCCCGGTGTTCCCATAGTAACGCTGAAGACGGTCGGCAAACGCGCTGTCGCAGTTGGCACCGATTTCATCAGCTCGTTTGATTTTGACGGATCCGGACGAGTGGATAAAAAGGTGGATTATTTGAGCCGCGTCGACTTCCAGCATGACGGCCGCGTGCTTATACTTAATAACCCGTCCAATAATATTCAGGAGACGAAGATAACCGTCACCGACGGATTACTGACAGAGCAGTACAGCTATGTAATTACCGAAAAGGCTGACAGCGCCTGTATCACCGACGACGGCGTCGCCGTTATACGCTCAAATAAGCTGTTTATGTACGATCAAAGCGGAAAATTCGTATCAAAATGCGACATCGGTTACGAGGGCACACGGCTTTCCCCGTATCTTGACGGATCGGCGGTGCTGTCCGATATGCAGGTCGGCTATTACAAATTCGGAAAGGGCGATGAAAGTTGAATGTTGGGGCAATAATAATTGATATTGTGATATTGGCTGTTACTGCGCTGACCGTGGTCATTTCCGCGAAGCGCGGCTTTATGCGTACCCTCATCAGCTCGCTCGGATGCGTCGCGGTGTTGGTATTGTCGGTAGTGTTTTCGTGGATCATTTCCGATTTTGTTTACGGCAGTTTCGTTCGTCCCCGAATGACTGAAAAGGTCGAACAGTCGCTTCAGGCGAGCCACGTTGTCGGCGATTCGGTGACTAAAGTGATCGATTCAGCGACCGAGGCTCTGCCGAAATACATTGTCAATATGGCGCGCTCGCGCGGACTTTTTGACAAGATTTCGAAAGGAGAACAGGCCGAGCGGCTGCAAGGCGGAGTCAAATCGGCGGCAGTTGCCGTTGTTGACTCGGTTATAGAACCGGTCGTTACCGGATTGGTTCAGACTATTTCAATGATAGTGCTGTTTATACTGGGAATGATCGCGGTGCGGCTGCTGTGCAGGCTGTCAGATCGGCTTGCGGGCGGCAAAATGCTCGGCGGTGTAAACAGCTTTCTCGGCGGTCTGATCGGATTGCCGTCGGGTATAGTTTTCGCAATAATTATTGCGTGGATATTTTGCTTCGCTGTCAGCTCAGCCAAAAACGGTTTTTTGGGAGTTACCGAGCAGACCATCGAGCAAACATATCTTTGCAAGCTGATAAACGGATTTAATCCGCTGCTTAAATAAGGTGTCGGCAGGAATAAAAAAGGAGGAATTACAAATGAAATCAATATTTACAATACCTAATATTCTTTCCACCTTCAGAATAAGCCTTATTCCATTTATAGTTTGGTATTATTACGATGATTTTAAGTATCATATGGTAGTTGTAGCGGCATTGGTGGTCGTTTCGGGTATCACCGACGTCGTTGACGGATTTATAGCTCGTCGGTTCAATATGGTTTCCGATGTGGGAAAAATACTTGACCCGATAGCCGATAAACTGACTCAGGCAACCGTTATGTTTTGCCTTGCCAGCAATCATACGGCGCTAATTCCGTTGGTTGTCGTAATAGTGATAAAGGAACTGCTGATGATGATAGGCACCATTGTTCTGATGAACGATCAGAAGGTGGAGACTCCTTATGCACGCTGGTGGGGAAAACTCGCCACAGTGGTGCTGTACTCGCTGATGATAGTGGTTATCGTGGGCGATTATTTCCACGCTATTCCCGATATAGTCGTTACCTTCATGTCGTCGGTAGCGATCGCGTTTGTCCTTTTCTCATTTTTGAGTTATCTGAATATATATTTCAAAAAGGATAAATAGTATTATGCTTTTGCTTTCCGCATGAAGCAAACATAATAATAACCCATGCGGAGAAACGGTGATTTTTAATTATGAAACTTTGTTCCAGATGCAACAAACGACCCGCAATGATAAACATTACGCGCATGGATGCCGGCAAATCGGTCAATGAATGGCTGTGCATACAGTGCGCGCGTGAGCTTGGCGTTAAGCCGATTGATGATATGCTCAAAAGCATGAATCTGTCGGAGGAAGATATAGATAATATGACCGAGGAGCTGATGGATAGCTTCGGCGGCATGATGAATCCGGAGGACGGTGAGGACTCCGATGATGCGTTCGAACCGGGCGGCGCAATGCAGTTCCCGTTCCTGAACAATGTGTTTGGCGCACAGCAGGACGAAAAGACCGATAAGGACAAAAAGGATAAAAAAGACAAGAAGGAAAAGAAAAAACGCAAAATGATCGGCGCATACTGCACCAATCTTAATCAGCGCGCCGCCGACGGCAAGATCGACCGCATAATCGGTAGGGAGCGCGAGCTTGACCGCGTGATACAGATACTTTCCCGCCGTACAAAGAACAATCCCTGCCTTATCGGTGAGCCGGGCGTCGGCAAGACCGCTATTGCAGAGGGACTGGCGCTTCGCATTGTCTCCGGCAATGTCCCCGCGCGGCTGATGGATAAGGAAATACAGCTTCTCGACCTTACGGCGCTTGTCGCCGGAACACAATTCCGCGGTCAGTTCGAGGCGCGCGTAAAGGGACTGATCGAGGAGGTCAAGGCGGCAGGCAATATAATCCTCTTTATCGACGAGGTGCATAATATGGTCAGCACCGGCGACAGCGAGGGTACCATGAACGCCGCCAATATGCTCAAACCGGCTCTTTCGCGCGGCGAAATACAGGTGATCGGCGCGACTACATTCAAGGAATACCGAAAGTATATTGAAAAAGACGCTGCACTCGAGCGACGCTTTCAGCCGGTAACGGTCGAGGAACCGTCGATTGCCGATACAATAACAATGCTTAAGGGCGTTAAGGATTATTACGAGAATTATCACCGCGTACAGCTTAGCGACGCCGTAGTGACCAATGCCGTCATACTGTCGGAGCGTTATATCAACGAGCGCTTTTTGCCTGACAAGGCTATTGACTTGCTTGACGAGGCGTGTGCGGCGGCGTCTTTGCGAAACAAGGCGGCGGATGAGCTTCTGAAAACGCAAAAGAAGCTTGCCTCTTTAAATGAGCGCGAGACGGAGCTTGCCTCAGATATCGAAAATGTTAATTATGAGGAGCTGGCAAATCTCCGTTCCGATATTGCAAAGCTGAAAGAGGACGAGGAACGTCTCGCTCCGCAGGCAGGCGACAACGCTGTTACCGATGACGATATCGCCGGCGTGATCGAGCTTTGGACCGGAATACCTGCCGCAAGGGTCAAGGAATCGGGACTGCAAAAGCTGTCAACTCTGGAGGATGCTCTCAGAGCCAAGATAATCGGTCAGGACAACGCCATTACCGAGATTGCCGCCGCTGTTCGCCGCTCGCGTGTTCAGATCAGTCCGCGCCGCCGACCGGCATCGTTCATTTTTGTCGGCCCGACCGGCGTCGGAAAGACCGAGCTTGTACGAGTTTTGGCAAATGAACTGTTTGACACGCCTGAATCGCTTATACGGCTCGATATGTCCGAGTATATGGAGAAGCACTCCGTATCGCGTCTGATCGGAGCGCCTCCGGGATATGTCGGCTATGACGAGGCGGGTCAGCTTACCGAAAAAATACGCCGACGCCCATATTCGGTAATTTTGTTTGACGAGATTGAAAAGGCGCATCCCGACGTGCTAAACGTGCTGCTTCAGGTGCTTGACGAGGGACGAATTACCGACGCACAGGGACGCACGGTCAACTTTGAAAATACCATTATCGTTATGACCTCAAACGCCGGCAGCGAGCGCAAAGGCAGCTCGGTCGGTTTTGCTAAGACATCACTTGATTTGACCAAGGAAAAGGTCATGAAAGCACTGGAGGACTTTCTTCGTCCTGAGTTTATCGGCAGGGTCGATGAAATAATTGTGTTTAACCGACTTGAAAAGTCGGATTACAAAAAGATTGCCGCGCTCATGCTCGATGAGCTGAAGCCTGTTTTAGCGGAAAAAGGTATTGATTTTACCTACGACGCGGAGGTTTGCGCCGATCTTGCACGCCGCGCGTGTGATATCGGCATACGCGGTGCGCGCGACCTGCGCCGATTGGTACGCAAGGACGTCGAAGATCAGCTCGCCGCCGTGCTTGTGGAACGCTGTGACGAGACGATAACCAAGGCAAAGGCGGCAATGACCGACGGCAAAGTGACCGTTTTGGCAATGTAACAGGCTGAAATAATCAAAATTTTTGTTAATTCATCCGATTGCATTTTCAGCAAATTACATGATATAATTAACTAAACTGAGTAGCGAAAAGCGTAAGTCCAAGTATCATTGGGCTTACGCTTTTTCTTTTGCTGAAATTATGAAAGAGGTTGGAAAATGGAACTCAACAAAAACGCATTTTTGGAAAAAGAATCGGTCGGCAAGCTGATGCTGAAATATTCCGTACCGTGCATCATTTCGCTGTTGGTCGCGGCGCTGTACAATATTGTCGATCAGATATTCATCGCTAACGCAGATTATCTCGGTTCATACGGAAATGCCGCCAATACCGCCGTTTATCCGTTGACGGTTATCGCACTCGCCGTCGCGGTGATGATAGGTGACGGCTGCTGTGCTTATGTCAGTATTAAGCAAGGCTCCGGCGAACATGACAAGGTAAGCCGCAGCATAGGCAGCGCCGTAGTCGTTTCGGTTGTCGCGGGAATAGTTATAACAGCCGTTTATGCTCTGTTTGCCGATCAGCTCATTATAATGTTTGGCGGCGGAGTTAATGACGAGACATTCCGCTTGTCTAAGGAATACTTTATTTACATTACCGCCGGTATTCCGTTTTATGTTTTCGGTCAGGCGATGAATCCTGTTATCCGTTCGGACGGCAGTCCGCGGTTTGCAATGATATCCACGCTTGCCGGAGCGGTGGTCAATATAATTCTCGATCCGGTATTCATCTTTACCTTCCGTCTCGGCATGATGGGAGCAGCGGTCGCGACCGTTCTCGGACAGGTGCTGACGGCTGTGCTTGCAATAATCTATCTGACACGTATGAAAACGGTAAAACTCAGTCGTTCCTCGCTGCGCTTTCATTCGTCCGTTGCGAGAGAATATATACCGCTCGGTATATGCAGCTTTTTGTCACAGATATCTCTTGTCGCAGCTATGGCGGCAATCAATAATATGCTGAAAAAGTACGGCGCGCTGGATCCCATATTCGGACAGGATATGTATTCACAGATACCGATGGCGGTCATAGGTATTGTTATGAAATTCTTCCAAATTGTAATTTCGGTTGTTATCGGAATGGCGGCAGGCTGCATACCGGTCGTCGGCTATAACGTCGGAGCAGGCAGAAACGACCGTGTAAAAAAACTGCTTACACGACTGCTCATAGCCGAAGCGGCGGTAGGAGCAATCGGACTTATCGCCGTCGAATTGTTTCCCCGTCAGCTTATAGGCATTTTCGGTGCCGCGAACGAGAGCGTTTATTACACCGACTTTGCGGTAAGGTCTTTCCGCGTGTATCTTTGCTTGCTGATACCTGCCTGTATAAATAAGGCGGCGTTTATCTTTCTGCAATCGCTCGGTAAGCCGGTCACGTCGACGATGCTGTCCATGGTGCGAGAGGTGATTTTCGGCGTCGGATTTGCATTGTTGCTGCCGATATGGTTTGGATTGGACGGCGTGCTGTACTCAATGCCGCTGTCGGATGCATTGGCGTTCATTGTTTCACTGATCGTAATTGCTGCTACCTACCGAGAGTTAAGCGTCCCCCGTAAATCAGCCGTTCCGCAGGCGCAATAACGGTAAATACGGCTGATTTTTATTACAGTGCGACATGCATATGCGTTAAAAAAGCAATCATTTGTTGCTCACACAGATAAAAGCGGAGAACTTTTTTAAAAATGTTCTCCGCTTTTTATACTATAAGGTTTGTGCTTCTGTTTGCGCTTTTTGTGATTTGTCGCTGCGATTAACGGTCAACACGCCGTCCGACATACTGCAAACCATACTGTCGCCTGATTTCAGATCGCCGCTGAGAATAAGCTCACTTATTCTGTCCTCCACCTTGCTTTGAATAGCACGCCGCAGGGGTCTTGCACCGTAAACGGGATCAAAACCGGCCTGTGCAATCGCGTTGACCACACTGTCGTCAAATTCAAGTTCTATGCCAAGTCCTCTGACCCGTCGGGCAAGCTCACCGAGCATACGCACGGCGATTTTGCCGATATCGTCGCTCGATAGCTTTTTGAAAACTATAATATCGTCAACACGGTTAATAAATTCGGGGCTGAACGCTTTTTTCAGCTCACCGGTCACCGACGACCGAATATCGCTGTCACTGCCTGCGCTCTCCTTGCCGAAACCGAGCGAGCGGTTGTCGGTGATGCTTCGCGCACCGATGTTGGAGGTCATTATGATTATCGCGTTTTTAAAGGAGGAACGTCTGCCGTGGGAGTCGGTCAGTACACCGTCCTCCAGTATTTGCAGTAACATATTGAAAACGTCGGGATGCGCTTTTTCGATCTCGTCAAAGAGAACGACCGAGTAAGGCTTTCGGCGGATTTTTTCGGTGAGCTGACCCGATTCCTCAAATCCGACATATCCCGGAGGAGATCCGATCAGCTTTGAAACCGTGTGCTTTTCCATGTACTCGGACATATCAAGCTTTATCATGGCGTTTTCACTGCCGAACATGACCTGTGCGAGCGAACGGCACAGCTCGGTCTTTCCGACGCCTGTCGGACCGAGGAATATAAACGAGCCTACCGGACGGTTTGGGTCTTTTATGCCCACTCTGCCGCGGCGTATCGCCTTTGCAACGGCACTGACCGCTTCGTCCTGACCGATGACGCGTTCATGCAGTACGCTTTCGAGACGCAGTAATCGACGGCTTTCCTCCTCGGTGAGCTGCGACACAGGCACTCCCGACCAGCCCGAAACGATATCGGCAATATCTTCGGACGTGACCTGACCTGAGCTGTGCTCGCTGTTTTCGTGCCATGTGCTTTTCAGCTCGTTAAGCTCGCGCTGCTTTTTGTTTTCGCGGTCACGAAGCCGAGCCGCTTCTTCAAAATTCTGCGAGTTTATTGCCGATGCCTTTTCATCGCTGATGTGTTTCAGCTCATCTTCAAGCGCCTTCAAATCGACCGGAGCGGTCATCTGCCTCAGTCGGACGCGTGACGCCGCCTCGTCAATAAGATCAATTGCCTTGTCGGGCAAAAAACGGTCGTTAATGTACCTGACAGATAGATCAACGGCGGCGCATATTGCCTCGTCGGTTATGCGAACCTTGTGATGAGCCTCGTAGCGGTCACGCAATCCTTTCAAAATGGTCACGGTCGCGTCGCGGTCGGGCTCGCCTACATAAAGCGGCTGAAATCGGCGTTCAAGCGCCGCGTCCTTTTCAATGTATTTGTGATATTCGTCTGAGGTGGTAGCGCCGATGACCTGTATTTCGCCGCGCGAAAGTGCAGGCTTGAGCATATTTGCGGCATCGGTAGAGCCTTCCGCCGAGCCTGCACCGACTATGGTGTGCAGCTCATCGATAAACAGAATGACGTTGCCTGATTTTTTTACCTCGCTGACCGCGTTCTTTATCCTGTCCTCGAAGTCGCCGCGGTATTTAGTTCCCGCGACCATACCTGTCAGATCGAGCGATATTACCCGTTTGTTTCTCAGCGTTTCCGGCACCTCATCGTCGGCAATTTTGATGGCAAGTCCCTCGGCTACCGCTGTTTTGCCGACGCCCGGCTCGCCTATGAGACATGGATTGTTTTTGGTGCGCCGCATCAGTATTTGTATTAGTCGGTCGATTTCCTCCGAGCGGCCGATGACCGGATCAAGCCGACCGGCGCGGGCGTCCGCGGTCAGGTCGTGACCGAATTGATCAAGAGCGGGAGTGCGGCTTTTCTCACGTTCTCCGCTTTCCTGCTTTTGAGCCGGGGAGGCAATGCCCGCAGCTTTTTCAAGGTCAAGCAGCAACTTTGACGTGTCGATGCCCATTTCGGACAAAAAACGCACGGCGTAGTTTTCGTTTTCTTCCAAAATGCTCATGAGTATGTGCTCAGTACCGACGAATGTGTTTCCCATTTCGCGCGCCGCTGTCAGCGACATTTCGATTATCCGCTTTGCGCGCGGCGTAAACCGCTCCGGCGTAAGCAGTGTGCGGCTGCCCTTGCCGACGGTTATTTCGAGCAATTGCTCAATGTCACCCGCCGAAACGCCTTTTTCCTTTAATATGGATGCGCCCGTGCCGCTGCCCTCGCGCAGAATGCCGATGAGCAGATGCTCGCTGCCGATGTAAGTATGACCGAGCGATTGCGCCGATTCCACCGCCAAATTGAGTGCAATATTGGCTTTGCCGGTAAATCCGTTAAATTTATACATATACTTGCCCTTTCCCTTTGTCCGAAGCTTTTAATATATTGTAGTCTTACTCAGACATTTTTATTCGGATTTATAGTCTGTGACAGTAACCAATATTGTAAATCGGCATAGAATGTTGTTGAAGGCGGTACAGCGAAAGCTGTACGGACGAAAGGAGGATAGAGCGATTATGTGTAATAATGGTTTCTTCGGCGGCAGCTGCTGCACTTGGATAATCATCCTTATCCTTATCTTTGCCTGCAGCGGTAACTGCGGACTGAACACTAACAACAACTCCGGCTGCGGCTGTGGTTGCAACAACAATGACTGCTGCTGATTTCCTTTTATCCACGCAGTAAAAGATCTCCGGTGCATCGACTGATGTACCGGAGATCTCTTTATATACGTTATATTTTGTTGACCGTATCCTTTTATTGCTTAAGCAGTCCGTATCGGTCTATCTCGCCGCGCACCTGCTCCATATAGGTGAAGTAGAGAGCCTCGCCAAGCTCCTGGTAAACCGAACTGCCGTCCTTTGAACACAGCATTGCAAAGGTCTGGCCGATGCGCCGCTCAATGTCGGTGTGGCGCCTGACCGCAAGATAGTAAAATGAAAAAGCACCGGTGCTGTTCAGATCGTCGTAAAAGCCGGAATCGAGCCTTTTCAGCGAATTGTAAAAACTGTTGAGAGCTGTGCGTGCGGCGATGTTGCTTACGCAGTATTTATCAAGTCCTGTTGCCACAGCAAAGCACAGCAGCAGGCGGCTTTGAAGCCGTGTGTCCACCGCGTCGTCGTCCTCGCTGATGATACCGAGACCGTCCTGCGCTTTTATTACCGATTCGGCAAGCGACGCTCCGAGCAAATGCGCACGACTTATATTCTCATGCTCTTTTTCAACCTGATTTGCCGACAGAGCGTCGTTGTCAGCGCGGGCAATAGAGCGAGAGGGATGACTGCCGGCGATTTTTACGTCGTTTTCGTCAAACGGCATAGGCAAATTCCTCCTTTTATGCTTGCTCCTTGATCTTTTTAAGGGCTTTTGCAAGCTGATCGGGACATGAAGTGGGCTTAAATCCGCACTTAATGTTTTCGAGCTTGTTGATAACATCGTCGATCTCCATTCCTTCGACCAAATGAGCCAGTCCCTGTGTGTTTCCGTTGCATCCGCCGGTGAATTTGACCGATTTGACCTTAGTTCCTTCGGTCTCAATATCAATATTACGGGGGCAGATGCCCTCGGGTTTATAAGAGTAAGTCATAATTTTCTCCTTGATTTTATTGTACTTTTATATTATAACATTGTTTGTTGCATTTCACAAGCGGTTTACAGCTATTAAACCGCGGAAAATAATGCTTTGAAGCCGGCCGAGCAGGCGGTATTATTATTAAAAGTTGAAAAATTGCAAATAATATGTTATTATTCGTTTGATTTATAAATAATGATCGGAGGTGTATGACGCGTGAAAAGATTGTTTTCGGCCTTGCTGGCGGCATTGGTTGTGTTTATTGCTGTCGGTTGCGACGGTAATAACGACGGTTCATCGTCATTGCCAACGAGTGAGGATTTCACGTCCGATACGACAAGCACACCGTCATCATCACTTGAGAGCAGCAGTTCCGATATTTCATCGGTAGATGAGAGATATATTGATATGGTCGCCCGTGAGGACGTCGTACTTGAAAATATGACCTGCGGCAGAGTGTTTTATAATCCGGCGTCGTCCACCGATATTTATTGTATAAATATTTCTGAGGAGACCGAGGACACTGTCGCAACTTTGCGTTCGCTTCAGGGATTGGTTGCACGATATGCAGGCGGCGCGATATATCTTGACGACGGCAGCTTTGCCTCGTCCTTCTGGATGGAATATTGCTCCTCCGAATACGGGCTGTATTTTAAACCGACAACGGCAAAAGAGGTTGTATCGAAATTTGCCAAATATATTAAAGGAGCAATAGTTTATTCGTCTGACGTCAGCTATGAATACACCGTCGCTCAAAATGTTGCTGTTCAGTCGGATTATCTGGTTGCGACGGGGTTGTCGCTTCCGCTTATCGACTCGGCGCTGACCAATAAACCGCTTATTGATATACGCGGCATATTTGACAACAAAAAGGATGCTTACAATTATGTAATGGAGAATTGTATGCAAACATCATCAGTACGGTATTTCGGACTGATTAAGTCAGGCGCGCCTTTTTCCGATTATATTTACGCTGTAAAAGCGCTTTGCTTTGACTTTGATTTTTCAGAGAGCTGGGAGGCGGAGATGCTCAGCTACATTATCGGCCGTCCCGATTGGAACGATACGCCGTACGTTTTTGTTGACCGTCCGATCAGCTCGGCGCTCAGCAATATTTTCAGTTCAAACGGCTTTGCCGTTATCAGCACGGGCGATTTTGCCAACTGCACGGTTTATTCGTCGATTATGGTCAATTACAACAGTCGCACGGCAAAGCACAGTAATAAATCGCTGACGGCTAATAAGATATACGCCGCTTTGTATCTTGATGCGTCGTCGATGCAGGATGTTCAGGACAAGATATATGTTATGTGGAACGTAAAAACGATGTCTGCGCGTATTTCGGCGGAGTTTTACGCTGAGCTCTATGAGCTGGCGCCGCCCATTGCCAAGTGGTTTATGCAGAATATGACCTCAAATGATATGCTGATATCGGCGGATCTCGGCTGCGGCAGTGCAAATTTGAGCCTGATGGATAGCGAGACTGCCGCAAAATTCCGAGAAAACAACGATTACTTTATAAAAGCGTGCGGTATATCGGTCGTCAGCGACGGAAAAACACTTCACCGAGCGGAGGAATACAGCGAAATGCTGGACGGAATGGTGATGCCCGATCCGATCAGCAACATCACTGCAAATATGCGGTTTAATGATATTACCAGCTTTAACGGTTGGCTTAGCTCTGTTGTGCCGAGCGATACGTCTCCGATGTACTTCCTGATCGAACTTCCGTCAGCTGAATTTGACCGCGACGATTATACGCGGTTGTGCGATTATATCGACACGGCGCTGCCTGAACGGGAAAACGAGGTCGAGTTCGTACTGAGCGAAAACCTGCTCAGATATATGTAGCGTATATGCGGATATTATTTTTATAAATATATTATTATGAATATTAAACGTGAAATCGCAGCGTGTTATTTTGAACACGCTGCGATTGGTGTTTATGGGGTGTCGACAGACAAAGCAGATTGCGGTATGCGCACGCAAAAATGTTGTTGTCGGAATTGCTTCGGCAGGACAGTCATTCATCTTGCTGCTCGACGGCTTTCGTGCATATAGGGCGCAAGGTCGATAACATCGGCGCGCTTTGCAATTTTACGCATAAATGCGCGCCTGATCTTTCTGAATATCCGCTGTTCAAAATTTACCAGTTTGTCCTCGAATATAAATCCGAATATTATCAGCAGTATCATGGCTCCTTCAAAAATGGTTTCAATAATATGCATATCTGACATTATGTTTTCCTCCGTTTTTATCTTGTTGTCTATATAATATCAGGAGCGCTGTCCCATTTGTGGTACCGTGCTGCCGAATGAGCAGTTCTCCTGATAAAGAATATGCAGACGGCTTATAAAATATTTGACAAACAAAATAATTAAAGTTACAATGTAATCTGTATAAATCCGCGTAGGAGGAATTGAAAATAAATGAGCAGAGAATTGGCTAAGACATACGATCCTCAGTCGGTTGAA
>OIXH01003753.1_pt1 | contig 13065 bp, 4 predicted proteins | sample 1587741 | NCBI WGS metagenome assembly OIXH01 (sample SAMEA3888916, study PRJEB22519) | human gut metagenome | biome: human gut; feature: human-associated habitat; material: faeces | place: Denmark | collected 2011 | reverse complement strand
CGGCTGTTGATCGTGGAACATCAGGTAATGGAGGAAGTCGTGTTCCGAATGAGATAACCGTTGAGAGCCTTATCGAGCGTTATAATAAAGCGGATTTTAACCGTCGTTGGGATAGCTATGAAACAGCGGGTTGGATTTTGAGCGACGTCAAAGCTGCCGATTTTCGCCTTGACGCGGTGGAGCAGTTCGACAAGTTTCACGCGGATAAATTCTCCGTTGCACAAGCGGAGGAAATTCGCGGACTTATCCGCGTCGCGCTGGAGAACCGCGAGAAAACACACGACTTCATTGACGTGAGCGTTCCCGATGAGCCGCCGGCAAAGGAAGAACCGTCCGAGAATTACGATTATTCGAGCGACGAAGAAGATGATGTTATCATCAATAATTCAGTTGTTGAAACGTCGGACATACCTCCGCTTACCGATGAAAAGCTGATTTGCGATATTCTGAAATACGACAGATTTTTCAAAATCAAGCGTGAGGAAATCGCGGAATTCTTCTCGGAGAATATGAGCAGCACCGACCGCGCGGAATTGATGAAAAAAGCCTTTAATCACGACTATACGGAGTTCGACATCGGCGCTAATCGCGGCGGCTTTAAAACTACCGATAACGGAGTTGTTGTCTGGCAGGGGCATTATCTCAACCGTTATAAGGAATCGGGTCTGTCGTGGGATTTGGTGCAGAGCCTTACCGCGAAGATGATAGAACAGGGCGAGTATCTTGACGAGCGCAGACCGCAAATCGTTACCGACGCGCAGGAGCTTATAGACGGAGATACTATCCGTCTTGACGGTGAGGAATGGAAAGTACTCAGTGCGGGAGATTACCTTATTTCGCTGAAAAATTCCGAGGGCGAACAGCGAAATTTGTACAATACCCTCGACAAGAAGTGGTACGATCTGATGAACGAACACGGCTTTGAATTTATTTCATCCTCCGATGACGAGCATAAATTCTTCAAGCCCGAAGATGAGATCGTCGAGCCTCTTGACGATGATGAAATCAAAGATGATGAACCCGAACAGATTACATTGTTTGGTGATTATGAGCCTGTTGATGAGCCGAAAGCAGCACCGAAAAAAACTTCTATAAGACGTACAGTCGCGTATTCAAATGCCGCGCCGAATGACGAGATGATAAATTACATTCTCAAATGCGGCGGCAACGACCGTTACACTTTGGAGCGTATCGTGGCGCAGTTCCAAAAGGGAAAATCCGATGCCGAAAATGCGGAATTTCTCCGCAAGGAGTTTTGCTCACGGTATGACGAGGACGGGCGGGGCTATAAATTCGTTGCGGAGGATTTTACAAGCTCGGCATTGTTGGCGGCTTGGTTCAACAAGGACGGTATTACCGCCGCGATCAGCAACACGGCATTTCCTAACGGCGAGAAAGCACATTTATCTTGGGAGCAGGTTTCCGAAAAAATATCCGCGCTGCTGGAGCGCGGCGAATACTGCGAACAGGATATAATCGACCGCGCAGCAGAGAACGAGCTGACGGACATCGCCACAAAGCTGTGGTATCTTCATCAGGATTTCAGCGAGGAATATCGGGATAACTATTTCGTTCCGTATTCGTTGGGGTTCCCCGAAGATACCGCGAAAATAAGGGCAGTCCTCGCCGATAAAACCGCGCTCCAAAGCTGCATTGACGGTATGGAAAATTTTTTAAAGGACTATGAGGAAAACAGCAAAATATTGCGGTTTGGATTTCATAGACCTAAAGAATTATTGAGCCGTTTAAAGGGTTTGCAAATTCCGCGAAAGGAATTTATTACTAAATCAGACTTCAGATTCGAGCCGAAGTTTTTTATTACCGAGGACGAGAAAGACTGGGTAGTCAGGGGCGGCGGTAATATCCAAGGCAGCAAATTCCGCATTGCAAAGTTCTTTTCCGAGGAACATACCGCAAAGGAAAAAGCGGATTATTTGAAGAATGAATATGGAATTGGCGGGTCGGGTGTAACAGGCTATAATACTTGGCACGACAGTAAAGGCTTGAAATTTCAGCGCGGTTCAATTTCAAATCCGTCTGCGGAAGTGCTGATGAAGTGGAACGACGTTGCGGAGCGCGTGGACAGGCTTATTGCGGAGGATAGGTATATCACGCAAAAGGATATTGACGCGCGTATCAAGGACGCAAAACGTACAATTGAAAATGTCTATGGCGATAATAGCGATGTCGCAATAGAACGGGCAAAGGGAGTGCTCGCGGAATACAATACAGAACCGGATGAGCCTGCGCCCGTTCCCGAAGAAAACAGTAAGGACGCGGCGGTGTTTTGGAATACTCACGGAGAAAACTATATCGCCGTTGCGCAGACGGACGAGGGAATTGATTACACGGTATATGCTCCCGACCTCACGCCTATTGACGGCGGTGTCTGGGAAATGGAAAGCGCGGTTGATCTGAAATTCGCGGCGGCACAATTAGCTGATGTTCCCGAAAATGAGCTTGCCGAAATTTCGGATTACAATAGATTTTTTGAACTTGCGGACGAGGATTACAATTTTGAGGTAGCCGACGAGCTTAATAAAATGGTTGCGGAGGCTTTAGGGAACGTGGAAAGTTCTGTTCTCGAAAAGCAGACGGAAGATGTGTCGGAAAAATCCGAATTAACCGTTGAGCCGAAATCGGAAAAGCCTGCCGTTAATGCTCTTGAAAAGATAACCGCAGTCAAAAAAGCACCGAAAAGCGGCACGCCGTTTACATATCATTTCAATGAAAAGGACGTAGTGACGGGCGGCGCAAAAACAAAATATGTCGCTAACGTTGAGGCTATAAAAACGCTGCAAAAAATTGAAGCTGAGAACCGTTACGCTACTCCCGAAGAACAGTCAATTTTGGCAAAGTACGTCGGTTGGGGCGGTATCCCGCAAGCGTTTACCACCGACAGAGCCGCCGAGGGAATCGGTAATCTCGGTGAAGCTACGTCGACGGGCTGGGAGAACGAGCAGAGAGAATTAAGGGAACTGCTCTCGCCCGATGAATATTCAGCGGCTCGCGCGTCAACGCTCACAAGTTTTTACACACCTCCCGAAGTTACAGACGGTGTGTACCAAGCATTGGCACAGTTCGGCTTTGAGGGCGGCAATGTTCTTGAACCGAGTATGGGTGTCGGGAATTTCTTCTCAAAAATGCCCGATAACATTCGGGATAATTCAAAGCTGTACGGCGTGGAGCTGGATAGTATCAGCGGTAGAATAGCGTAGCAGCTATATCCGAACGAACGTATTCAGATTAAGGGTTTTGAGCAGACGAATTTCAATAATAATTCGTTTGATGTGGTTATAGGTAACATTCCGTTCGGAGATTACAAGGTCACGGACAGAAATTACGATAAGCTGAATTTCAAAATTCACGATTATTTTGCGGCGAAGTCCGTTGACAAGGTAAAGCCCGGCGGCGTTGTCGCTCTTGTCACAAGCAAATTCACAATGGATAAGAAAAACGAGAAAGCCCGCCGCTATCTTGCGGAACGGTGCGATCTGCTCGGCGCGGTGCGTTTGCCGAATACCGCATTTAAGCAGAATGCGGGAACGGAAGTTACAACGGATATTCTGTTCCTAAAAAAGCGGGATACGCTTACCGTTGAGGTTCCCGATTGGGTATATTTTTCCGAAACTGCGGACGGAGTTCCGTGTAATAAATATTTCGTGGACAATCCCGAAATGATACTTGGAACTATGGCGTTCGACGAACGAATGAAAGGCAAATACGGCGAGGACAGCAGGGTCACAACTTGTGTTGCAAATGATGATGTGCCTTTGTCGGAACAGTTGAAAGCTGCCATAGCAAAAATCAGCGGTACGATAGAAACAGTCCGTGCCGAGGAAAATGAGCGTGACGAAAATGATATAATTCCCGCCGACCCGTCCGTAAGAAATTTCACGCATACCGTAGTTGACGGACAGCTTTATTTCCGCGAAAACGAGATTATGACAAAAGTTGCGGAAACGGGCAGAACGCTTGACCGAATGATGGGTATGCACAAAATTCGTCAAGCAACAATGGCGGTCATAGACGCGCAGGCGGGCGGTTGTTCCGACGAGGAATTGAAAAAATTGCAGGCGGATTTAAATTCTGTTTACGATAAATTCCGCAAAGCATACGGCAACATTACTGACAGCGCGAATGAGCGGTGTTTCCGCGCCGATGATGATTTTAACACTCTGGCGGCGCTTGAGATCGTTGACAGCGAGAAGAAAACCGTTGAAAAAGCGGAGATATTCTCAAAGCGCACCATTCAGCCCGAAGTGGTAATTACAAACGTTGAAACGCCGCAGGAGGCGCTGCAAGTATCCATTGACCGCATAGGCAAAGTGGATATTGAGTATATGGCGCAGCTTTGCGGTTCATCTCCCGAACAGGTCATCAGCGATCTGGGTACGGATATTTTCAGAAATCCCGCGAAAGTTAAGGACGGTGAGCCGTTTTCGGGCTATGAGGACGCGTCGGAATATTTGTCGGGCAACGTCCGTGAAAAGCTGAAAATAGCGCGGGAATATACGGAGCATATTGATAGCATCTTTGAAAGAAATGTGTCGGCTCTCGAAAAGGTTATCCCAAAAGACCTTGAAGCGGGGGAAATTTCCGTGCGTATCGGCGCGAATTGGATAGACGTTGAGGATTATAATAAATTTCTTCACGAATATGCCAAAGCGGATACAAGTGCGTGGGGCGGTCATCCCGTTACCCGTACTAAAATGGGCGAGTATAAAATCGAGGGGAAATATCAGGATAGATCGGTCGCGGCGAACAGTATCTACGGAACCTCGCGAATGAGCAGCTATCATATCTTTGAAAATCTGCTCAATCAGCGTGACATCGTTGTCCGCGACAGAAAGGAGGAAGATGGCAGAGTATGGTGCGAGGTGAACGCAAAAGAAACGCAGCTCGCCAAAGAAAAAGCGCGGCAGATGAAAGAAGCGTTTAAAACGTGGATTTGGGAGGATATTGGGCGGCGTGAAAAATACGTTGAGAAATACAATTATTTATTTAACGCTATCCGTGGCAGAGAATATGACGGAAGTCATCAGACTTTTCCCGGAATGAACCCCGCAATAAAGCTAACGTCCTCATCAGCAGAACGCCGTTTTAAGAGGAAAATTAGGCGGCAATACGCTGCTTGCTCATTGTGTCGGCGCGGGAAAAAGTTTTGAAATGGTCGCTACGACAATGGAGAAAAAGCGGCTCGGTCTTATAAACAAAGCCTGTGTGGTAGTGCCGAAACACCTTACCTTGCAAATGGCGTCTGAATGGATGAGATTATATCCGAACGCAAAGCTGCTTGTAGCAAGACCAGAGGACTTTACAAAAGACAACAGGCAAAAATTTATTGCTCGGTGCGTTACGGGCGATTATGACGCGGTAATTATGTCGTTCACGCAGTTTGAGCGTATTCCTATGTCCGACGAGTACCGCAAGCAGTTTATGGAGCGTGAACTGAATGAGATAATGGACGCGCTTGAAGAAGTTGACGATACCGACCGCGTTTCCGTCAAGGCTCTTGAACGGCAGAAAAGACAATTAGAGGAACGGCTTGAAAAGCTGCTGTCCTCAAAAAAGGACAATTCCCTTTGCTTTGAAAAGCTCGGATTTGATTATCTGGTCTGTGATGAAGCGCACAATTACAAGAATTGCTTTGTCGCGACTAAGATGTCCAACGTTGCGGGAGTGCAGACAACGGCGGCGCAAAAATCGGAGGATATGCTGATGAAAACACAGTATCTTAATGAAAAATATGGCTGTAATAACTGCCTCTACGCAAGTGGAACTCCTGTTAGCAACAGCATGGTCGAATTCTATGTTATGCAGAGATATTTGCGTCCCGATTTGCTTGAAAAAGCGGGTTTGCAGACATTTGACGATTGGGCATCGACATTTGGCGAAGTGGTGTCGCAGCTTGAAATTAAACCTGCCGGAAATGGGTTCCAGAATAAGAACAGGTTCTCGAAATTTGTAAATATCCCCGAACTTATGCAGATATACAAAGAGTTTGCAGATGTTCAAACGCCGGATATGATAAAACTTCCCGTGCCAAAGCTGAAAACGGGCGAGCCTATCATAGTAAACTCAAAGCCCGACGACAGACAAAGGGCATATATGAAGCAGTTGGCGGCGCGTTCCGAGGCAATACACAACGGAAATGTAGATCCGTCCGAGGATAATATGCTGAAAATCACACACGAAGCAAGGCTTTTAGGACTTGATTCACGGTGCATTTTCAAAGACGCGGAACCCGCGCCCTACAGCAAGGTGATGAAGCTGCTTGACAATCTGGAGCAGAATTACCGCGATACTATGGAACAGAAAGGAGTGCAGATAGTATTTTGCGACATAGCTATAAACGAGGACGCGGAGCATTTTTCCGTTTACGAGGCTATAAAATCCGATCTCATAAAGCGCGGTATTCCGAGTGATGAGATATGCTTTGCGGGTGACGCGAAAACGGACAAGGCAAGAGCGGAGATGTTCGAGCAGCTCCGCAAGGGCGAAAAGCGGTTTATTATCGCAAGCACGTCAAAACTCGGTACGGGCGCGAATATTCAAGACAGAATATGCGCTATTCATCATCTGGACATTCCGTGGCGTCCGGCGGATCTCATTCAGCAAAACGGTCGCGGAGTACGTCAAGGCAATATGTTTGACGAGGTGGCAATATATCACTATCTGACCGAGGAAACGTTCGACGCGTATATGATGGGAATTATCACAAACAAGGCGAAATTTATCAATCAGATAATGACCTCAAAAGATCCCGTTCGTGTTTCCGAGGACGTTGACGAAATGGTGCTTACATATTCTCAAATGCAGGCTATCGCGTCGGGAAATCCGATGATAAAAGAGAAAATTCAGCTTGACAACGATATTGCTATGTTGAAAACGCTCGAAGCCGAGCATAAGAAATCCGTGTTTAAAATGCAGGAGTTGGCGGAACGCAAGCTGCCGCAGACGATTGATAATTATGCGGATTTATTACAGAAAGCAAGTGCCGATCTGAAAGCGTTCCAAGAACAGCATCCCGATAATGCGGAATTTAAAATCGAGATCGGCGGCAAGACCGTTGATGAAAGAACCGACGCAGGTAAAGAAATCGAGGCAGCTATTATTAAATGTTCGACAACGGGAGAAACCATCGCTATCGGTAAATATTTCGGATTTGGCGTTACTATCGAGAAAAACCCTGCGAATACGACCTTGTTTTCAACGGGAACGCCTTGTGTGGCGGTGCTGCATGGCAAACTGAATTACACCTGTGAAGTATCCCTCGGCAATGATGTTGGCAACGTCTGCCGTATTGAGAACCTTGCGGGAAACCAGATAAACCAGAAAATCCAACAGCTTTCCGCGAACCTCGATAAAGCGAAAAACGACCTCGAACAGGCTAAGGCGAATATGGTAAAGCCTTTTGAACGCGCGGACGAATTAGTGCAAATGCAGGCTCGGCTTGAATTTGTAAACGCCGAGTTAAGCAAAAAACAAGTCGATGATGAGCCTATAATTGTTGAGCCGTCCGATAATTCCAAAGATAACGATCTCGACATCGCAGAAAAAATAAATCCGCTGCCTAAAAATGACGAACCGCCGCATAAATTCAGACGTTGAAAGGAGAAATTTATATGAGCATAAAAACCAGAGAACAGAGTATCGAGATCATCTCGAACAGCGTACCCCAAGACCTGCTAAAAAGGGCGATCACGGACGGTTATTCCGATGCCGCGTTATCCTTTATGGCGGACTTAAAGGATAAGTATGTGAGAAAAATGCTCGACAGCAGCTTTTCCGCAAATGCCGTGAATAAACTGACCGCAGCCTGTGAAAGCGGCAAGATCGGTTACAGTGAACTGAGTAGAATAATGCGCTTTGCTCCGCATAACGCTCGAAATGAGAAATACATTGATGATATGCTCGGCAGCATTGACAAGGGCGTGTTTTCCGATACCGCCGCAAAGATTTTTGCTGCGGTGGGATATGAGGAACATTCCTATAATGAGGCGCTGGAGTTGGTAAAAAGCGGCGCGTATCTTCCGACCGAGTATGCGGGATTGTCCGTTGAGTACGATGTAGCAAGGGAACTCGGCAGAATGGGTTATCCGCTCCGCGCTTGCGAGGGATTTAATTACTGTTACGATATTGACAGTGCTGACCGCTTGTCTGGCGCGTTGGAACGCGGCGCAGCGATAACTGTTTCCGATAAAACAATTGCCGTTAAGGTCAATGAGGCAATGCACCGCGAGGATTGGCTGGATTTGCGCGACTACATCATAAGTGAGATGGGCGATAATATTTCGGCATTGTCGGGCGAGGATTTTATCCGTTTACGCAAGGATTTTGAAATCGAAAAACTTTGTAACGAACTTTATAACAAGGTGAGAGCAGAGTATGATACGTTTATCACGGCTATGCAAAAGGAAACGACAGCGGTTGCTATCGAATCCGCGTATGAAATAGTCTGGAAAGACAATATCGTGCAATATCTCGAAAACAAAACTCCCGATTTGTCTGTAAATCAGTATTCCGCGCTTATGACATCAAAAAATACATTGGACGAGATTTACGGGGAATGGTGTTCAAATGGTGAGCTGCACAGCTATGATGATATTGGCATTGCTATTGAGGATACCGCAAAGAATATGGAGTATTCTCTTGAACGGGAGCAGAGAGAACGAGAACAGCAACAGCCGCCCGTTATTCCCAAAACAAAATTAGATGACTCGCCCGCACCGAAACGTAAATCAAGATAGGAGGTAATAAGCTATGGCAAGAAAAAAGAAGTTTACAGCCGAGGAACGCGCGGCTTTTGCCGAAAAAAAGAAGTCCGAAATGGACGAGATGATACAGCGTATCGATGAGGGTGTTAAGGCTGTTTTCGAGTCGGAGCGTTACAAGGAATATCTGAAATTCGCGTCCAAATTTACCGACTATTCCGCGCGGAACACAATGCTCATCAATATGCAGAAGCCCGACGCAACGCTTGTTGCCGCGTTTGGAAAGTGGAAACAACTCGGTCGGCACATCAACAAGGGCGAAACGGGAATAGCTATTTTCGCGCCAACTCCCTATAAGACAAACGAGTACATAGAAACGCAAAAGCCCACGTTTGACGAGTACGGAAATCAGCTTTACAACGAGGACGGCACGGAGAAAATGGAAACAATAGAAACTCCGCTTACGGGAATGGCTTTTAAAACAGTATACGTTTTCGATGCTTCGCAAACTGATGGTAAAGAAATTCCCGAACCCGTGAGCGAGCTGACTGGCGATGTTGACGCGGCGCGTAAAGAAGCGATTTTTGCGGCGATAAGAAAGGTCACGGAAATTGATGTTGAATTTCAGGACATAAAGGGCGGCTCAAAAGGATATTACAGTCCCGCGTCGGACAAAATCGTTATAAAGACGGGAATGAGTGACGCGCAGACCTTGAAAACCGCTTTTCACGAAGCGGCTCACAAGCTGCTGCACGACCCGAAAAGTGAAATCGTTACCGTGAAATCTCCGCGTAACGAAAAGGAAGTGCAGGCGGAATCGGTCGCGTTTATGGTCGCGGAGAAGTTTGGAATAGATACCTCGGAGTATTCATTTCCGTACATCGCGTCGTGGTCGGAGGGCAAGCAGCTCGAACAGCTTAAAAACGCATTGCAGGAAATTCAGTCGGCGGCGAAACAGATCTCAAACGCGATTGAATCGGAGCTGCTGAAAATGCAAAAGCGGCATTTGTCGATAGATAAAAAAATCGCGGATACCGAGTTGAATAACGTTCAGAAAGCCGAATTTTTGATTGAGGATTGCTCCGAGCGCGGTGTGGAATTTTCCGAGGAAGATACAAAGAGTATTCTCGAATTTGCGGAGCAGCATGAGGATATTTCCGAAACGGTTCAGCTTGTCGAGGATATGGAGATAACGCAGCGGCAGCGTGACAATTACGGCTACGACTTCACTTATATGACCCCTATCGACAGCAAAGAAGCTGCGCTTGAAGCGTTCGACAAGGGGGAGGCGGTTTATCTTCTTTATCCCGACAACACGGAGGGAATGGCTGAGAGCCGCGATGAAATAGAGAATTTCAGCGGCTACTTTGGAATTGAGAAAGAGCCGAAAACTGCATTGGAACGGGATAATGAATTAACGCCCGTTTCAAAATCTGTTGCGCTGGAGATGTGGGATAAGAATTCCGACGTATTTATCGACGGTATTCCCGCAGACAGCCGCGAGGATATTATGAACGCTCCCGATAACGCTAAATTCTCGGTTTTGGAGTATCAGTTTTCGGTAGAGTTGGATTTTGACAGAACGAATGGAGGGAACACTATGGCAAGAAATTATGACAATGGCTACGGGCAGTCCGCGCCGACAAACCCGAATGTCATCGGGAATACGCCGTATAATCAGCTCGGCGGCAAGGGAGAATTGCAATTTTACACTAACCTCAAAAACCGCCATGCGGATAATATCGCTAATCAGCTTAACGCTGACGGGGTACGTTTCGGCGGCTTACGCAAGGGCGAAGTCACGACGATCACGATAAACAAGGCAGATATTCCGCGCTATGAAGCGGCGGTCGAGAAAGTAAAACGGTCTTATCGGCAGAGTAACGCGCCGGATCGCGGATATCCGCAGTATAACAGCGTGCCGCAATATCAGCAGAATATGCCAAATCAGAACTATCAGCAAAATTTTCAGCAGCCGACAAATAATGCTCCGAATTTCAGAAATGCCGAGCAGCCGACAAATCCGAATGTTATCGGGAACACACCGTACAATCAGCTTGGCGGCAAGGGGCAGTTGGAATTTTACACTAACCTCAAAAATCGTCACGCGGATAATGTCGCAAAGCAGCTTGACGAGGACGGCATTCGGTTCAGCGGTCTGCGCAAGGGAACGGTCACGACGATCACGATAAACAAGGCGGATATTCCGCGCTATGAAGCGGCTCTTGCAAAGGTCAAGCAGATGTATGACAGGCTTAATAAGCCCGCTGCACAGGTTTCCGAAACGGTGTTCAGAGAACAAATGCCCAAACCCAAACCGACAGAGCCGCCGCGCAAAAATATTCCCGAAATGAGCAAGGACGAGCCGAGCAGCTTTAAAACGGTTCCTATCTGCACACAGTCGCTTATAGAGGCAAAGCAAAGCGGAAATCTCGGCGCTTGGAAAGACAGTGTAGCCGCCTCCAAAGCGTGTATCAAGTTTATTGAGGACAATCTTTCCGTTGCTTACGAGGGGCGCGATCTCGAAAACTTTGTCAAGCAGCTTAATGATAAGTTCGGAATTGACCGCGCTATGTATTCGGTCGCGGCGACAATACAGCTAAAAGATCACGACGGACGGTTTAAAAACGAGGTCAAGAACAGAGCCGCGCAATTCGGCTTTGACAGCGATAATATGCGCTTGAATTTCTTGACGGAACGTCACCCCGTTATGATAAATCATCTTTATCAGCAGATGATGGAGATGGAGCAGGAACTGCGGCTGAACGCTCCCGAACAGGATCAGAAGCTGTCCGCGATGTTTGATGGGAAGTTCTTGTATTCGTCGGAGCGCGTTGAATTGCGCGACGATTTCCGCGGTATTCTCGAAACGAAATATTATAAATCCTCGGCGAATGAGTTTTTTATTCCCGAAATAGGTTGGCTTGACAACGCGGCATATAACCGTGAATTAAAGAGTTCCGAACTTATGGCAAAGGATTTCTATGCGACGGTCACGCGGGTAAACGCCAACTATATTGACGGAACGGGAATGACGGGGCAGATGGATATGTCAAGAGCCGAATATGAAGCTATGCTCGAAAAAACTTACGCTCCCGAAAACGCCGAAGCGTTAAAATCCGCGCTCGGTAAGTTGGACGAGAGAAGAAGCGCGGTGAATATTCCCGAAAAGCCTACCGAATATTATGCGGTTCGACAGGACAGCAACAGGAGATTTTCGGTATACTCTATAAGCGCTGACGGTTTAACAACGGTTGTCAAGCCGAATATGACCTCCATTACCGAGGCTAAAAAAGCTATGCTTGAAATATTCGATCAGAGAAAGGATAAGGCAAAAGTGGAGTTGGTACACCCGCAGACTTTGGACGAGATCTCCGCAAAGCAGTACAAGGAGCATGAGCAGCTCCCAGACGTTTTGCATCGCATTACGCTCAATCCCGAAAAGAACGCTGCCGAAACGCACGTTTTGCAGGAGTACGTTAAAAACGATGAGGGCAAGTATTCCATCGGGCAGGAGGTCGCAAAGGGCGATTATGAGAAGTGCAACAAGTTCCTCGCGCAGCTTATGAGCGCTCCTAAGATTGAAACGCCTGTTCAGAAATACGAGATTTATCAGCTTAAAAGCGGCGATGATATGCACGATTTCCGCTTTATGCCGTATGAGCTTATTACGAAAAATGGCGGCAAACCCGATTTTGCAAACTATGATAAGGTGTATGAGGGCAACGCTGCTGATTTGAGCGGCAATCTTGGCGAAAAGCTGGAGTCGCTGTTTGAAAAGTTCAACCTTGACCGCCCCGAAGATTTCAAGGGTCATTCCTTCAGCGTTTCCGATGTTGTTGTGCTTGATGATAAGGCTTATTATGTTGATGATGTCGGGTTTAAGCCGCTGAAGGATTTCATTCCGCTTGAGGTCAAGCAGTCGCGCTTTTATGACGAACTGCCCAAGCGGTTGAGTGATATTTCCTGCGGTAAGGTATCGCCGCTGCAAGATAATCTCTTGAAAATCGGGAATGACGCGCTGAAACTGAACGTACCGCCCGCAACTATGCGCCAAGCTGCTGATATGCTGAACGATGAGCGCATTGACAAAATGGCGGAAACGTATGAGAAGATGTGCGAAAGAAAGTCCTCCGCTTCCGCTCACGAAAAGCCCAAGCTGGACGAACATAAGCCGCAGAGAAAGCTCAAATTATAATTTGGGGTTGAGCGAAAAAATATTTATATGCCGTACAGTTTAATGTGCGGCATATTTTATAGTGGGATTCATTAAATAATTATTTTATTTCTAGGATGCTTGACTGAAAGTATCTGTTTTTGTTTAGCCATTGAAACGTGCGTGTAAATT
>OIXH01003751.1_pt1 | contig 13074 bp, 7 predicted proteins | sample 1587741 | NCBI WGS metagenome assembly OIXH01 (sample SAMEA3888916, study PRJEB22519) | human gut metagenome | biome: human gut; feature: human-associated habitat; material: faeces | place: Denmark | collected 2011 | reverse complement strand
CATAGAAAGGAGCTTGGAGGATGCCCGCGGGGAAAATGAGGGTGTTGGTGTTCCGGCTGGCTGCGGCGTTGACGGTGAAGGCCGCCATAGGGAAACGCCGGGGATTCACCGGCTCGTCCAGGCCCTCAACGGCCTTCCGCCACTTGTCCGCCTCGGAGGCGGCCACATGGGTGACGTCCACGCAGCGGCCCAGGAAGCTTTTCAGGGCCTGGCTGGGGTTCTTGGAGGAATCCTCCAGCTCCACCTGGTCCCAGAACTCCTCGGCGGCGGTCCTGGGGTCCAGGTTGCAGGCCAGGAGGTAATCCGCGGCCACGGCGTACAGGCGGATGTAGATGAGCTTCATGGTGTCGTAGTGGACGCTCTGGCCGGCGTTTTCGTCCAGAATCTCGTCGATGGCGGCGAAAAGCTCCGCTTTTTTCCCGGAGCGCATGAGGTTATAGAGCCGGCTGACGTCGCTGGGCACCAGCACCGGACGCCGCCGGGCCTGGTCGGGGTCGTACTCCACCACGGCGAACTCCACGCCGTCCCGCTCCAGGTCGCTTTGGGAAAGGGCGCCGAAGGCCTGGGACACCACGGCGGAAAGTCCCCCGGAGGGCCGGGTCTCCGTGCCGGAAATGCCGCAGGAGATATGGCAGTAGCAGGCATCGGACTGGAAGACGCCCCGGAGGCTTTCCAGGACGTCCCAGAGCTGTTCCCGGGTGTCCTCGCCGCCGTTGAAGAAGCAGACGAAGCAGTCGGCGTCGTACCGGGCCAGATAGCTGGGGAACCGGCTGCTGAGCATTCCCCGGAGGACCTGGGGAAGGGCCTCGGCCACGGCGGAGCGCTGGGCGTCGGTGAACTCCGCGGCGTAGGCGCTCTGGAACCGCAGCTCCAGGACCATGCAGTTGAGCAGCTCCGGGGAAAGGCCGGTGGCCCGGAAGAAATAGGGCTCCGTCTGGGACAGGGGCGCGGAAACGACGCTCCCCCGGGCCAGAAGGACGGCGAAATTCACGTACTGCTCCAGAAGCTCCCGCTGCTCCCGGAGGCTGCTTTCCGCCTGCCGCCAGTTTTCCACGGCGATGGAGTTATCCTTCTTCAGAAGCTCCATGCTGCTGAGGATTTCCTGAATGGGGTGAAAGAGCTTATTGGAAAAGAAGATGGTCAGCAGGAACAGCGTCACCATGGTCCCCACAAAGAGCACCAGAAGATACCGGTTGGTCTGATAGGCCGCCCGGGTCAGGGTCGAGGAGGGGGTCAGAACGTAATAGGTCAGCTCGCTGGAATCCTGCATACCGCAGAGGTCGTAGCTTTTTCCGTTGAGGGTGACGCCGCTCAAGGTCGTGGGCTCCCCGGTTCTGGCCACCCGGTTGTTGAGGGCCATCAGTTCCTCGGGCTTCAGCTCCCCGTCCAGGGTGTTGAAGAAGGCGTTGCCGTAGGGGTCGGCACAGAGGACCTTCTGGCCGTCCAGGGTGAGGTTTTCCTCCATGATCCGGCGGATCATATTGTCGGCCAGCTCCACCACCAGGGTCATGGTCTGCCGGTCCTTGGGCCAGGAGGATACCAGGGGGACCACCCGACGGGTGGAATTGTCCTTGCAGACCGTGTCCACGGGGTAGCAGGAGAAGATGTTCTCCCCGCCCTGCTTATTGAGCCAGTAATCCGCGTTGAAGTAGGCGTGGCGGTAGATGCGGTCGAAATAGCTGCGGAAGCTGTAACTTCCGTCGGTGGTCAGGACGTGGCGCTGATTGGTGAAGAAGTAAATCTGATAGGAGTAATCGGAAATGGAGCTGGAAAGCTCCCCCAGCTGCTCCACCAGGTCGGAGACGCTGCGGTAATCCGCCGGGGTGTACTCCCCCATGGGCGGGATGTCGGAGTAGACGCTGACCCGGTAGAGGAACTTATAGGCGGCGTTGTGGATGCGGCGGACGTACTGGTCCATGAGGTTCACGTCCACCCGGAGGGACTGCTCCACCTGCTTCCGGAGACGCTCCCGCTGCTTGGACACCATGGTGGCGTAGGTCACGGAGGAGACCAGGACGAATACCAGGAAAAAGGTGAAAAACAGGGCGAAAATCTGCTTGTACCGCAGCATGGAGGTCTTTCGCTTCCGGATGGTCAGCCGCTTCATTCCCCTTGCACCCTTTCCTGGTTTCTGCTTCCATTTTACCGGAAAATCGCCGGAAAGTCAAGGATTTCCAGGGCGTGTCGATGCGCCCTGGAAACCTTGGAGGTCCTGTTTATTTGATGCGGTCGTAGGCATCGTTGTAAATCTTTTCCATTTCTTCCGCGCCCTGGGCCTTCAGCTCCTCCACGAAGGCGTCAAACTCGGAAATGGGGCGGTCGCCGGTGATGAAGCGGTCGATGTTGGAGTTGAACACCGTCAGGGTGTTGGCCTGGAGGGTGGCCAGCTTATCCTGCTCCTCGTTGGTGAAGATCAGGACCATATCGTCCTTGGCGTACTGGATCTTGCCGGCTTCCACGTTCTTCCGGATCCGCTCACCCTGTTCGATGAACAGCTCGGGGGCGCACTCGGCCTGGAAGGACTCGTCGCGATAGACGTCGAAGTAATGGCCGCCGCCGATGTACTTGTCGATCTCGCTGTGGAGGTTGCTCTTGGGCACGTCGGCGAACTTCTCATACATGGCGGGGGCGATCTTGGCCTTGCCGTCTTCCACCACGTAGGTTTCGCCTTCCTTGCCGAAGTTGCTGATGAGAGCGCCTTCCTCGGAGTAGAGCCAGTCAAAGAACTTCACCACGTCGTGGGGGCGTTTCACCTTGGCGTTGATGACCACGTCGTTGCGCTCCAGCCAGTCTTTCTGGAAGATGTAGGCCCGGGTCTCGCCGAAGGAGTTCTGGAGGGGGTCCATATAGTCCAGCTTGGCGTCGGGGTCTTTGTCCTGGAGGGCCACGTTGTAGTTCCGGGAGGCCAAGGAGTTGTTGTCATAGTAGAACAGCAGGGAGCCGTTGGACATCTTCTCCACGAATTCGTCGCCGCTGTTGGTGCCGTAGTCGGGGTCCAGGAGCTTGTTCTCATAGAGGCGGTGGAGGTAATCCAGGACCACCTTGAAATTCTCGTGGATGGGGCCGAAGCGGTAGGCGTTGTCGTTGGGCTCATAGTACATGGGGTTGGTTTTCAGGAAGGTGGGGAAGCCGCCGCTGCCCAGGGGGTAGGCGAACTGTCCTACCAGGTAGTTGGTGCCCTGGCGGCTGGACAGCATGTACTTATCGGGGTAGATTTCCTTGAGCTTCATGAAGGTTTCAAAGAGCTCCTCGAAGGTGGTGGGCATGGGAAGGTTGTTCTTCTCCAGGAGGTCGGTGCGGATGACGGCGGCGGTGGCCACGGGGACGCGGTAGCGCTCCAGCCGGGCGAAGGTGTACAGATTGCCGTCCAGGTAGAGGACCTTGGTGGCGTCCTTCCGGTCGTCGGCGTTGATCAGGGCCATGTAGTTGGGCATATCCTCCTCATAATCGGAGAGGTTCAGGAACATGCCCAGGGGACCGTACTGCTTGATGTTGGTCAGCTCGCACCAGACGGCGTCGGGGATGTCGTTGCTGGCCAGCATGGTGTTGCGCTTGGTGCCGTAGTCGCTGGGGATGGCGTTGATCTTCAGGTGGACGTTGGTTTTCTCCTCGATCTCCTTCATCATGATGCCGTCGGGATCGAAGTTGTCGTTGCCGCCTAAGAGGAATTCGATCTCCAGGGGCTCGTCAAGGAGCTTGCCTGAGGAGGCGGAGCCGCTCTGGGACGTGGGAGTGGAGCTCTCCGTCTTGGAGCCGGGGGTGGAGCTGGAGGAACCGCCTTTGTCTCCGCAGCCGGTCATTCCGGCCATGAGCATGCCGCAGCAGAGGAGCGTCAGCCCGCGCTTGATCCAATTGGTTTTCATTGTGAAATCTCCCTTCTGATATTGGTATTCGAAAGACGCCTTTACCCTTTCAAGGAACCGACCATGACCCCCTTTACGAAGTATTTTTGGATGAACGGGTATACACAGAGAATGGGGAGCATGGCGATGAACACCATGGCGTAGCGGACGCTGACGCCGATGATCTCATACTCGCCCTCTTGCTTACTCATGTAATCGTTGAAGCCGGAGGTGCTGGCCTCGATGACCACGGAACGCATCCACAGCTGCATGGGCATGGCCGCCTGGTCGTCCAGATAAATCAGGGCGCTGAACCAGGAGTTCCAGTGGCCCACGGCGTAGAAAAGGCCCAGGGTGGCAAAGGTGGCCGTGGACAGGGGGATGACAATCTTCGTCAGAATCTGCAGGTCGTTGGCCCCGTCCAGGTAGGCGGATTCGTACAGCTCCTGGGGGATGCCCTGGAAAAAGGTCCGCATGATGACCATGTTCATCACGCTGATGGCTCCGGGGAAGATGATGGCGAAGATGGTGTTCCGCAGGTGGAGGGTCTTGACCACCATGTAATTGGAGATCATCCCCGCGTTGAAGAACATGGTGAAGATGATGAGAAAGGCGAAGAAGTTCCGGCCGTAAAAGTGCTTCCGGGACAGGGGGTAGGCGCAGAGGACGGTCATGACCATGTTCACCGCGGTGCCCAGGACGGTGTAGACCACGGAGTTCAGGAAGGACCGGGGGATGTACTTATTGGAAAGCAGCGCCCGGTAGGCTTTGAAGTTGATTCCCACCGGCCAGAAGGACACCTCCCCCCGGGAGACGGCCAGGGCGTTGCTCAAGGACACCACCAGCATGTGCCACACCGGCAGCAGCATACAGAGGCAGACGATGAGCAGGATGAGAGCGTTTACGATATCAAAGGTGACTTCCCCTTTGGTTTTGCGTTTTCCGACGATCATGGGGCTCCTCCTTTCTTACCACAGGCTGGTTTCGCCGACATGGCGGGAAATCTTGTTGGCCGCCCAGACCAGCAGGACGTTGATGGCGGACTCGAACATGCCCACTGCCGTGGCGTAGCTGAATTCGGAGCTTTGCAGGCCCCGGCGGTAGACGTAGGTGGAAATGACGTCGGCGGTCTCATAGACGCTTCCGTTATAAAGAAGCAGGACCTTTTCGAATCCCACGGACATCAGTCCGCCCAGGGAGAGCAGGAACTGAATGGTGATAATGGGCAGGATGGAGGGGATACTGATGTACCACATCTGCTGGAGCTTGCCTGCGCCATCGATGATGGCGGATTCGTAAAGTCCCGGGTCCACGCCGCTGAGGGCCGCCAGGTAGACGATGGAGCCCCAGCCCACGCCCTGCCAGATGCCGGAGGCGATGTAAATGGTCCGGAAATACCGGGGATTGGTCAGGAAGGCCACGGGGCCGAGATTGAATACGGACAGGAACTGGTTGACGATGCCGCTGGTGGACAGCATATTCACCACAATGCCGCAGACGATGACCGTGGAGAAAAAGTGGGGCAGATAGGAAATGTTCTGGACGATCTTCTTAAAGCGCTTGTTATGGACCTCGTTGATGAGCAGCGCCAGGATAATGGGCATGGGAAAGCCCCACAGGAGGCTGTACACGCTTAAAAGGAGGGTGTTCCGCAGGAGGCGGAAGAAGTCCGGGGCGGCGAAGAAAATCTTAAAGTACTTGAAGCCTACCCAGGGGCTCCTGAAAAGGCCCACGATGGCGTTGTAATCCTTAAAGGCGATGGTCAGCCAGACCATTGCGCCGTATTTGAAGACGATAAAGTAAACAAAGGGGAGGAAGAACAGCAAGTACAGGTATCGGCTGGCCCAGATCTTTCTGCGGATCACCGCCCACTTGGATTGCGGGACCGCGGCCCCTTGGGCGGAGGCCATGGTTCGGACAGCTGCCATTTCGGAATACCTCCTTCGGGAATCGTTCGTAAACTGTATTTACAGTATAGCCGCCGATTTTTCAGGCGTCAAGTTACATTTTCGCCGCTTTTCACAAAAAACCACTTTTGCAGCCGGGTATCCTGGGAAATATCCGATTATTGCGCGGGAAATTATTTCCCGGGCGTGTTGCAGATGGGAAATTTGTGCTATTTTAGTAACAACTGTTGACAAAATTGCATTTTTCTTTTATACTGGTAGAAAAAGGAGGTTTTTCTATGGATACCATTCAAAATCCCGGCGGTATGTGGCCGGTCATGCTGACACCCTACACAAACGACGGGCGGGTGGACTATCCCTCCCTGGAGCGGCTCATTCATTGGTACGAGGAAAACGGCGCCGACGGGCTCTTTGCCGTCTGCCAGTCCAGCGAAATGTTCTTCCTGAGCCTCCGGGAGCGGGTCCGCGTTGCGGAATTCGTCAAGAGTCATGCCTCCATTCCGGTCATCGCTTCCGGACACACTTCTTACGATCTGGAGGACCAGAAGGCGGAGCTCCAGGCGGTGGCCGCCGCCGGGGTGGACGCCGTGGTCCTCATCACCAACCGCATGGACTGCCACTGTCACGGCCGCAACGCCGCTGAGTGGCTGGAAAACCTCCAGCGCCTGATGGACGCGTTGGACCCGGAGCTTCCCCTGGGGCTTTACGAGTGCCCGGCGCCCTACAAGCACCTGCTCAGCGACGAGGAAATCCGTTTTGCGGCGGATTCCGGACGGTTCCTCTTTTTAAAGGATACCTGCTGCGACATGGACGTCATCCGGAGACGGCTGGACATCATCAAGGGGTCTCCCCTCCGGCTTTTCAACGCCAACTCCTCCACCCTGCTGGATTCCATGCGGGCGGGGGCCGCCGGGTTCTCCGGGATCATGGCGAACTTCCACGCCGCTCTTTACGCCAAGCTCCTGGCCTGCTGGAAGGACCAGCCGGAGCTGGCGGAGCGCATCCAGGCCCATCTGAGCCTTTGCTCCCGGATGGAGGGCCAGTGCTACCCCGTCAACGCCAAGTACAGCCTGAAAAAGCTGGGGGTCCTGAGTACCATCAACTGCCGCTCCAACGATCCCGCCAGGTTCTCCCCCCTCATGGCCCAGGAGGTGGATTACATGACCCGCATCACCGATGACCTTCTGGCGTCCCTGGGATAATACAGTTATAAGGTAGAAAGGACCCGGTTTATGAAGTTTTTCATCGATACCGCCAATGTGGAGGAAATTCGCAAGGCCAACGACATGGGCATCATCGCAGGCGTCACCACCAACCCCAGCCTCATCGCCAAGGAGGGCCGGGACTATCTGGAAACGCTGCGGGAGATCGCCTCCATTGTAGACGGCCCCATTTCCGGCGAGGTCAGGGCCACCACGGAGACCGCCGGGGACATGGTCCGGGAGGGGGAGGAAATCTTCGCCCTGGACCCCGGACGGATGGTGGTGAAAATCCCCATGACCGTTGAGGGGCTCAAGGCCATCCGGCGGCTTTCCGCCAAGGGCATCCCCACCAACTGCACCCTGATCTTCTCCGCCAACCAGGCGCTGCTGGCCGCCCGGGCCGGAGCCGCTTATGTCAGTCCCTTTCTGGGGAGGCTGGACGACATCGGCCAGCCCGGCATCCGGCTGGTGGAGACCATTGGGGCGGTCTTCCGGAACTACCCGGAAATCCATACGGAGATCATCGCCGCCAGCATCCGGAACCCCATCCACGTCACGGACTGCGCCCTGGCCGGGGCGGACATTGCCACGGTCCCCTACAAGGTGCTGGTCCAGATGACCCGGCATCCTCTTACCGACGCAGGCATCGAGAAATTTCAAGCTGACTACCGCGCTGTTTTCGGCAGCTGAACCAAGGAGGTTTTCCCATGTCCCAAGTGAAAAACGTTTATATGATCGGCAACGCCCATCTGGACCCGGTGTGGCTCTGGCACTGGCAGGAGGGCAGCGCCGAGGCCAAGGCCACCATCCGCTCGGCCCTGGACCGGATGAAGGAGTTCCCGGACTTCAAATTCGTCTGCTCCTCTGTATCCGTTTACGAGTGGATCGAGGAGTTTGCGCCGGAGATGTTCGAGGAGGTAAAGGCCCGGGTCAAAGAGGGCCGCTTCATCCCGGTCAACGGCTGGTACGTCCAGCCGGACTGCAACCTTCCCTCCGGGGAGGGCTTCGCACGGCAGAGCCTGTACTCCCAGCAGTATTATAAGGAAAAGTTCGGCGTCACCGCCACGGTGGGGTACGACGTGGATTCCTTCGGCCACAACGAAATGCTGCCCCAGATTCTCAAAAAGAGCGGCATGGATTCCTACATCTTCATGCGGCCCGGGGAGCACGAAAAGCATCTGCCGGTGAACCTGTTCCGCTGGCGCTCCCCCGACGGCAGCGAGGTGGTGGCCTACCGCATCACCGACGGCTACGGCTTCAGCTTCCGGGATGTGGAGGAGCTGAAGGAGCGGGTGCAGAAGGTGGCTGCGGAGTGCGACGAAAACGCCGAGGACGCCATGCTCTTTTACGGCGTGGGCAACCACGGCGGCGGGCCCACCATCCGGAATATCGAGAAAATCCATGAGTACCAGCAGTCCGGAGAGACTCCGGCGCTGGTTTTCGGCGACCCCGCGGACTTTTTCCAAAAAGCTGCCCGGCGGGAGGACCTGCCGGTCTTTGCCGAGGAGATGCAGCACCACGCCAGCGGCTGCTACGCCGTGGTATCCGGCATCAAAAACGCCGTCCGCCGCAGCGAACATGAGCTCTGCGACGCCGAGGTCTACTCCACCCTGGCCAACCGGCTGGCGGAGCGTGAGGTCCCCACGGCGGAGCTGCGCCGGGGATGGAAGGACGTTTTGTTCCTCCACTTCCACGACATCCTCAGCGGCACCTCCATCAAATCCGCCTATGAGGACTGCAAAATGTTCGCCGGGGAGGCCCGGATGATCGCCAGCCGCACCGCCAACAACGCCCTCCAGACCATTTCCTGGATGGTGGACACCCGGGATACCTCCAAGGGTGTGCCCGTCCTGTTCTTCAATCCCCACTCCTGGGACTACGACGGCCCTGTGACCATCAACGAGCTGGCCTTTTCCGTGGTGGACGGTGAGGGCAATCCGGTGGTCTCCCAGCACGTTTTCGGCGAGGTCGTCAGCGCCTTCGGCCGCAGCGACACCCTGTTCCACGTACATATCCCGGCCATGGGGTACGCCACCTATTTCTTCTCCCACGAAGCCCCCGCCCAGGCGGAGGAATTCCCCTCCGGCGTCGCCGCGGGCCGGTGGTTTCTGGAAAACGACAGGCTCCGGGCGGAGTTCGACCCCCACACCGGCTGGATCGCCCGGCTCTATGACAAAGCGGCGGAAAAAGAGCTGCTCTCCGGCCCCGGCGCAGAGCCGGTGGTCATCGACGAACACCACAGCGACACCTGGAGCCACGGCATCTTCACCTTCGACCGGGAGATCGGCCGGTTCACCGACGCGGTCCTCACCGTTCTGGAGGAAGGGCCCCTCCGGGCCGCCATCCGGGTGGAGAGCCGGTACGGGGCGTCCACCCTGACCCAGATTTTCACCCTGGAAGCCGGGGAGGACAAGCTCCGGGTCCAGACCAAGCTCAACTGGCAGGAAAAGCACAAGATGCTGAAGCTGCGGTTCGCCGTCAACGCCGAAAATCCGGCTTCCTACTGCCAGATTCCCTTCGGCGTCACCAAGCGGCCCTGTCTGGGCACCGAGGAATTCGGCCACGAATGGGCGGCCCTCAAGGGCGAGAACGGCGGGCTGGCTATTTTGAACGACAAGAAGTACAGCTTCTCCTTCCAGGATAACCTGCTGAACCTCACCGCCATCCGCAGTCCCCTCTACGCCGACCACGGCGCGCGGCCCCGGAACGACCGGAGCCCCTTTACCGACCAGGGTGAGCATGAGTTCCGGTACGTCCTCCTGGCCGCCGGGGAGTCCTTCAGCGCCCTGACCCGGGCCGCCGCAGAGCTCAACGCCCCGCCTACGGTTCTTGTGGAGACCTGGCACGCGGGGACCCTGCCCCTTCAGTACCAGGGCATCTGCTGCGGCTGCGGCTGCGTTTCCGTCTCCGCCCTGAAGCGGTCCGAGGACGGCAGGGCCCTGATCCTCCGGGCTTACGAGACCGACGGGAAGCCCGCCCGGGCCGCCTTCTCCGGAGAGCTGATCGGCACGGCTCTGACCGCGGACTTTACGCCCTATGAGGTAAAGACCTTCCGCCTGGACGACGGCAGCGATACCTGGCGGGAAGTTCTCCTGACGGAATTCGACCGGTAAGGGCGTTCCAACCATTTCACGAAAGGGAGGCGGAACCCATGCGCATTTTTCAGCGGGGCTTCAACTTTTCCCAGGACGGTCCCGGGAACCGCCTGGTCTATCATCTGCAAGGCTGCAATCTCCGGTGCCCCTGGTGCTCCAATCCCGAGGGGCTGGACCTTCACGGCGGGACCTCCGTCACCGTGGAAGAACTTCTTGACGAGGTCCGGCGGAGCAGCCTCCTCTTTTTCGACGGCGGCGGCGTCACCCTCACCGGCGGCGAAGCCACGCTGCAGCTGGACGAGGTCCTGGACTTTCTGACCAGGCTCCGCGCCCAGGGCGTTTCCACCTGCATGGAGACCAACGGCATCTCCCCCCGGCTGCCGGAGCTGTTTCCGGTTCTGGACCTGCTGATCCTGGATGTGAAGCACCATGACCCGGAGGTCCACCGGCAAGTCACCGGGCTTTCCAATGAAGGAACCTTTGCAAATCTGCAAAAGGCCCTGGATTCCGGGGTACCATTAGCACTCCGCATCCCCCTCATCGGCGGCTTCAACGCCTCGGAGGAGGACGCCCGGGGCTTTGCGGAGCTGTTCGGCCGGCTGGGGGTCCCGGGGAGGGCCACGGTGGAGCTGCTGCCCTACCACGAGTTCGGCAGGAGCAAATATGAGGAGCTGGGGCTCCCCTACCCCATGACGGAAAGCGCCCATGTCTCCCGGGAAGCCGTTGCCCGCTTCGGAGAAATTCTGTCCGGGGCCGGTATCCAGATGATCCATACTTGAAAGAAGCGAGGGAATTCGATGAAACTCTTTGAAACCTCTACGCCGGAGGTCCTTACACAAAAAGCCAAGGCCCTGTACCGCCAGGAGCGGGAGCAGCACAAAATCCTCAACGGCTGGTTCCTCTCCCGGGAGATCGCCGCTGACGTGGACGAGAAAATCGGCGGCATCCAGCCGGAGCTCCGGGCCGCCGCAGAGCTTTCCGCCGTTATTGAAAAGCTCCCCCTGGAAATCAGCGAAAACGCCATCCTGGCCGGGACCCAGCGGGACGCCTTCGCCGCCAGCTACGCCCTGATCAACCCCGCCTTCCAGGTGGAGACCTTCCGGGGCTACTGCGACCCCCTGGAGGTCTACGACTACGCCACTCCCACCGAGGAAATCCCCCAGGAGCGCATCGACACCATGCGGAGCCGGGCCGCCCAAAGCCCCAACGTCAGGGCGTTGTCTGCTGTTTATCAGGAATTTGGGGAATACACCGACGAGGTGGCCTTCTTCGTGGAGCAGGTCACGGGGCACATGATCCCGGACTTCCGCCCGGCGTTGAAACACGGCGTCCGGGCCCTGATGGAGGCCATTGACCGAAAGCTGGTCAACGGAGGTCTCCGGGAAAAGCAGGCGGAAAATCTGGAGGCCATGAAGCAGAGCCTTTCCTGCGCCATCCGTCTGGCGGAACGCTACGCCGATTTGGCTCACTCCCTGCAAAAGACCGCCCGAACCCAGCGAAAAGCAGAACTGGCTCTGATGGAGGAAACTCTCCGCCGGGTGCCGGAGTTCGGGGCCCGGAGCCTTCTGGAGGCCATGCAGTCTTACGTTCTTCTCTGGCAGGTCATGTGCCTGGAGCAGGCTCCCAACCCCTTCGCCTTCTCCGTGGGCAACGCCGACCGGATTTTCGAGCCCTACCGGGCCATGGAGGGCCTTTCCCGGGAGGAAGCCGCCGCTTTGTTCAAGCACTTCCTGGTGTTCTACAACATCGGCGAGCGGAGCTGGGCCATCTCCCAGAACATCCTCATCAGCGGCAGGGACCTGGACGGGAACGACCTGACCAATCCTATGAGCTACGCCATTCTGGACGCTTACTATGACATGAACCTCCCCCAGCCCATTCTTTCGGTGAAGCTCCACAGGAACACTCCCAAAAAGCTCTATGAGGAAATGGGGCGGTTCTTCTTCACCCCCGGCTGCCTGACTCCCTCCCTGTTCAACGACGACTCCCTGTTCGACACCCTCCGGGAGCACGGCGTGGAGGAAGGGGACCTGCCGGAGTACGCCGTGGCAGGCTGTCAGGAACCCCTGATCATGGGCAAGGACAATGCCAACACCACCAACAGCTGGCTCAACATGGGCAAGGTCCTGGAGCTGACCCTCAGCGGAGGAAAATCCGCCATCACCGGCCGGCCCATGGGCCCCCAGAGCGATCTGGACGCTGAGACCATCCTCCGGAACATCCGGCCCCTGTTCTACAAGAACCTGGAATTTTTCGCTCAGAAGATGCAGGACGCGGCCAACGGAGCCTCCCGGGCCATTTCGCTGCTGCCGGTACCCTTCCTCAGCTGCTTTGAGGGCGGCATCGACTCCGGCATTGACGTCCGGGACACGGAGGAGCAGGGCACGAAGTATAACGGCAGCGGCTGCCTGATCCACGGCCTGTCCGTTGTGGCGGATTCGTTTGTGGCGATCGACCATCTGATGAAGGAGCGTCCGGAGGACGCACAGAAGCTGATCGACGCCTGCGGCTGCGGCTTTGAGGGCTATGAGGAGCTGCGCGCGTATCTGCGCGCCTGCCCGAAGTACGGCAACAACACGCCGGAGGTCGATCAGGAGGCTGCGGAGATCGCAGAGCGTGTATCGAAAATGGTAGAGGACCTCAAAAACTATCTGGGCAATCCCTTCCGTCCCGACTGGAGCTCGCCGTCCACGCATCTGCTCTACGGCTACTGGGTCGGCGCGACGCCGGACGGACGCGGCAGCCGGGAGATGCTGGGCTACGGCATCGACCCGCTGTTCAGCCGGGCCAACTCCGGCCTCGGCTTCCGGACGCTGTCCACGATGCAGCTGCCCTTCTGCCGGATGAACGGCGGATGCGCGTCGCATTTCGGCGTCGATCCGAAGTATTTCACAGCGGAGAGCTATGAGGAAAAGGGCGTCCAGTTCTATGAGCGCGTGCTCCGGCCGCTGTTCTTCAATCCGGGCAACCCGCACCGCGCGCCGTTCTATCTCTATGTAAACGTTACGACGGCGGAAACGCTGCGGAA
>OIXH01003749.1_pt1 | contig 13079 bp, 15 predicted proteins | sample 1587741 | NCBI WGS metagenome assembly OIXH01 (sample SAMEA3888916, study PRJEB22519) | human gut metagenome | biome: human gut; feature: human-associated habitat; material: faeces | place: Denmark | collected 2011 | reverse complement strand
ATTACAAGGTGTTCAAAACAACGTTCGCAGGACGCGAGCTTACCGTCGAAACAGGCAAGCTGTGCGGATTGTCGAACGGCTCTTGCTGGGTGAGATACGGCGAAACGGTCGTTATGGTAAACGTTGCCGCTTCTCCCAAGCCGCGCGATGGCGTGGATTTCTTCCCGCTCTCCGTAGACTATGAAGAGAAGCTCTATTCCGTGGGCAAGATCCCCGGCGGCTTCCTGCGCCGTGAGGGCAAGCCCTCCGAAAAGGCAATACTCACCTCCAGAGTGGTAGACCGCCCCATGCGCCCTCTCTTCCCGAAAGATATGCGCAACGACGTTGCGATAACGATGACAGTGCTTTCCGTAGATCCTGATTGCTCGCCCGAAATTATGGGCATGATCGGTGCGTCTATCGCGGTATCTATCTCCGATGTTCCGTGGAACGGACCGATAGGCGGTATCTCCGTAGGTCTGGTTGACGGCGAGATAGTTCTTATGCCGAACGCAGAGCAGAGAACGAAGTCCGATCTTAATCTTACGGTCGCTTCCTCCGAGAAGAAAGTCGTTATGATCGAGGCGGGCGCGAACGAAGTCCCCGACGATCTGATGTTCGAGGCTATTATGGCGGGTCACAACGAGATAGTAAACTCGCTTATCCCGTTCATCAAGGATATCCAAGCGCAGATAGGCAAGCCCAAGTTCTCGTTTGAGAGCATGGAAGTCGATCACGATATGTTTGAGGCTATAAGCGATTTCGCTATCGAAAAGGTTCGCTACGCAATGGATACTGACGACAAGAATATCCGCGAGGAGCGCTTGCAGCCTATATACGCGGAGGTTCACGAAAAGTTCGACGAGCAGTATCCCGAGCAGATCGCGATGATAGACGAGTGCATGTACAAGCTCCAGAAATTCGTGGTTCGCCGCTGGCTTCTTGACGACGGCAAGCGTGTTGACGGACGTAAGCTCGACGAGATAAGACCGCTTGCGGCAGAGGTCGGCGTACTTCCGAGAGTTCATGGTTCGGGCGTATTCACACGCGGTCAGACCCAAGTCATGACTATATGCACACTCGGTCCCGTATCGGACGCTCAGAAGCTGGAGGGTCTCGACGAGGAAGAAAGCAAGCGTTATATTCATCACTACAACTTCCCTGCTTACTCGGTAGGCGAGACAAAAGCGTCGCGCGGTCCGGGCAGACGTGAGATAGGTCACGGCGCGCTCGCCGAAAGAGCGCTCGTGCCTGTTATCCCCTCCGTTGAGGATTTCCCCTACGCGATAAGACTGGTGTCTGAGGTGCTGTCCTCCAACGGTTCGACATCACAAGGCTCGGTTTGCGGCTCCACGCTTGCGCTTATGGACGCGGGCGTTCCGATAAAGAAGCCCGTTGCAGGTATCTCCTGCGGACTTATCACCGAGGGCGAACGTTGGATGACTATGGTAGACATCCAGGGCGTTGAGGACTTCTTCGGCGATATGGATTTCAAGGTTGCGGGTACTCATGACGGTATCACCGCAATTCAGATGGACTTGAAGATAGACGGACTTACTCCGGAAATAATCAAGAGCGCGTTTGAGAAAACACATAAGGCTCGCGACTATATCCTTGATGAGATAATGCTTAAAGCTATTCCCGCGCCGCGTGAGACAGTCGGCAAGTACGCGCCTAAGATGCTTACCACAAAGGTTCCCGTGGAAAAGATCAGCGATGTTATCGGCAAGGGCGGCAAGGTCATTCAGAAGCTCTGTGCGGACTTCGAGTGCAAGATCGACGTGGACGAGGACGGCAACGTATTTATCTGCGGCACGGATCTCGACAAGGCAAACGCGTGCGTTCAGGTTATCCACACGATAGTCAACCCGCCGGAGATCGGCGCTATATACAAGGGCAAGGTAGTTCGCATTATGAACTTCGGCGCGTTTGTTGAGATAGCTCCCGGCAAGGACGGAATGGTGCATATTTCCAAGCTTGAAAACCACCGCGTTGAAAAGGTTGAGGATGTTGTATCCATAGGCGATGAGATAATCGTCAAGGTAATGGAGATCGACCAGCAGGGACGTATCAACCTGTCACGCAAGGACGCTCTCGCGGATATCGAGGCAAAGCGCAAGGCACAGGCTAACGGCTAAACAGCATTAAGATCCCACCAAATCGGTGGGATTTTTTGCGTATTGACTTTTTGTGCGGAATGTGCTATACTTGAATTATAACAACATACGGTTCTCCGAAATGCCGCTCGGTCGGTGAACGCAAGTAAACAATGCGGAGACTGCTTTTTATAAGGAGGAATTTATGACTACTGCGGGATATATTTGGTTGGGGATCGGCGCGTTTTTTGTGATTGTTTTGCTGTTTCGGTGCATAAGGGTCGTACCGCAGGCAAACTGTTGGGTGACGGAGTTTCTGGGGAAATACCGCGCCTCGTGGAACTCGGGGCTGCACTTCAAGGTACCGTTTTTCGAAAAAGTGGTAAACAAGGTGTCGCTCAAAGAACGGACGCTGGATTTTCAGCCGCAGCGTGTAATAACAAAGGATAACGTCACAATGGCGATAGATTCCGTTGTGTTTATGCAGGTTCTGGACGCAAAGCTGTTTACATACGGCATAGACAATCCGATGTTCGCTATTGAAAACCTTGCCGCCACGACGCTCCGAAACATAGTCGGCGAAATGGACTTCGACCAGACGCTGTCCTCGCGCGACGCGATAAACGCGAAGATGATCGGGGTGCTTGACGAGGCGACCGACCCGTGGGGAATCAAGATCACCCGCGTAGAGATCAAGAATATTCAGCCGCCCGCCGAGATACAAGAGGTAATGACAAAGCAAATGAGAGCCGAGCGCGAAAAGCGTCAGGCGATACTTGAAGCGGAAGCTCACCAAGAATCTGTAATCAAGCGCGCCGAGGGCGACAAGCAAGCTAAGGTGCTTGCGGCGGAAGCGGAACGCGATGCGCAGGTGGCTCTTGCCGAGGGTAAAGCGAAAAGTATTCAGCTTGTATACGAAGCGGAAGCAAGCGGTCTGGCAAGATTGAACGCGGTTAAGGTAGAGCAGTCCGTTTTGCAGCTCAAAGGTCTTGACGCTCTTAAGGAAGTGGCGAACGGCAACTCCACGAAGATATTTATGCCCACCGATCTTACGCAGATCGTGGCTACTTTGGGCGTTGCGGGCGAGGCTATGGGTATAGGAGATTCTCTGTTCGCGAAAAAGAAGCCCGCCCCCAAACCGCCGGTAATCGACGACGCGTGCCTTGACCGGCACGGCTCGGAGATAAGTCACGACGCGGCATACGCGGGTGCGGTAATACAGGATCAATTAGATAACAATGAGTTTAACGGAAATCCGGAATGGCAATACAATGAAAAATAAAATGAAATTTTTGGCAGCGGCGCTGTCGCTTATGATAATATGCACAGGCTGCAAAAGCGTTGATGAACATCCGCAAACCATTGAGGTTTCAAGCAGTGAAACAGTTTCAAGCGCCAAATCGACTTCGTCTGCGTCAAGTTCGTCATATAAATCAAGCAGCGTTTCTTCTGATAATACTTCACGCAGCGAAAGTTCTTCAACCGCAACAGGCAGCTCTTCAAGCAGTTACGGTTTATCATCAAGCGCGGCGATCAGCTCAGGCATCACGTCAAGCACGGATAGTAGTTCGCACACATCGTCAAGTGCGGTAAGCAGTTCGAGCACAAAACCGCAAAGCACCGTTTCATCAAGCAGTTCATCGATCTCTTCGGCACAGAGCTCCTCGTCTTCAACAAGCTCTTCATCAAGCAGCAAAACTTCAAGCTCAACCACACCCCCTACACCTAGTGTCCCGGATGATCCGGTACAAGCACGTATCGCGCAAATGTCGCTGCGGGAAAAGGTTTATCAGATGTTTTTCGTAACTCCCGAGCAGCTTGGCGGAAGCTACCCCGTAACCTCCCCCATAGATTTTGCGGACAGACCCGTGGGAGGCGTGCTTTGTATGGGCGCGAACCTCGAAACACAATCGCAAACGCGCAATATGCTGACGAAAACACAGGAAAACGCCATGCAAAACGGCGTTGGAGTGTTCCTTGCGGTAGACGAGGAAGGCGGCAAAGTAGCGCGGTGTGCCTACAAGCTTGGCACGACACCATTTGACGGAATGGCGGTCTATGGCGCAAGAAACGATTATAACGAGGCGTTTTACATTGGTCAGACGATCGGACGCGACATAAAGTCGCTGGGATTCAACGTGGATTTTGCACCGGTGGCGGATGTCGATATCTCACCTACCAACGAGCTTGGCGACCGCATTTTCAGCGCCGACCCGGAAGTCTGCGCAAATATGGTTTCGGGAGTGGTACGCGGACTGAACTCTTCGGGCGTTGCGGCTACTCTGAAACACTTCCCCGGGCTGGGCGCGGAGGACGGAAACACTCACACGGAATCATCTATTATGATAAACCGCACTTATGAACAGCTCAGAAACACGGAATTTGTGCCGTTCAAGAGCGGAATACAAGCGGGTTCGGACTTTGTTATGGTCGGACATCAAAAGGTATCTTGTTTTGGCGACGATCTGCCCGCCGATCTTTCCTACACGGCAGTTACGACTATGCTGCGCGGCGAGCTTGGCTTTAACGGCATTGCGATAACCGACGCGCAGGTGATGAACACAATATCAAATGTATATTATTCCAGCACGGCTGCGAAGATGTCCGTCAAGGCGGGTATCGATATGATACTTTCACCCGAGGATCTTGACATGGCGGCGAACGCTATCATTGAAGCGGTAAAGACCGGCGAAATATCCGAGGAGCGCATTAACGAGAGCGTAACGCGGATACTCACCGTTAAGCAGAAAATGGGGCTGTTATCCTAAAACGAATAAAAAGCCGCTCCCTAAGGGGCGGCTTTTTTGTGTCTAGTCAAGCTTTTGCGTTAGAATCCAATCCAACATAGAGAGCGCCAGCTCCGCCTGTTTTGGAGACATACGGCTTACACGGCTGCTGATAGCCGCGGAAATGAGATTGGGATCATTCGCCTTGTCAGTGGTTCCCAACAAAAGGTGATCCGGAGTTATTTCAAGCGCGTCGCAAATCCGCATCAAAACATCCACACTTAAAACTGTTGTTGCACGTTCAATGTTTGATAAGTATTTAAAGCCAAGATTAGCCTTTTCTTCAAGCTGCCATTGTGTATATCCCAGTTCTTTCCGTCGCTTAGCTATTCGTTCTCCAACTTTTTTATAATCTGTATAGTACATTTAATTCACCTCATACTACTATTCTAATACATAGTATAAGTCGATTTGTACAACCTATGTAGCGTAAATCCACTTGACAGCATTATAAATTCGTGGTATAATACGAATAACACCAATTCTAAAAGGAAGGCAAACAAGATAACTTGTCTGATTTTAAATGAAAAAATATCAGTAGAACGGAGGTTTTTATATGGGCTGCAAATTTATGTGTCCCGGCTGCTTTAAAATGCTTGATCTAGACGAATTTGGCAACTCGACCCCGACCGCCGAGGTAAAATTAGTAAACGGGGCACATTGCGGAAATTGCGGGCGCGACATTACATCCTCATACGAACGCGCATTACAATTCCTCAGAAATATTAAAACGGAAAGTAAAGCAGCAAAAACAGTAAAATAAACGGCGCGTCATAACAACAAAAATTCCCCCTCAATTGAGGGGGGAGATTTTTTAATTAAAATGCGAGGTATCAATTCGGTTAAGCGCGCGTTTGAGCTTAGCCTCGGCAAGAAGCAGCTCCTTATCGTCCTTGGCGGACTTCACGCGAGCCTCGGCAGCAGCCTTAGCCGCCTCGGCGCGTTCAACGTCGATCTCGTCCGACCATTCACAGGTCTGTACAAGCACCGTTGTCTTTTCCTTTGATACCTTGATAATTCCGCCCGAAGTAGCGGCACGGCGAAACGTTCCGTCGATCATAATGCGCATTTGCCCGATCGAGATAGCCGCGCAGTACGGCTCGTGACCGTTAAGTATTCCCACATCGCCCACTGTCGTGCGGACGATAATCTGCTCGGTCTCGCCGTCAAACACGGTTTTTTCGGGCGTGATGATCTGTAACTTAAAAGGCGTCATAAACCACACTCCTTTTTTTCAGTAAACGCCCACACAATTCGCGGTTCCCGCGCAGCGCGGAATTGCAGACGAAGTCTGCAAAGCGGATTGTGTGAGGTTGACCATGCGAAGCACGGTCATTCGCCCTTTTTAGCTCTCTCAACAACGTCGTCGATAGTTCCCGCGAACAAGAACGCCGATTCGGGAATATCGTCATGCTTTCCTTCGATTATTTCCTTAAAGCCGCGTATCGTTTCCTTAAGCGGAACATACTTGCCCTGATATCCCGTGAACTTCTCGCCGACAAAGAACGGCTGCGACAAGAAACGCTGAATTTTACGCGCTCTTGCGACGGTTATCTTGTCCTCGTCGGACAACTCGTCCATACCGAGGATCGCGATGATGTCCTGCAGCTCCTTGTACTTCTGGAGAATCGCCTGGACCGCACGAGCGACCTCGTAATGCTCCTGTCCGACTACATCGGGAGAGAGTATTCTGGAGTTGGATTCCAACGGGTCTACCGCCGGGAATATGCCCATTGAGGCAATATCACGCGACAGAACCGTCGTTGCGTCCAAGTGCGCAAATGTCGTTGCGGGAGCAGGGTCGGTAAGGTCATCGGCAGGAACATAAACCGCCTGAACAGACGTGATAGATCCCTTCTTTGTAGACGTGATACGCTCCTGCAAAGCGCCCATTTCCGTTGCCAGCGTCGGCTGATAACCAACGGCAGACGGCATACGTCCAAGCAGCGCGGAAACCTCCGAACCTGCCTGTGTGAAGCGGAAGATGTTGTCGATGAACAGAAGAACGTCCTGACCCATCTTGTCGCGGAAATACTCCGCCATTGTAAGTCCCGAAAGCGCAACTCTCATTCTCGCTCCGGGCGGCTCGTTCATCTGACCGTAAACCAACGCCGTCTTATTGATAACGCCGGAATCCGTCATCTCACGATAAAGGTCGTTACCCTCACGGGTACGCTCGCCAACGCCCGTAAATACGGAAATACCGCCGTGCTGCTTCGCGATATTGTTTATAAGCTCCTGAATAAGTACTGTTTTTCCAACGCCCGCGCCGCCGAACAAGCCTATCTTTCCGCCCTTGAGGTAAGGCGCTATCAGGTCAACGACCTTGATACCTGTTTCAAGGACTTCGTTAGAGGCGTTCTGCTCTTCGAAAGTAGGAGCGGGGCGGTGTATCTCCCATTTTTCCTCTGTTTCGGGCTGCGGTTTGTTATCTACCGCCTCACCCAAAAGGTTAAAGATACGTCCAAGCGTCTGCTCGCCTACGGGAACCTTGATCGACGCTCCCGTATCGACCGCTTCCATACCGCGAACAAGACCGTCCGTGCTGCCCATTGCGATGCAGCGTACAACGTCGTCGCCGATATGCTGTGCTACCTCGACAGTGAGCTTTTTGCCCGCGTTGTCGATCTCGATGGCGTTAAGCAGATTGGGAAGATTTTCCGGCGCGAACCGTATATCCAATACCGCGCCGATAACCTGGACTATCGTGCCTATATTCTTTTCTGCCATATTATAACTTTTCCTTTCTTGTTAGGAATTGCTACTTAGTCTGTTTTTCCTTTCTCTTTCCCGCCGAGCGGAAAAAAGAAACGTTTAATTGTTTTGTGCCGAGGCTCCCGATACGATATCGATTATCTCGGTAGTAATGCTTGCCTGACGCGCTCTGTTGTAGAGCAGCGACAGATGCTCCGTCATAGCATCCGCGTTATCGGTCGCCGCCTCCATCGCCGTGCGGCGAGCGCCCTGCTCGGAGGCGTAGCTCTCGACTATCGCGCACATAAGCAGACTTGCCGTAAAGCGCGGCACGATACGGTTGAACACCGCCTCGGGGGACGGGTCGTAGGTCATTGTGCCGCCGACCTCGATATTCTGCGTATTAAGCGGCAGCAGCTGCATCGTTTCGGGCTGCTGCGACATAGAAGACAAGAACATCGTATAGAATACGTGAACCTCGTCCACTTCGCCGTCCGTGAACATCTTCAAAGCCAAGTCCGTAATGTCCTGAGCCGTACCGGGCTTTATATCCTCGGCGATATTCACAAAGCTTGCCGCTATCTCGTAATCGCGCTTTTGGAAATACTCGTATGCCTTTCTTCCCACAGCGATGATCTTCGGCTTTTCCGCGTCCTCCGCATGAGCCGCCGTTGCCATCTTCAGCACATTAGAGTTATAGCCGCCCGCAAGACCTCTGTCGCCCGCTATTACAATAAACAGCTTGCGCTTCACCTCGCGTTTTATCGTGTACACCGTCGAAAAATCGTCGTTTGCCGACGCTATCTCGCACATTGTTTTATACAGCTCGTTAAAATAGGGGCGCGTTTGCTCGGCGCGCATTTTCGCTTTACGGAGCTTGCTTGACGCCACAAGCTGCATTGCGTTCGTGATCTGCTTTGTAGAGCCGACCGACTTAATGCGCCGCTTGATGGCTTTCATATTTCCGCTGGCTATAAATATCACCCCCAAAGTAAATTACCGATTCGATTGATCTTAAAGTGCCGTTTGCCTTTCGCGCCTTGACGCGAAAAGCTTTGCAGGCGCTTTATTAAATGTTATCATCGGTCGTGATATATTTTACCTTTTTCTCAATATAAAGCCACGTTACCGCAATAGCGGAAGCCACCGCGATGACCGTTGCCACTATACTGAGAACAAATGATGCTTGTTTCATAGTGAAACTCCTTTCGACAGACGTTATGTAAACGTCCGATCAACCCGCATACGAAGCCGCAAAGCTCGTGAGTATCTCCTTGAGCGCTTCCTCGTTTTGCTCCGACATGATCTTTTCACTTCTGATGCCGTCGAGTATTTCGGGCTTGTTTGCCTTGATGTGGTCGATAAGATCCTTCTGATACTGCTTGATCTTCTCTACGGGAATGGGCGCTAAGTAGTTGTTTACAACAGCGTAGATGATGACTACCTGCTCCTCTACCGCGAGAGGCGAGTTCTGATCCTGTTTAAGGACTTCAACGATACGCTCGCCCTTTGCGAGACGATCCTTGGTGTCCTTATCGAGGTCGGAACCGAACTGCGAGAACGAAGCCAGCTCACGATACTGCGAATAGTCGAGCTTCAGCTTGCCGGCTACTTTCTTCATAGCCTTTATCTGAGCGTCGCCGCCGACACGGGATACCGAGATACCAGGGTTTACCGCGGGACGAACGCCCGAGTTGAACAATTCGGTTTCAAGGAATATCTGACCATCGGTTATGGAGATAACGTTTGTGGGTATATACGCCGAAACGTCGCCTGCCTGCGTCTCGATTATCGGCAACGCGGTAAGAGAACCGCCGCCGTACTGATCGTTCATGTGTGCCGCGCGCTCCAAAAGTCTTGAGTGCAGATAGAATACGTCTCCGGGGTACGCCTCACGTCCCGGCGGGCGCTTCAGCAGCAGCGAGAGCGCACGGTAAGCTACCGCGTGCTTTGAAAGATCGTCATAAACGATAAGTACATCTTTGCCCTGCTCCATAAAATACTCGCCCATAGCGCAGCCCGCATACGGCGCGATATACTGCAAAGGCGCAAGCTCCGAAGCCGTAGACGATACTACTATCGTGTAGCTCATAGCGTCGTTGCTTGTAAGCGTCTCCACAACGTTCGCCACGGTAGAGTTCTTCTGACCGATAGCGACATAAATGCAGATACAATCCTTGCCTTTCTGGTTGATTATAGTATCGATGGCGATAGCGGTCTTACCCGTCTGTCTGTCGCCGATGATAAGCTCACGCTGACCTCTGCCTATCGGTATCATAGAGTCGATAGCCTTGATACCTGTCTGCAGCGGGACCTTTACAGGCTCACGCGTAATGATACCCGAAGCGATCTTCTCAATAGGACGCGTTTCCTTTGCGAGAATGTTGCCCTTGCCATCAAGCGGCTGACCAAGAGAGTTTACAACGCGTCCCAGAAGCTCGTCGCCTACGGGAACGGACACGATGCTGTTCGTGCGCTTTACGGTGTCGCCCTCTTTTATGCCCTTGTCCGAGCCGAGCATAACCGCACCAACAAACTCCTGCTCAAGGTTCATCGCCATACACTGAACGCCGTTCTCGAATTCCAGAAGCTCATTAAGCATGCACTTTTCCAAGCCCTGGATACGCACGATACCGTCGCCGACGGTAACTACCGTTCCGACATCGCCAAGCTGGATCTTCGAGTTGTAGTTCTTTATGCGGTTCTTTATCAGACCCGTTATTTCATCGGGGCGTAAATCCATTACATACATCCCTTTCGTAGTTTTTAGTTTAATAGAGATTAGCCGTTAGTTTGCTCTCTATTCAGGCAATGACAGAACCAAGTTCTTTAGAAAGCTCGTTCAGTCTCGCCTTAACGCTGCCGTCATAGCGGCGGCTGCCGTAGTCTATTATGATGCCGCCGATGATCGTCTTGTCAAGCCGCTCGTTTATCGTTACGGTCTTGCCGATGACCTTCGACATCTTCTGTGCGATATTGTTCTTCATTTCCTCGGACAGCGGTGATGATGTTGTGACTGTTATCTCCGCCAGCTTAAACTTATCGTTATACAACTCGCGGAAACGTTTTACTATACCGCCAAAACAGCTCATCCTGCCCTTTTCCGTTAGCACGCATAAGAGGTTCTCCGTAAGAGAGCTTACGCCGCCCGCTTTTGCGATGTCTCCGATAAACGAAAGCTTTTCCTCAAGCGGCACCGTCGGGGTCGCCATAAGCTTCGCAAACTTGGGATTTTCCGAGAATATTTTGCCAAGCTCCGTCAGCTCCTCTAGCCTGTCCTTTAACCCGCTTTCGTCTTCCTCGCAGCACAAGCTGAAGAACGCGTCGCTATAAACCTTACAAGCGTTGTCGTTCATAAAACCCCTTTCCGCGCGGTCATTCCGCCGCGCCGACTTCGCTTAAGAACTTGGAGATGATCTCCTCGTTGTCCGAAGCCGAGATCTCCTTTTCAACGACCTTGCCTGCCGCCATAACAACAAGCTCGGATATCTGATCCTTCACCTCGTTGAGGGCACGCTGCTTGTCGCGCTCGATATTTTCCTCCGCCTTCATGCGAAGCTCCGCGGCCTTTTGATTTGCCTCGTTTACTATCTCTTCCTCGCGCTTTTGCGCTCTGATAGTAGCCTGCTTAACTATCTCCGCAGCCTCGGCTTTGGCGCTCGCCAAAGACTCGGTATATTCCTTTTGAGCAGCCTCTGCCGCCGCTTTTGCCGCCTCCGCGTCTTTTATCGCGGACGCCGCCATTTCCTTGCGCTTGTCGAGTATCTTTCCGACAGGCTTGAACAGGAAGATCTTGAAAATGAGGAAGATGATGACCGTGTTTATCAGCGTGAACACTATCGTGCCGAGATTTATCGACACCAGCTGCAAAGTTTCCTGCGTCTGAGCCGCCGATTCAACCGCCGATGCCGCCTCGCTTAAAAAATTCAGCATTTATGCTCTCCTCCTCCAATATAGTCCGAACCTCTGCTTACAGTCTGCCGATAAGCGGGTTAGCATAAAGGAGAAGCAGTGCGATAACGAGCGCGTACAAACCGGTCGTTTCCGCCAGCGCGTCGCCGATAATCATCGTTCTTGTGATCGCGCCCGACGCCTCGGGCTGTCTGCCGATAGCCGCGACTGCCTGACCGCCGCAGTAACCTTCACCGATACCGGGACCAAGACCCGCGATCATCGCGGTGCCGGCGCCGAGCGCCGAAAGACCAAGCATAATGCCTCTTGCTAATTCTTCCATATTTGTGTCCTCCGTAAAATATGTATTTTTTGTTCGTTTTCACGAACTTTATCTCAAAGCGTGTTTGAGATACATAACAGGGTTTATTCCTCTCCGCAGTCGGCGGAAGAGATGTACGACATACTCAGCATCATAAAGATGTACGCCTGCATAACGGCGGAGAATATGTCGAAGTAGAGCGACGCTACCGCAGGAATGACTAAAGCGAAATATCCCAGTGCATAGTAGATAAGCCCGCTTATGACCATACCCGCTACCATGTTACCGAACAGACGGAGCGTCAATGCCAGGGGGTTTGCAAACTCGCCGATTATGTTGAACGGGAGCATAAACGGCATGGGTTCCACAAAGCTTTTCATAAAGCCCTTGAACTTGCCCGTTTTTGCCTTGTTATACTGCACCATACAGAACGTGATAATGGCAAACGCGCCCGTTACCGAAACATCGGCGGTCGGGTTGCGAAGTCCAAGCAGACCCATAAGGTTGTTGATCATGATGAAACAGAAAAGCGCCGCGAAATATGTGATATGCGCCTTGTATTTCGCGCCCATCGTGCCGTTTACGGTGCCGCGGAAGAATTCCACGATCCATTCGGCAGCGACCTGCCTTTTCGTTTCGGGGATTACCTTGAGATTGCGCGTGATTACCAGTACAACGACAAGTAATATCAGAATTACGAGCCATTGCACGATAATACTCTCTGTCAAGTCGAATGTTATGCCAAATAGCTTAAAGCTCGCGACCTTCAGAGGCCCGTCTACGGAAAATCCGCTCTCTGAGGCGAACATTAACGCGGTCGGCATACTATCATTCCTCCTTTTTGTCGGAACGCTTTGCGCGTTCTTTTAATATTTCTCTTATCATGATAGAGATACGAACAAAGAACAACGGTATCACCGCCGTGATAAGATTTATAAACGGAACCAACGCGGCAACGGTAAGCAGCGCGAAAAGCCCCAGATACCGCAAGCAGTACATGAGATTCATATACGTTTGCGCGGACTTTGAGGTCTGCTTTGTCACAGCCGCCTGCGCCGATTTTCCCATAAGCAGGAAATTCAGCGCGCCCAGAACGATACCGTACACCGCGCCTATCGGCAGCGAGAGATCCCCGCCCAGCGCACAGCACACTATCGTCACTGTTACAAGGTATATCCCACTCAATGTCAGGTAATACGGTGACAGCGAGCGCATTTCATCGTAAATGATCTGGTCTTTTTTCATAAAACCCTACTTTCGCAGGTTCTTGTACTCGTCGTAATAATCGTTGTCGCCGCGAGAGCTTGTAAA
>OIXH01003744.1_pt1 | contig 13104 bp, 8 predicted proteins | sample 1587741 | NCBI WGS metagenome assembly OIXH01 (sample SAMEA3888916, study PRJEB22519) | human gut metagenome | biome: human gut; feature: human-associated habitat; material: faeces | place: Denmark | collected 2011 | reverse complement strand
AAGCGAATTTCGCGACGCGGTCAGCCACGCCCAGCTCTTCTTCAAGCGGCGCAAATCTCCCCCGCCCGGAGTTCCGGCGGTGCTGTTCAACTTTCAGGTGATCCCGCCGGAATTCGATCCGGAACACTTTACGCTCAGCCGGATTCGCCGCGCGGTCGGCGACGCCTGGACGCTGCTCGCCTCCTCCGGCTTCATCGAACCGGGGGAGCTGGAGAAGTGCTACCTTACCAACGTCTCGCTGCGGTCGCTCCCCGAAAGCAGACTCAAGATGTGGCAGGTGTTCAAATCCGGCCTCTTTCATTACATCGCCTACTGGCCGGTGCCGAACGATACGCTTCCGTACAAACAGCTCGCCACCGGCCTTTCCGAGGCGGTCTGCTTTCTCGGCAAACTCTACACCGAACTGGGATACGCCGAGGAGCTGCTCACGCTCCGGCTCACGCTGGAGGGGACCGAGGAGCTCAAACTCAAACTCTCCGGAAAGGACGGCGGAGTGTTCCGCTGCCGGATTCCGGAGATCGCCGTGGAGATCCGCCGTTCCGCCGCCGACCTCGCCAGCGGCTGTGAAATGCACGCCTCCCGACTGATCCGTGAAGTGACCGAACGCTTCAACCTGCCGGACCAGTATCTGCAGGATCTGCCCCGGGAGATCCGCCGCCATCTGGAGAAACGGTAGAAGTCATGATTATACCGGCCGGTTTTTTCCCTTCCGGAGAGGAGTCCTCCGGAGAGTTTGATTCCGACTTCAATCCGGAGGAGTTCGATCTTCCGCCCGAATTGAACGATCCGGAGGAGCTCCCGCCGATCCGGCCGCTGTGCGAGGAGTTCTTCGCACCGGGCGGTCCGCTGCGGCAGGCGGCCTCCCGCGGCGGCAGGCCGTATGAATTCCGTCCGCAGCAGATCGAGATGTCGGGCGCCATCGCCGACGCGCTCGCTGAAGGGAGCAACCTCTGCATCGAAGCGCCCACCGGCGTCGGCAAGAGTTTCGCCTACCTGATTCCGCTGATCTACCGTTCGCGCAGCAGCGGCCGCCCGGCGATCATCTCCACCGAGACGATCAATCTGCAGGAGCAGTTGATCGACAAGGATATCCCGCTGCTGCGCGAACTTACCGGCATCGACTTCCGCGCCGCCCTCGCGAAGGGGCGGCACAACTACCTCTGCCGCCGCCGTCTCTCCCTGCTCAGCGGAGAGCAGCGGGATGCGCTGCTGCCCGCGCCTTCGCTCGCGCTCGATCTCGACCGGATCGTCAAATGGCTCGAACGCGGCTCCGACGGCGACCGCGATTCGATCGATTTCCGGATGGAGGCGGCAACCTGGAATCTGGTCTGCTGCGAAACCGGCAACTGCCTCGCCAAAAAATGCCCGTTCTTCCGCAGCTGCTGTTACTTCAAGGCGCGGCAGGAGTGGGAGACCGCCGATATCGTCGTGGCGAATCACGCGCTCTTCTTCACCGATCTGGCGATGCGCTGCGCCGGAGGAAACGCCGGAGCGCTGCTGCCGAACTACGGCACGGTGCTGATCGACGAAGCGCATACCCTCGAAAACAACGCGGCCGAACATCTCGGGCTCCATCTCTCGCGCGCCGGAGTGATCGCCACGTTGAACCGGCTCTACAACCCGGATTCGGCGCGGGGACTGCTGATGCGTCAGGGCTGCCCGCCGGAACTGCGCGGCGTGGTTTCGGAGACGCGCGACGAGGCGTACGGCTTTTTCACTCCCTACGAAAACTTTCTCGCCGAGCGGGGGGAAAGCGCCCGCGAAGTGACTGATCCGGCCCGCTTTCCGAACCGGCTGAGCGGGAAACTCCTCCAGCTCTGCCGGGCGCTGGAGACGGAGATTGACGAGGAGGAGGATGCCTCGTTCCGCGCGGAACTGGAGGCGCAGTTCTCCCGCTGCCGGGAGTTTATCGACGCGATCGACAGCTTCACCTCCCGTTCGATTCCGGAATCGGTCTACTACGCCGAAACGGACCGCCGTTCGGTGGTGCTGCACGCGGCGCCGCTCAACGTGGCGGAGATCCTCGGAGAGGTGCTCTTCAACCAGGATTTCCCGGTGGTGCTGTGCAGCGCGACACTGAGTGTGCGCCGGAGCTTCGACTACTTCCGCAACACCACCAAGGACCAGCTGATGACGATTCCCCTCCCGGCGTCGACCGGTTCAGAGGACATCGTCGTGAACTTCGGCGAGAACCAGAACGTAGGTTACGACTTCTCGGTGGCGGGGCAGGTGATCCGCAACAAGAACTGGGCGTGGACGAGCGTCATCAACGGTTCGCACGTCAAGGACCGCATCAAGCAGATCAGCGACAAGCTGAAGAACACCGCCTATCAGCTCGAAGAGGACAACCCGCTGAAACTGCGCTTCCGGGAAGGCGGCTCGCAGTACGACATCTACGCCGTGCGTTCGGCCGGTATCGACCCCGCCACGGGACAGGAAATCTTCATCAACAAAAACGGCGAATACACCTTCAAGTACGACGCCGAGGACGAGGTGGTCGTGGGCAACACGCAGCCCAAACTGCAAGGCACGTGGCTCAACACGCTGCGTTACAAGGGATGGTCGCTGAACTTCGTCTTCAGCTACACCTTCGGCGGCGACACCTACAACAAGACCCTCTGGGAGAAGGTGGAAGACATCGACCCGCGCTACAACGTCGACGAACGCGCCTTTACGGACCGCTGGAAGAACCCGGGCGACCTGTCGCGCTACCTCGCCATCAAGGAGCGGCGTTCGACGACCCCGCACAACTCGGAGCGTTTCGTGGAGCGGCTCAACGAACTGTGGCTTTCGAGCGCGACGCTCACCTACGAGTTCCAGCCGAAATTCCTCAAACGGCTCGGATTCAAGCGTCTGGCCGTAGGTGTCGGCGTATCGGACATCGTACGCTTCTCGACCGTCAAGTACGAACGCGGTACGAGCTACCCCTACTGCCGCACCATCAACCTGACATTCCGTCCCACGTTCTAATATTGCCGAGACCATGAAACGAATGAAAAAATACAGCTACATCCTGCTGGCCCTGCCGCTGCTGCTGGGCAGCTGCGAGGCGTATCTCGACGTCAATCCCAAATCGGAAGTGACCGACAAGGAGCTTTTCTCGACGGCCGAAGGCTGCGAAGACGCCATCTACGGCATCTATACCGAGATGGGAACCAACAAGAACCTCTTCGCCTACGCGCTTACGTTCGCCTATCCGGAACTGATGACCGGCAACTTCACCATCAGCCAGAGCGACAACCTGGCCTACGTCGTACAGCGCCTGTGGGAGCACGAAAACGCCATCACGGTAGCCGAAAACCTCTGGATCAACGGATACAAGGCCATCGGATACGTCAACAAGGCGCTGATGCACGTCCTGCCCAAATCCGACGACGAATTCCGCCACATCCGGCTCTACAAAGGCGAACTGCTGGCGCTGCGCGCCTACCTCCATTTCGAAATGGCCCGCATCTTCGCCGTGCCGTTCGCATCGGGCGACGCCGCGGCCAAAGCCAAGGCCATTCCCTACGTGACCACGTACGGCATCGAAGTCACCCCGTACAGTTCGCTGGACAAGGTGTTCGAACTGATCGTCGCGGACCTGACCGAGGCGGAGAAATACCTCGCGGCGGACGAGGAACTGGTGACGGCGACCCGCAACAACGCCTCCGACGGCTTCACGAGCTGCCGCATCACGCACCTGAACCTCTACGCGGTACAGGCGCTGCTGGCCCGCGCCTACTGGACGATGGGCAAACTGGACCTGGCCGAGGATTACGCCGAGAAGGTGATCGACAGCGGCAAATTCCCGCTGATGACGACCGCCGAGGCCTGGAACGCCGTGGAGACCGGCACGCTCAACATGCAGGAGACCGTCTTCGGGCTCTACTCGACGCAGTACACCTACAACTTCTACCGGAATCACATCTACCAGGGCGGAACCCTTGCGCTCTCCAGCCAGTATTCCGAAATCTACTCCACCGACCTGTCCGGCACGGACAAGCGTTACTCGACCTGGTTCGACACGGGCAATTCGTGGTGCATCAAGCACTACAACAAGATGTACGCCCAGGGAGAGAGCAACCCCACGTACAGCGGCAAATCAATCCCCGGACCGAGTCTGATCCGGATTCCCGAAATGTACTACATCGTGGCCGAAGCCAACCTCACGAAAGACCCGGACAAGGCGACGGAATACCTTGACTACGTGGTGAAGTCGCGCGACCTGACGCCTTTCGCCGAGCGCGAAACGGGCAAAATCACCGAAAACAACATCATCAACGAACGCCGGAAGGAGTTTTTCGCCGACGGCGAGGATTTCTTCAACATGAAACGATTGCAGCTGGACATCGCGATACCGGGAGGCAATTTCGCGGGAACCGACGACGCGACCTACACGATGCCCATCCCGCAGAGCGTAGAGGACAATTACAGACAATAACGCAAGACTTATGAAAAACCTCATTTTCAAAATAGCCGTCCTGACCGGAACCGTCGCGGCATTCGCCTCCTGTTCCGACACGTGGCTGATGTACGACACGTCGCAGAAGGACAAACTCTATTTCAAATACGAGAACTATCCGAGTCTGGACCAGTATCTCTCGACCGACTTTTCGTTCGCCCTGCTCGACGAATCGGTGAAAGAGGTCAAGAAGACCGTAACCGTGACCCTGCTGGGAATGCCGGCAGACCGCGACCGGACGTTCGAGGTAAGGGCCATTCACGACACCACCTCGAATTACACCACGGGCGGCGTACAGCGCGAGCTGATCGACGCCGTCGAGAACGAAGACTACACGATCGACAGGCTCATCGTCCCGGCCGGCTCCGTGGAAGGACAGATCGACGTGACGCTGAAGCGCACGGAGAAGATTATGACGAAAACCGCGTCGCTGGTGCTCCAGATCGCCCAGAACGAAGAGTTCGAAGGCGTGCCCCGGAACGTCTACCGGTTCCTGATCTCGGACGGAACCGCCGCCTGCCCCTACTGGTGGTACTACTCCGCCACCCAGCAGTGGTATCAGTACACGGGCGAATTCCGGCAGGACAAATACCGAAAACTGCTGGAACTCTACCACGGAATCGCGGAGACCAACCCGACGCTCTACGCGTCGATGGTCGAACAGTACGGCGAGAACATCGACAACGATTACTACACGGGACTCAACGGACAGCAGCTGCGCATGAGCATGGGATTCATGGTCAACCGGCAGAACCCCCACAAGATGGCCTGGCTCCGCTACGTGCTCTGCCCGCTGTTCGACTACTATTCGACCAATTACCCCGACCTGGAGTATTATACGACCGGAAGCGTCAACGTAACGACAGGCGGCTGGAGAGACCCGGCAAATAACTATTAACCGAAAGCGCCATGAAACAACTTGCGAAATATCTGTTGCCGCTCTGCTGCGGAATCGCACTGGCCTCCTGCTACGGGCTCGACAAAGAGGAGTACCGGGAGCTGGCCCCGATCACGGTGAGCGGTCTGGACCGGACCATCTACGCCAAGGCTACCGAAACGCTCCACCTCGACAAACTCCGCGTGGAGAGCGAAAGCGGGCAGGACCTCGTCTACGAATGGTCCTACGGAAAACCTGCGGGAGACTTCCCCGGCATGGTCGACACGACGTTCATTTCCAGTTCGCCGACGCTCGACTACGCCTTCGACAAGGCCGGCAGCTACGTGCTGCGCCTGCGGATCGACAACGGCGAAAGCATAGGATTCCATTACTACGACCTGCGCGTGCAGGCCGGGTTCGACGAAGGTTTCCTGATCCTCTGCAACGACGACGAGGGCGTCGGATCGCTCGCCTTCGTCAAGAAACGCTCTCCGCAGGAGGAGGCCGAAGGCGCCCAGGAGATCTGGGACAATCTGCTGACGATCAACCCGGAATACGACTTCCGAAGCCTGCGCGACGTCTACGTATTCTCCTCGCCGGGATACGCTTCGGGAATTCTGATCTCCTCGGGCGACGACGAAGGCTCGATCTACCGCCTCGACCCCGTGACGCTGAGCGTCACCTATCGCATGAAGGGGATGGACGAATACGGAGTCCGCACCGGAGAGATTCTGGGCGAAAGAACGTCGGGAACCGCTCACTGGGCCTATCTGATCGGCGACGACGAGAGGGCCTACCGCTACGAATTCTCGACCGACATGCTCATCGTGCGGGAAACGCCCTTCCCCGCACGATACGGCCGGCAGGGACTGTTCGCCTCGAAAACCGCCGGAGTGCGCGACATCCTCATGTTCTCCGAGGCCGGAATCACCGGATTCCCCAATTCGAGAATCGCGGGATACGCCGCACCCGACGGGTATGAATTCATCAACATGGCAGCGGGCCGCATCGGGGCGGGACAGTACGACGCTTCCAAATACTACTGCATCGCCCGTACGATCGAAGGGGCGCCGAAAACCGTCAAAATCATCAGCACCAGTTCATCGCTTTCGAGTCCGACCGAAATCAAGACCTACGACGAGGTGCAGCCGATGCTGATGAATGCGAACACCCGGATCGTCACGACGAAGCTCAACGGAAACGCCTACTACGATTACGACAACAAGATCTATCACTGGGCGATGACAGGCGTCGACCCGGTCGTTCCCGCCGAAGGGGCCAAGCCCGACATCACGCTGCCCGACGGCGAACAGATCATGGACATCTGCACGAACGCCGTACCGTCGACCTCTTCCGCGGTGGTCGACGACGACCAGCTGCTGATCGCCACCTACAACCCGACGGCGACCGGCCGCAAGCCCGGCAGCCTCTACGTTTACAGTCTGAAGACGATGGAAAAGGTGAAGGAGTATGTCGGCATCTGCGAAAAACCCGTGGCCGTGGCCTACAAGTTCCCCGCATCGAACTGACGATCCGCCCGGCACGGCACGTTCCGCATCCGGCCTTCCCCTCGCGGGAGGGCCGGATCGTTTTTCGGGAACCGCCGGGGCGTCATAGCCCCGGTTTCGCTTTGCAGAAAAGAAAAAACCGGTTATCTTTGTATGCCGGCCCCACAAGACAGCCCTGCGGAGGCTCCCGGACAGGACACCCTCGGGCCAAAGTCACCCCTTTTCAAGGGGAGGAGGGGGAGGCAGGGGAATTATCTGCGCCGAAACATAAGCCGCGGAAACCGACTCCTTCGGAGCTGCGGCGAACCTGATAAACAAAAAAAGAGTTATTTACACTTATGTTTTTAGAAAATGCCAGCCGCAAGGGCTGGATCGAAGTCGTATGCGGTTCGATGTTCTCGGGTAAGACCGAGGAGCTGATCCGCCGCCTGAAACGAGCCAAATTCGCCCACCAGCGGGTCGAGATTTTCAAACCCCGGATCGACGTGCGCTATTCCGAGGAGGAGGTCGTGTCGCACGATGCGAACGCCATCCGCTCCACCCCCGTCGAGTCGCCGCAGAACATCCTGCTGATGACCGCCGACGTCGACGTGGTGGGCATCGACGAGGCGCAGTTCTTCGACGAAAGCATCGTCGACGTGTGCCGCCGGCTGGCCAACAACGGCGTGCGCGTGATCATCGCGGGGCTGGACATGGACTACACCGGAAAGCCGTTCGGCCCGATGCCCGCGCTGATGGCAACGGCGGAGTACGTCACCAAGGTTCACGCCATCTGCGTCCGCTGCGGCAACCTCGCCCACCATTCGCACCGCCTTACGAGCGACGAAAAGCAGGTGATGCTGGGCGCACAGGACAGCTATGAACCGATCTGCCGCCATTGCTTCAACAAGCTGATGAACGGAGAGAAAGCGTAGGTCCCCGGCCGCAGGGAGGAGGGTACGACAAAAAACCGCAGTCCGGAAATCCGGGCTGCGGTTCTGTTTTGCGGGACAGGGGCTTCGCCCTCCGGCACGCGGGCGCCCGTCAGCGGGCGGCGCGCAGGGCGTCGATGAAGCCGGGCCAGAGCACCCAGAGATTCTCGGTCTGGAGCCACAGTTCGCGGGCCTGCGCGGCAGGCGAGGGTCGTTCGCTCCCGATGTCGCGCAGATACGCTTCGTCGGCCGGATGCTCGTCGGCGGTAAATTCGGCGAAGAAGGGCGCAAAATGCGTCCGGAATCGCTGCAACTCCCCTTCGGGCAATCGTCCGTCACGGCGGAAGGCCGACCACAGCAGCAGCACCTCACGCCCCGGATGCTTGTCCGACACGTCGTTGATCACCTCGTCGAACAGCTCCTGCTCGTCCATGGCCAGGTAGTCGAAGGCCAGCAGTTCGCTCCCCTCCAGATGGTCCTCGGGGTCGAGTTCGAGGAGCATTTCGAGCAGTGCCGCCGACATCTCGAAATCGTTGATCAGGAAGTGGTCGATGGCCGAGGCGAAGATCAGTTCGAGCGCCGCGCGCGAATTGCGGTGGCTCCATTCGAGATTGATCTCCTCGTCCTCGGGAATCAGCTCCGCAAGACGCTGGAAGGCCTGAAAACGCTCGTTGCAGGCTCCTTCTATATCGCCGGCGGCCTGCATCTCGCGGGACCGGGCGAGGACTTTCACGAAATTACAGGGTCCTTCGCCGACCACCTCGAAAGTCTGGTCGGGCGTAGGTTCAAGATATGCCTTTTGCATCGTTGTCTTTGAGTTTGAAAATCATGGCGACAAGGACCGCGAGCGTCACGCCCCCGCCCAGCAGGTAAGCCGCCGTACGGTTCTGCATGCCCAGCATCAGCGGCGAAACGAAGATATAGCTGGCGCAGACATACGTCATAACGAGAGCCGGAATCAGCCCCACCCACACGGCGCGCCCCCGGTGGCGGAGGTAGGCGACGATCATCCAGAGCGTCACCGCCGCGAGGGTCTGGTTCATCCACGCGAAATAGCTCCACATGGTCTGAAACGGCAGTCCGAAGATGATCAGAAGTCCCAACGCGAAGAGCGGAATACAGATATAGATGCGTTTGCGCAGCGTGCGCTGCTCGACGCCCATGAAGTCGGCGACGATCAGCCGCGCGGAACGGAAGGCCGTGTCGCCCGAGGTGATGGCGCAGGCCACCACGCCGAAGATCACGAAGACGGCCAGCGCCGGGCCCAGCGTCTTGTTGGCGATCACGTCGATCATCACGGCCGCCTGGCCGCCGTATTCGGCGATGGCGCCGTTCAGCCCCGCGACATCGCCCCAGAAGGCCATGGCAATGGCGGCCCAGACGAGGGCGATGATCGACTCGGAGATCATCGCGCCGTAGAAGACCGAGCGGCTCTCGCGTTCGTTGCGCATGCAGCGGGCCATCAGCGGCGACTGCGTGGCGTGGAAGCCCGAAATGGCGCCGCAGGCAATGGTCGTGAAGAGCATCGGGACGATCGGGAAGGCCTTCGCATCGGCGATGCAGTTTTCGAAGGAGGTGAATTCCGGAATGGTGTATTCGCCGCCGAAAAGCAGCACGACGAGGATGCCGACGGCCATGAACAGCAGCGCGAAGCCGAAGACCGGGTAGATGCGGCCGATGATCTTGTCGACGGGCAGCAGCGTGGCGGCGATGTAGTAGACGAGAATCACGCCCAGCACGATCAGCAGCAGCCACGAGAATCCGCCGAAAGCGATGCCTTCGAGCGACGGGACGTCGAGGCGGGCCGCGACGAGCGATGCGGGCTGCGAGAGGAACACCGCACCGACGAGGATCATCAGCCCGGCGGAAAAGAGCCGCATGACGATCTTCATGCCGCCGCCGAGGTAGACCCCGGCCGTCTCGGGAAGACTCGCGCCGTCGTGGCGCAGCGAGATGACCCCGGCGATGAAGTCATGCGCCGCACCCATGAAGATGCCGCCGAAGGTGATCCACAGAAACGCCACCGGCCCGTAGGCCGCACCGAGCACGGCGCCGAAAATCGGGCCGAGCCCCGCAATGTTGAGCAGTTGGATCAGGAAAATGCGCCACCTCGGCAGGGGCACGTAATCCACGCCGTCGTAAAGACGGCTGCAAGGCGTCCGGGCCGCCGGGTCGATGCCGACGAGCCGTTCCAGATAGCGTCCATACGTGAAATATGCGGTCACCAGCAACGCCAGGCACACCAGAAAAGTAATCATCGTAAAACAGTTTCGGGTCAGTTTTAGCGCGAATATAGCAAGAAAAGCGAGAATTTTCGCAAAATTGTTGCGAGAAAAAAATATTTTTCAGATATTTGCAGTCCCAAAGGGAACCTCGGTGTTCCCGAAAGGCTGAATTAGCTCAGCGGTAGAGCACTTCACTCGTAATGAAGGGGTCCCGAGTTCAAATCTCGGATTCAGCTCCAGGAGGCGTGAGAGAGAAGGAACGGATTACGCCGACCACTGCAAAAAGTCTTATGTGTCAACGACATGTAAGACTTTTTCGTTTTCAGGCGTCAGGAGAGAGCAACTGCGCGCAGGCGTCCGCCTCCCGGCCGGCGCAGTTGTTCCGTCCCCGGAAACGACCGGAAATGAACCCCGGGCGGCGGGACCTTCGGCAGGCCGCCGGCATAAAATTCGGCCGGCGCGTCTTCTTTTTCATCTTTTTTCCATACCTTTGCTGCGCAACGGTTCGCCGAACGAGGCCCCCGGCCCCGGGCGATTAAAAGGGAATGCCGTGAAAATCGGCAACAGTTCCCTCTGCTGTAAGTTCCTGCCGCCGAAGCGGCACATCAGACCCCGACAATCTCTTGCCACTGGTTTTCACGCGACCGGGAAGGCGTCGGGACCGGAACGAGTCAGAAGACCTGCCGCTGCAATGGTTTTACAATCCAGGGGGAAATGGATCGTGATCGGCAGGAAAAACGGTTTCCGGCATATCCCCGAATGTAAAATCAGGCTACTGCGAAATTCCGGCCGGACGCATGCCGTGCGCACGGCACGAATGCGGATCTCCGGAACATCCGCAAAGATTGGTTGAACGATTTAAACGAAGAGGATATGAGCTGTTTTTTCAGTCATGCCGGACGGACGGCGATACCGGCGCTGCTCTCGGTAGCGCTGGCGGCCGCAGCCTGCAACAAGGACGGAGAGATTACGCTGCCGGACAGCAAACCCCGAATCACCCTCGACAGCGAGACAGGCGTCTACGCGGCCAAGATCGGCCGCGCGGTGACGATCACGCCGACCGTGGAAAACGAGGGAGAGGCCGCTTACAGCTGGACGATCGACGACGAGGTCGTTTCCACGGCGCGCGTGTTCGAATACGTGTTCAACGAGGAAGGCCGCGTCTATGTGACCCTGCGGGTCGAAAACCGGGCGGGATACGACGAGAAGGAGGCGCGCATCGACGTGAACCGGCTCGCTCCCCCCGTCATCTCGCTCATCGTGCCGCAGACGGGGCTATACGTGCTCACGGGACGGGAATACACGTTCGCACCGGAGGTGCAGAACGGCGAAAACGCCCGTTACGAATGGTATCTGGACGACTCGTCCGTACCGGTCTCCACCGAAAAGGACTACATCTTCATGCGCACCCAACCGGGAGACTGCTCCCTGCGGCTGACGGTGACCAACGAGGACGGCACGGCCGAGAAAACGGTTGCCGTGCACGTCGTGGACGTCATTCCGGTCCGCATCGCGTTCATCCCCTCCTCCTACCTGGCCGACCCGCTGGTGCGGAGCGTATCGCTCGGACGGACGCTGTTCCTGCGGCCGCAGGTGAGCGACGCCGTCGGGCCGGAATATGCATGGTACGTGAACGGCGTCTTGCAGGAGGACGCAACCCAACGCATGTTCGCCTTCACGCCGGAGAAAGAGGGCGAATACGAAGTCACCTTCCGGGTGACGGACACGGACGAAAGCCCGGCCGCACCCCTCTCGCGCCACATCACGCGCGCATCGTCGAAGCGAATCACCGAAAAAACGCTCCGGGTGACCTGCTACGAACGCGAATCGGAGCGCGTCATCACGACGACGGGACAGCCCGCGTCGAACCGGGTGCTCGAATTCCTGCCCGCGCCCGGACAGTTCGTCAACGAAACGGGCATGGCCGGATACACCGGCCAGAAGAGCTTCGAGGAGGCCCGTCTCTACGCCGAGAACCGGCTGAAAAAGGGTGAGTTCGTCTCGCTCGGCAACTTCGGCGGCTACGTGATCCTCGCCTTCGACCACAGCGTGGAGAACAAGGGCGGATACGACTTTTCGATCCCCGGCAACCAGTTCGAAGGGAGCAACGAACCGGGCGTCGTGTGGGTGATGCAGGATGTCAACGGCAACGGCAAGCCCGACGACGAATGGTACGAACTCCGGGGCAGCGAAACGGGCGGCGAATGGACCGTCCAGGAGTATGCGGTGACCTATTACAGACCCGCCGGGCCTCGCCAGGGGGTGAAATGGACCGACAATCTGGGCCGGAGCGGGCAGGTAGCCTATCTGGGACAGTTCCATGCGCAGGACTACTACTATCCCCTGTGGCTCGAAGAGGAGTCCCATACCTATTACGGCACGGGCCTGCGGCAGAACACCACGCAGACCCCAGGCGGAGACTGGTCGAACAACTCGTTCGAATGGGGGTACGTCGACAACGCGGGCAGCGACAATCTGGAATCTTCGTCCAAAACCGGCAAGACCTGGTTCAAGATCAGCAACGCCATGACGCCCGACGGACAGCCCGCCGGATTGCGCTACATTGATTTCATCAAGGTGCAGAGCGCCATCAACGGCAGCGCCGGAGGACTGGGCGAACTCTCGACCGAAGTCGCCGGAATGGCCGTCGACGAGAACCTCAACCGATAACCTCATTCCCGACCGCAACGCATGAAACGATTCTTACGACAGATTCTGCCCGCGGCTTTATGCCTCTCCGCCCTCGGCGGCTGCATGAAGTGGGACTACGGCCGCACGGAGGATTTCTCGGCGACGGAACGGGGGCTGTTCATCGTCAACGAGGGCATGTTCCAGTACGGAAACGCCACGCTGTCGTATTACGACCCGGAAACGAAAACCGTCGAAAACGAAGTTTTCCACCGGGCCAACGCCTTCAAGCTGGGCGACGTGGCGCAGTCGATGACCCTGCACAACGGCGTGGGATGGATCGCGGTGAACAATTCGCATGTCGTTTTCGCCGTCGACCCCGACACCTTCCGCGAGGTGGGACGCATCACCAACCTCACCTCGCCGCGGTACATCCATTTCGTTTCGGACGAAAAGGCCTACGTCACGCAGATCTGGGACAACCGCATCTTCATCGTCAACCCCAAACGCT
>OIXH01003740.1_pt1 | contig 13119 bp, 6 predicted proteins | sample 1587741 | NCBI WGS metagenome assembly OIXH01 (sample SAMEA3888916, study PRJEB22519) | human gut metagenome | biome: human gut; feature: human-associated habitat; material: faeces | place: Denmark | collected 2011 | reverse complement strand
CTTCCGATATGGAGATCAGCATATCGGAATCGGGAACCGACAATCCGTTTTCCCATTTAGAAACTGTTTGCCGCACCACATTAAGTTTGACGGCAAGCTCTTCTTGTGAAAGTCCCTTTGACTTTCTGATCGTTTTAATATTTTCGTTCAGCATTAGAGATAACCTTCTTTCTTTTTTATTACCTTTATTATATTCCCAAATGCCCGTTGCGTCAAGCAACGCATATTAACATTTAAGATATACGGCATTGCAAGCCGTTAAGGGAGCGTTGCACGATAGGCAACTAACACTTTTGCCGCCGCATATATTTCCGTCATCTTGCACAATTCGTCCCGGCATATATTATGCACCACGCGCAAAATGCCGCGGCAGCTGTGCGTAGGCAGTCGGGGAGGACAACAAAAAACAAGAAGATACGGAATTGTTTTTTACCCCTTGACATAAAGTGTGATAAGTGGTATAATAATTTTGATATCTTAAAAAACAGACCTTGCTTTGCCGTTTTTGCGGCAAATATTAGAGTTTTGGTTTTGACGGGTATCTCAAAAGCGCCGATTGATATTGATAAAAGCGCTCTTTATTATAGAAATAAGGTTATGCATTATGAAAATGGTAATTATTGGAAATGGGAAAGTCGGAAGCAATCTTGCGTCTATGCTTTCAAGCGAGGGGCATGACGTGACGGTTATCGATATAAACGCCGCCGCTCTTGAGAGAACACAGAACACCGAAGATGTTATGTGTATTGAGGGCAACGGTATCGATCAAAGCGTTCAAGCGGACGCTAACGTCGGCAAGTCGGGAGTCGTTATAGCCGCGACACCCCACGACGAGGTAAACCTGCTTTGCTGCCTTATCGCGAAAAAGCTTGGGGCAAAAAGAACGATCGCCAGAGTGAGAAATCCCGAGTATTATAAGCAGATCGATTTTATAAGAGAAGACCTTGGTCTTTCAATGACTATCAATCCCGAGGGCGTTACCGCCGATGAAATACTGCGTGTACTTATCACGCCCGATGCCGCTAACGTCGAGGTGTTTGAACGCGGCAAAATGGAGCTTGTTGAGTATAAACTCCCTGAAGATTCACCGATATTGGATTGCAGTCTCCAGGAGATCTATAAGCGCACCAAGATAAAGTTCCTGATATGTGCTGTTCAGAGAGAATCCGATATATTTATACCGGGCGGCGGATTTATTTTGCGTTCAGGCGACAGGATAAGCATTGCCGCGTCTCATAAAGAGATCGAGCAGTTTTTCAAAATGAACGGCTCGATAAAGGATAAGGTAAAGTCGTGTATGATCGTAGGCGGCGGCAAGATAAGCTATTACCTTACAAGAAATCTTCTCGGAATGGGAATGCACGTCAAGATCATCGAAAAAGACCTTGAACGCTGCAAGCAGCTGGCGCAGCTGTTCCCCAAGGCGGCGGTGATTAACGCGGACGGCACCGATCAGGACACGCTGGTAGAGGAGGGAATAGGAGAGGCGGACGCTTTTGTTGCGGTGACTGGTATTGATGAGGAAAACATTATTATGTCGCTTTTTGCAAAGCATAACTCTGACGCTAAGGTGGTAGCCAAAATAAACAGAGAAAGCTACGTCGATCTTGCAAGCCGTATCGGTCTTGATTGTATTGTATCTCCCAAAAACCTTACCACGACCTCTGTTCTTGCCTATGTGCGAAGCCTTGACAATACCGAAAGCAACATAGAATCGCTTTACCATATAGTAAACAATCGTGTTGAAGCGGTGGAGTTCAGAATAAGGGATGTTATTCCGGGGCTTACGAGCATCCCGCTTAAAGAGCTTAAAACCAAGAAGAACATACTGATATGCTCCGTGGTGAGGGGTCGTCAAGTTATAATCCCGGACGGCAGTACAACAATAGAGGCGGGAGATTCCGTGTTGATAGTTTCTAAGGAGCATCGTTTTATGGATATACGGGATATCATTGACGATTGATGTTAAGTTGAGGTGAATTTGCTCTGCTGAGCGTGATATGTAATGAATAAAACGTTAGTTTTTCGTTATTTGTGCAAAACGACGCTTGTCGGCTCGTTGATGTTCTTGCTGCCGGCGATAGTCAGCCTTTTGTACGGCGAATTTGACACTGTTCTGACTTTTGTTATAGTCGGCGCGGGTCTTGCGGTCTTGTCGCTTCCGATGATTGCGGTAAAGCCGAAAAAGAGCGAAATGTATAACAAAGAGGGTCTTGTAATAGTCGCCATGCTGTGGATAGTGTTCTCGATAGCGGGCGCTATGCCGTTTTATATCAGCGGGGAGATACCGCGTTTTGTGGACGCGCTTTTTGAAAGTATCTCGGGCTTTACCACGACGGGTTCAACGATACTTACCGACGTGGAGTCGCTGTCACATGGAATGTTATTCTGGCGCAGCTTCACGCATTGGATAGGCGGTATGGGGATACTTGTTTTCGCGCTGGCTGTTTTACCGTCCTCAAAGGACTCAATGTATCTTATGAGAGCGGAATGTCCCGGACCGCAGGTCGGTAAGTTGGTTCCCAAGGGAAAGAACACCGCGGTATATATGTACTCGATATATGGCGTATTGACGGTGATAACCGTTATTTTGCTGTGTGCGGGCGGTATGCCGCTGTTCGACAGCGTATGCCACGCCATGGGAACGGCGGGCACGGGCGGCTTCGGCATAAAAAACGCGGGCATAGCTTTTTATAATTCCGCGTATATCGACTGGGTCATCACGATAATGATGATCTTGTTCGGCGTAAACTTCAACATATTCTATCTCATGCTGATAAGGCGCTTTAAAGACGTTTCAAAGAACCTTGAACTTAGAGTATACATCATAATTCTCGCTGTATCTACTTTGCTTATCGGCGCTAACATATTCCCGATTTATAAATCGGCGGGCGAGAGTGCTCGGTACGCGGCTTTTCAGGTAGCGTCCATAATGACGACCACAGGGTTTGCCACGGCGGACTTTAATTTGTGGCCCGCGTTTTCGCAGACGATACTGATAGCGCTTATGTTTATCGGCGCTTGTGCCGGCTCTACCGGCGGCGGATTTAAGGTTCAGCGGCTTATAATAATATGTAAGAACACAGGAAAATTTTTTAAAAAGCTCATCCACCCGAAATCGGTAAACCTTGTTACCAGTGAGGATAAGGCAATGGATACGGACACGGTTCACGGAGTTCACAGCTATCTTGGCATATACATAATCATTATGATGGTTTCCGTGCTGCTTATTTCTTTGGATAACAATGATTTCGCGACGACATTCACCTCCGTCACCGCTTGCTTCAACAACATCGGTCCCGGAATAAGCAAGGTAGGTCCTATGGAGAACTTCGCGTTTTTCTCGGACTTCTCAAAGATAATTCTGTCTTTGGATATGCTTTTGGGAAGACTGGAGTGCCTGCCCATTCTGATAATGCTTGTGCCGTCGGTCTGGAAGAAGAAGTTCTGATAAATAAAGCAATTCCCCACCATATTGGCGGGGAATTCTGTTTACGTAATCTTTTACGACTTGCCGTTTATTTCCAGCAGCCGCTTGTCGAATTCGTCGGCGGGAATAGGCTTCGAGTAGAAAAATCCTTGTGCCGCGTCGCAGCCGCATTGGCTCAAAAACTGCGCCTGTTCGTTTGTTTCAACGCCCTCCGCGATTATGTCAAGCCCTATATCCTGTGACATTGATATGGTATGCTCGATTATCTTCCTGCCTCGGTCGGTATCCATAAACTCGTCCAAAAAGCTCTTGTCGATCTTAAGAACGTCAAACGGCGTATTTTTCAGCATATTCAGCGAAGAGTACCCCGAACCGAAGTCGTCCATAAGCATTTTGAAGCCCGAGCTTTTCAGTTTTCTTACGATTTCCTCAACGCCTATGCTGTCAGCGGACTCGGTTATTTCAAGCTCGAGAAGAGAAATGGGTATATCGTGCTTTTCCACAAGTTTAAGGAGCATAGAGGTCACATCAAATGTGTGAACATATTCGCGCGAGATGTTTACCGATACGGGCACGGGTGATATTCCGCAGTCAATCCACTTGCGGATGCGTTTGCATGCCTCTTCCCAGATGAATGTATCCAGCTTGATTATAAAGCCGTTCTCCTCGAACACGGGGATAAACTCCGCGGGCGAGACCATGCCCCTTGTCGGGTGTTTCCATCTTGCGAGAGCCTCCGCGCCTATTATCTTTCCGGTGCTTATCGAGTGCTTCGGCTGGAGGAACATCATAAACTCGTTGTTCAGCAGCGCTTTCTGCATATCGTCCTCGATGGATTTTTTCTTTTGAAGACTTGTCTTCATATCGCTGCTGAAAAAGCCTACGTTTTGCAGCGCGTTTCCCTTGATAAGCTGACGCGCGAGGGACGCGTTGTCGCCGTGGCGGCGGGTGTGGCAGGTTCTGTCCTCCACTATGCACACGCCGAATACCAGTCTGTATTCCATTCCGTGATAACCGCAGAGCATACTTTCGATCTTGTTTATGAATTTCAGAAGCCCCACCTTGTTATCAAAGGTCGTAACTATCATATAAACATCGGCGGTCAGGCGGCAGAAAGGCTGCTTCTCGGTGCAGATGATCGCCAGAGAATCGTTGAAGAACTGCAGCAACTCGTCGCCCACCTCGACGCCGTAGGTCTCGTTTATCAGCTTAAAGCGCTCTACATCAAACTGTATGAACGCTATTTCCTTGTCGGGATTTTCCCTGATCACACGCGCGCAGCGCTCGGCGTACAGCTTTGGGTTTTTGTCGGAGGAGAACATCCTCAGAACGTCGCGGTTGAAGCACTCTATCTGTGTGAACGGGCGCAGATTGTAATGTATATCGGTGACTCTGTTGTTTTCGCCGCGCAGGAAAAGCGCGTGCAAATGGCACATCTTAAACTCGTCGGAGCCGGGAAGCCTTATGGAAATATCGGTTGAAGCGCTGTTCTCATCCGAACCTTTTATAATGCTTTCTTGGATCCTCGAGCAGAACACGGCGAACACGGGCTGCGACTGTTCCTCAATAAGACCGCTTTCGCTGAGATAATCAAGCGGGTCGCCCGATATTTCGGGAAACAGGTTTCCGCTGATTTGGAAGAAAGTCTTATCCGTAACAGAATAATAGAAGTGGTACGTTTCTATATCGCACTCCATCATTTTTACAAGTCTATCCTTGTATTCGGGCGCTATCTGTCTGTCCATAAAAATCTCTTCCTCCTTTTGTTAAATTTTTGAGTTATAACTTAACAAAGAATCTCTCAAAATATTCATAATATAATTATAACATAACTTTTCAAAAAATTCAATACTTTTTGTGAAAAATTTACAAAATTATTTAATTTTTTGTGACCACCTATGCGAAGCGCTCTCAAAAAGTATCTTTGAGCGGCGATATAAGCGGAACTGAACACCGGGCAAAATCGCATAGTCCCTGCGTTTTTTTGTATACATTATTTTTTTATATATATTGCATTTTTCGGGGAATTGTGGTATCATTATATTTGATAGGATAAAATTCGGGTGTCGGAAAAGCGGAAAATTTGTTCGGCAAAGTTTTCCCGCTGACACTCCAACAAATAATGGTAAGGAAGTAAAGAAAATGCCCAAAAAGACAGACATCAACAAGATAATGATAATCGGCTCGGGTCCTATAATCATCGGACAGGCGTGCGAGTTCGACTATTCCGGCACACAGGCGTGCAAGGCGCTGAAGAAGCTGGGTTACGAGATAGTGCTGGTGAACTCCAACCCCGCGACTATCATGACCGACCCCGACGTTGCTGACATCACCTACATCGAGCCGCTGAACCTCACGCGGCTTACGCAGATAATCGAAAAGGAGCGCCCGGACGCGCTGCTGCCGAACCTCGGCGGACAGAGCGGTCTGAACCTCTGCTCGGAGCTTTCCGAGGCGGGAGTGCTTGAAAAGTACGGCGTAAAGGTCATAGGTGTGCAGGTGGACGCTATTGAGCGCGGCGAGGATCGTATCGAGTTCAAGCACACCATGGAGAAGCTGGGTATCGAAATGCCGCGCAGCGAGGTGGCGTACTCGGTGGACGAGGCGCTTGCCATCGCCGATAAGCTGCATTATCCCGTTGTCCTCCGTCCCGCTTATACAATGGGCGGCGCGGGCGGCGGACTGGTCTACAACGTCGACGAGCTGAAGGTGGTCTGCGCGAGAGGTCTGCAAGCGTCGCTTGTCGGGCAGGTGCTTGTTGAGGAATCCATAGCGGGCTGGGAGGAGCTGGAGCTTGAAGTAGTCCGCGACGCGGACAACAACGTGATAACCGTCTGCTTTATTGAGAATATCGACCCTATCGGCGTTCACACGGGCGACAGCTTTTGCTCCGCGCCCATGCTGACTATCTCCGAGGACGTTCAGAAGAAGCTGCAGGAGTATTCGTACAGCATAGTAAAGGCGATAGAGGTAATAGGCGGCTGCAACTGCCAGTTCGCGCACGACCCCGTTTCGGGCAGAATAGTCGTTATCGAGATAAACCCGCGCACCTCGCGTTCCTCCGCGCTTGCGTCAAAGGCTACCGGTTTCCCGATAGCGTTGGTTTCCGCTATGCTCGCGTGCGGGCTTACCTTAAGCGAGATACCCTGCGGCAAGTACGGCACGCTTGACAAATACGTTCCGGACGGCGATTATGTTGTTATCAAGTTCGCGCGCTGGGCGTTTGAGAAGTTCAAGGGCGCGCAGGATAAGCTTGGTACGCAGATGAGAGCCGTCGGCGAGGTAATGTCCATAGGCAAGACCTACAAGGAGGCGTTCCAGAAAGCGATACGCTCACTTGAAACGGGGCGTTACGGTCTGGGTTATGCCAAAAATTTCCACGACCTCAGCAAGGAGGAGCTTTTGTCGAAGCTTACCTATCCGTCCTCCGAGCGGCAGTTCATTATATATGAAGCTCTTCGCAAGGGAGCGACTATCGACGAGATATATGAGCTTACAAAAATCAAGCGCTGGTTCCTGGAACAGATGACGGAGCTTATCGCCGAGGAAGAACAGCTTGCGGCGGCAAAGGGAACTATCCCCGAAAAGGACGTTCTGAAACGCGCGAAGTGCGACGGCTTCTCCGACCGCTATCTTTCCATGCTGCTTGACGTTCCCGAAGCGGATATTCGCGCAAAGCGCAAGGAATACGGCATAAACGAGGCGTGGGAGGGCGTTCACGTAAGCAGCACGGAAAACGCGGCTTACTACTACTCCACCTACAATCTCGACGAGGATAAAAGCCCCGTAAACACGGGCAAACCCAAAATAATGATACTCGGCGGCGGTCCCAACAGAATAGGGCAGGGCATAGAGTTCGATTATTGCTGCGTTCACGCGGCGCTTGCCTTGAAGTCGCTCGGTTTTGAGTCCATTATAGTAAACTGCAACCCCGAAACCGTCTCCACCGACTACGATACATCGGATAAGCTCTACTTTGAGCCGCTGACGCTTGAAGACGTTCTTGCGATACATGAGAAAGAAAAGCCGGTTGGTGTTATAGCGCAGTTTGGCGGACAAACTCCGCTCAATCTCGCCGCGGAGCTTAAGAAAAACGGCGTGAACATACTCGGCACCACGCCCGAAACGATAGACCTCGCGGAAGACCGCGACCATTTCCGCGCAATGATGGAGCGCCTTAATATCCCGATGCCGGAAAGCGGTATGGCTGTCACCGTGGACGACGCGCTTGAGATCGCGAACCGTATCGGATATCCCGTTATGGTGCGCCCCTCTTATGTTCTTGGCGGACGTGGAATGGAGATCGTTCACGACGACGAGATGATGAGAGTTTACATGAGCGCTGCCGTTGGCGTTACTCCGGATCGTCCGATACTTATAGATCGCTTCCTTAACCATGCCACCGAGTGTGAAGCCGACGCAATATCTGACGGCACTCACTGCTTCGTTCCCGCCGTTATGGAGCATATAGAGCTTGCGGGCGTTCACAGCGGCGATTCCGCTTGTATTCTCCCCGCGAAGAACCTTTCCGAAAAGCACATCGCTACTATCAAGGAATACACTCAAAAAATAGCGGTGGAAATGGGCGTTGTGGGGCTTATGAATATGCAGTACGCCATAGAGGGCGACACTGTTTACGTTCTTGAAGCGAATCCGCGCGCGTCGCGTACAGTGCCGCTTGTCTCCAAGGTGTGCAGCATCAATATGGTGAAAATAGCGACCGAGATAATGACCGCGCAGTTCACAAACAGACCGTCTCCCGTCCCCGAACTTCACGATCGCGTTATCCCGCATTACGGAGTAAAAGAAGCGGTGTTCCCGTTCAATATGTTCCAGGAGGTCGATCCCGTGCTTGGTCCCGAAATGCGCTCCACCGGCGAGGTGCTTGGCATATCGCCGAGCTTCGGGGAGGCTTACTATAAGGCTCAGGAGGCTACTCAGACCCGTCTGCCGCTTGAGGGAACGGTGCTTTTGTCCGTCTGCGACCGCGACAAGCCCGAGCTTGTTGAAGTTGCGAGAGCGTTTGACAAGCTCGGCTTTAAGATACTCTCCACGGGGAAGAGCTGCGAGATGATAAAAGAAGCGGGAATTCCCGCTGAAAAGGTTCTCAAGCTCTACGAAGGCAGACCGAACATTACCGACAAAATCGCCAACGGCGAGATACAGCTTATCATCAATACGCCAGCCGGCAAGACCAGCGTAAACGACGATAGCTATATCAGAAAGGCTGCGATAAAGAACCGTATTCCTTATATCACCACAATGGCTGCCGCAAAGGCGAGCGCAGAGGGAATAGCGGCTATCAAGAACAACGCGCATCTTGGTGTGAAGTCGCTTCAGGCGTTCCATGCAGAGATAAAGTAACAAGTACATTTTTTCGTTCTCTCCCGCGAGGCGGGGGAGAACTTTATTTAATAATATGTATGACAGAAGCAAAAGCCCTTGACTTTTTCCAAAACCTGCATTATAATATAAAGTACAGAATTGAAAAAATCACTGAAAAGGAGAATGATATTATGAGAGTAAAACACGGTATAGGAAAAGCAGCCACGGCAGTGGTATTGGCAGCCGTATTGTTGACGGGCTGCTCAAACGGAGTGAACGAGTCCGCGGGAGAAAGCGTCGGCTCTGTAAGCGAACAAAGCAGCAATACGGCTTCATCGGTAAGCTCGGTTTCTTCATCGTTATCGGCAATATCGTCGGCAAACTCATCGGCAGCGTCTTCAACGACCTCTTCGGCGGTTTCGTCAGCTAGTACGTCCGAAAGCAAATCGGAAAGCAAACCTGAAAGCGTTGAGGAAAGTAAACCCGAAAGCAAACCTGAAAGTGTTGAGGAAAGCAAACCCGAGAGCAAGCCCGAGGAAACGTCCGTTCCCTCCCAGAGTGGCGAAACGGATAAGAACACTCCCTATGGCAAGCATGGAGCGCTTTCCGTAAAGGGTACGGATCTTGTCGGCGCTTCGGGAGAAAAAGTGCAGCTTCGCGGAATGTCCACACACGGCTTGGCGTGGTTTCCTCAATATGTCAACTATGACACATTCAAATTCCTTCGTGACGATTGGAATACCAACTGCGTCCGTCTGGCAATGTACACTCACGAGAACGGCGGCTATTGTGCCGGCGGCAATAAGGAGCAGCTGAAAACTCTTGTGAAGAACGGCGTTGATTACGCTTCGCAGCTGGGTATGTACGTCATAGTGGATTGGCATGTTCTGAATGAGCAGAGCCCTCTTGTTTACAAGGACGAGGCAAAGAAATTCTTTGAGGAGATGTCAAAACAGTTCGCCGATAAGGATAACGTGATCTATGAGATATGCAACGAGCCCAACAGCAGCGCTTCATGGCAGGATGTTACGACTTATGCCAACGAGATAATTCCGATAATACGCGCGAACGATCCCAACAGCGTTATACTCGTCGGAACGCCGCAATGGAGTCAGAATATAGACCAAGCGCTTTCGGCTCCGCTGAATTTCGATAACATAATGTACACGCTTCACTTCTACGCGGCGACGCATACCGATTGGCTTCGCAACAAAATGGAAAGCTGCATAAACAGCGGACTTCCCGTGTTTGTAAGCGAGTTCGGTACCTGTGACGCTTCCGGCAACGGCGCGGTGGACGTAGGACAGTCGAACGCATGGAAGGATATTATCGAAAAGCACAATGTAAGCTATATGTGCTGGAATTTGGCTAACAAGAACGAATCAAGCTGCATTATAGTAAGCGGCTGCTCGAAGCTTTACGGCTGGAGCGACGGAGAACTCAGTACACAAGGCAAATGGATACGCAATTGGTTCAAAAGCGAGACGGAGATGTAATATCGGCGGAGGACAAGGGAATGACTAAGCTTACACTTGATTGGAACGAATATGTCACTGCGGCACGGGCTGCCGTGGCGGAGGGTGTCGTGCTGCTGGAGAACAACGGCGCTTTGCCGCTGAAAAAGAACGAGGAGCTTGCGGTGTTCGGACGTGTGCAGGAGCACTATTATAAGAGCGGAACTGGCTCGGGCGGTATGGTGAACGTTGATAAGGTGTGGAACATCACCGAGGGACTTATAGAGTGCGGTATCCCGCTGAACAAGGAGCTTCGCCGGGTGTATGCCGAATGGGAGCAGTCTCACCCGTTCGATCAGGGCGTCGGCTGGGGCGGCGAGCCGTGGTCTCAGACGGAAATGCCGCTTGATGACGCGGTATGCAAAAGAGCAGCTGAAACGTCCGCGGCGGCGCTGTGTATTATCGGCAGAACCGCCGGTGAGGAGCAGGATTCCACCGATACTGAGGGCTCTTTTCGTCTGACGGCAGCGGAGCTTGATATGCTGAAAAAGGTGCGTTCGCACTTTAAAAAGATGACTGTACTGTTGAATGTTGGCAACGTTATAGATATGTCATTCGTAAAGGAAGTTAAACCCGACGCGGTGGCATATATCTGGCAGGGCGGAATGATCGGCGGTCTTGGTACGGCAGACGTGCTTGCGGGCAAAGTCACTCCCTGCGGAAAGCTCACCGATACGATAGCAGGCGGAGTTGCCGATTATCCGTCGGCGGATCATTTCGGAAATCCCGAGCGCGAGTTCTATTGCGAGGATATTTACGTCGGTTATCGTTATTTTGAGACGTTTTCGCCTGAAAAAGTCCTGTACCCGTTCGGTTACGGGCTGTCGTACACAAAGTTTGAGCTTAGCGCAAAAGCCGAGAATGCAAACGGCGTTTCGGTGCTTGATGTTACGGTAAAGAATGTCGGCGGCTGTTCGGGCAAGGAAGTCGTTCAGGTCTACTTCCAAGCGCCGCAGGGCGTTCTCGGAAAACCACTGCGTCAGCTGTGTGCGTACAGGAAAACACGTCTGCTGGCTCCGAATGAGGAGCAGACCGTTCATTTCGAGATACCGAATACGGATATGGCAAGCTATGACGACAGCGGCGCAACGGGAAACAGATCCTGTTATGTGCTTGAGGCGGGCAATTATATTCTGTATGTGGGAACGGACGTTCGCAGTGCCCGCGAAGAGCTTGGCTTTACGCTGACGGAAACGGTCGTTACGAAGCGATTGTCCGAAGTGTGCGCGCCTGTGCTGCCTTTTGAGCGCATAAAGCCGCTGATAGACGAGGACGGCGTAAAAACCGTAAAGGAAAACGTTCCGCTTGCTACAGTCGATATGAGAGAGCGCCGTGCGGAAAACCTCCCGCATGAGATACTGTATACGGGCGACAAGGGCATAAAACTCGCGGATGTCGCTGACGGAAAGCACACTATGAACGAGTTTATCGCGCAGCTTTCTGACGACGACCTGTCTTGTATCATTCGCGGAGAGGGCATGGGAAGTCCCAAGGTAACTCCCGGAACAGCTGCGGCGTTCGGCGGCGTGACAGACGCTTTAAAGGACTTTGGCATACCTGCGGGCTGCTGCGACGACGGTCCCTCCGGAATGAGACTGGACTGCGGCACAAAGGCGTTCAGTCTGCCGAACGGCACGCTGCTTGCGTGTACGTTCAACCCCGAATTGACGGAGAAACTGTATGCGATTGCGGGCGTTGAGATTGCCGCGAATAACGTTGAGTGCTTGCTGGGACCCGGAATGAATATCCACCGCCACCCACTTAACGGAAGAAACTTTGAGTATTTCAGCGAGGACCCACTCGTTGCGGGAACTATTGCCGCCGCCGAATTGCGCGGACTTCACCGCACGGGCGTTACGGGCACGATAAAGCATTTCGCCTGCAACAATCAGGAAGCGGGTCGTCACTCAATAGACAGTGTCGTTTCCGAGAGAGCGCTGCGCGAGATATATCTTAAAGGCTTTGAGATAGCGGTTAAGGAGGGCGGCGCTGTTACTGTCATGACCACTTACGGTTCGCTGAACGGACTGTGGACAGCGGGAAATTACGATCTTTGCACCACAATACTTCGCGGAGAATGGGGTTTCAAGGGCTTTGTGATGACCGACTGGTGGAGCAGCATAAACGATAGGGGCGAGGCTCCGCGCAAGAACAATTTTTCGGCGATGGCAAGGGCGCAGAACGACGTCTATATGGTTTGCTCGGATTCCTCAAAGAACCTTGGCAATGATAATACGCTTTCGGCGCTTGAAGCGGGCGCTCTCACGCGCGGCGAACTTCAGCGCAACGCCGCCAATATCTGCCGTATGCTTATGGGCAGCCGCGCTATGGAGCGTCTGTGCGGCACGGCTCCCCAGATCGAGATAATAAACCGCCCGTATGAGGACGAGCTGTATGACTCCGATGACGTTACATTCTATCCGACAAAGAACGGAGAGCTGGTGATTCCTTTGGAGGGCACGGACACTTTAAAGGGAAGATCGTATTTGTTCGCGTTGGATGTAGATGTTCCGGGAAAGTATTACGTGACGCTCGTTGCCAAATCCGATCTGAGCGAAACGGCGCAGATTCCCGTAACTATGTTTACGACGGGTTTTCCGTCGGCTGTGTTTACCTTTAACGGCACGGGCGGAGAGTGGAGCGAGATATCTCACCCCGTCAATATGTATTCGCGCTTTTTGACTTGCAGATTATATTTTGGCGGAAGCGGATTGGAGCTAAAGGAATTAAGGGTAAAGATCATTTCACGGATAGTTCCCGGAGAGGTTTGATATTTGTCTGCTCTGCAATATTTATGTGTTTTACCGCGGTCTGCTCAGACCGCGGTTTTTGCTTTCTTTAAACTTATGT
>OIXH01003733.1_pt1 | contig 13129 bp, 10 predicted proteins | sample 1587741 | NCBI WGS metagenome assembly OIXH01 (sample SAMEA3888916, study PRJEB22519) | human gut metagenome | biome: human gut; feature: human-associated habitat; material: faeces | place: Denmark | collected 2011 | reverse complement strand
ACGTGGAGATCGTCCGTCTGGGCTCCCGCACCCCCGTGGTGTGCCCCCAGCGTATTACTCCCGAGCTGTGCGAGATGCTGAAGAAGTATCACCCCGTGTGGCTGAACACCCACTTCAACACCCCCAAGGAGTTCACTCCCGAAGCCGCCAAGGCCTGCGCCATGCTGGCTGACGCCGGTATCCCCCTGGGCAACCAGTCCGTGCTGCTGGCCGGCGTGAACGATTGCTCTCACGTGATGATGGAGCTGGTTCACGGTCTGGTCAAGATGCGTGTCCGCCCCTACTACATCTATGCCTGCGATCCTTCCCTGGGTCTGAGCCACTTCCGTACTCCCGTGTCCAAGGGCATTGAGATCATGGAAGCGCTGCGCGGCCATACCTCCGGCTACTGCATCCCCACCTTCGTGGTGGACGCTCCCGGCGGCGGCGGCAAGACTCCCGTTATGCCCAACTATCTGATTTCCGAGACCCCCCGCAAGGTTATCCTGCGTAACTTCGAGGGCGTCATCACTTCTTACACCCAGCCCGAGCATTATGTTCAGGATTGCCACTGCGACGTCTGCACCGGCAAGAAGAAGGTGGAGAAGACCGGCGTGGCATGGGTCGCCGAGGGTACCAAGCAGCGCTATCTGGAGCCCACCAAGCTGCTGCGTAACGAGCGTCACGTCAAGAAGTAAGAGAGAGGTTAAACTATGGAAAGCAAACTCGGCTTGAATATGGAGCTGGTCGAACAGGCGCGTGCCTCTGCCGCCAAGGTGGCAGACGACACCCAGCAGTTCATTGACCAGCATACCACCGTCACGGTGGAGCGCGCTGTTTGCCGTCTGCTGGGTATCGATGGCGTCAACGATATGGACGTTCCTCTGCCCAACGTGGTGGTCGACCACCTGATGGCAAACTCCCTGCTGCCCGCCGGTGCTGCGTGGGCCATCGGCAACGCCATGGTGGAGACCGGCAAGGATCCCCAGGGCGTGGCGGAGGCTGTCAACAGCGGTGAGCTGGATCTGAGCAAGATCCCCGCTCACTCCGACGCAGAGATTCGTGCGGCCATCACCCCCGTGGTGAACGCCACCATGGATCGCATCAATAAGAACGTTGCCAAGCGCAACGCCTACCTGAAGGAGTGGGGCGATAAGGAAGGCCCGTACCTGTATATCATCGTGGCTACCGGTAATATCTACGAGGATATCATTCAGGCCAAGGCCGGTGCCAAGCAGGGCGCCGACATCATCGCCGTCATTCGTACCACCGGTCAGTCCCTGCTGGACTATGTGCCTTACGGCGCTACCACCGAGGGCTTCGGCGGCACCTATGCCACCCAGGAGAACTTCCGCCTCATGCGCGCCGCGCTGGACGAGGTGGGCGAGGAGCAGCACCGCTATATCCGGCTGTGCAACTACTGCTCCGGTCTGTGTATGCCCGAGATCGCCGCTATGGGCGCTCTGGAGCGTCTGGACGTTATGCTGAACGACGCTCTGTACGGCATCCTGTTCCGCGATATCAATATGCAGCGTACCATCGTCGACCAGTTCTTCTCCCGCGTGATCAACGGCTATGCCGGCGTGATCATCAACACCGGTGAGGATAACTACCTGACCACCGATGACGCCATCACCGCCGCCCATACCGTGCTGGCCTCTCAGTTCCTGAACGAGGCGTTTGCCAAGTCCGCCGGTATGCGCGAGGAGCAGATGGGTCTGGGCCACGCCTTCGAGATGGATCCCTCCGTGGAGAACACCTTCCTGTATGAGCTGGCGCAGGCACAGATGGCCCGCGAGATCTTCCCCAACGCGCCCCTGAAGTACATGCCTCCCACCAAGTTCATGACCGGCAACATCTTCCGCGGTCACATTCAGGACGCCCTGTTCAACATGGTGACCATCCTGACCAACCAGAAGCTGCACCTGCTGGGCATGATGACCGAGGCCATCCACACCCCGTTCATGTCCGACCGTGCTCTGTCCATCGAGAACGCCCAGTACATCTTCCGCACCATGAAGGATCTGGGCGACGAGCTGACCTACAAAGAGAACGGCATCATCCGCAACCGCGCCAACGAGGTGCTGACCAAGGCCACCGACCTGCTGAAGGAGATCGAGAAGCTGGGCCTGTTCACTACCATCGAGAAGGGCATCTTCGCCGATGTCAAGCGTCCCAAGGACGGCGGCAAGGGTCTGGCCGGTGTTGTGGTCAAGGACGACAAGTACTTCAATCCCTTCATTGAAGCGATGAAAGGTAAGGTGGGAGCATGAGCAGCGGACTGTATAATACCCATAAAATCGATTTCGATACCACGCTGGATCTGACCCGTCTGAAGCCCTACGGCGACACCATGAACGACGGCAAGGTGCAGACCAGCTTCACCCTGCCCGTCAAGGACGACGAGCGCGGCGAGGAAGCCGCCCGTCAGATCGCCAAGAAGATGGGACTGGAAGAACCCAACGTGGCGTACCACGCCCCGTTGGACAAGGAGTTCACCTTCTATGTGGTCTACGGCAGCTGTGTCCATTCCGTCAACTATGAGGATATCCACGTCATCACCGTGGAGTCCGACGTGATGAGCATGGAAGCCACCAACGACTACATCCGCGAGCATATCGGCCGCAAGGTCGTGATGGTGGGCGCTTCCACCGGCACCGACGCTCACACCGTGGGCATCGACGCCATCATGAACCGCAAGGGCTTCGCCGGCCACTACGGCCTGGAGCGCTATGAGATGATCGAGGCCTATAACCTGGGTTCTCAGGTTCCCAACGAGGAGTTCATCAAGAAGGCACTGGAGCTGAAGGCTGACGTTCTGCTGGTTTCCCAGACCGTTACCCAGAAGGACGTGCATATCCAGAACCTGACCAACCTCATCGAGCTGCTGGAGGCCGAGGGTCTGCGTGATAAGTTCGTGGTCTGCTGCGGCGGTCCCCGTATCACCCATGAGCTGGCCAAGGAGCTGGGCTTCGACGCTGGTTTCGGCGCCGGCAAGTACGCCGACGACGTGGCTTCCTTCGCTGTGACCGAGATGGTCAAGCGCGGCATGAAGTAAAACGCATACAGCGCCACTGGGCGCTCTGCATACGCAGGTGGCTCAGTGGCCGCTGTCATAAAAAGTAGGAGGAACAGAAATGGCAAAGAAACCTGTACTGACTGCCGCTGAGGCAGCAAAAATGATTCCTGACGGCGCTACCATTATGTGCGGCGGCTTTCTGGCCTGCGGCCAGGCCCGCGCCATCGTCAAGGAGCTGGTAGCCCGCGGCACCAAGGATCTGACCCTGATCGCCAACGATATGGGTCGCGCCACCGGTCCCAAGGGTGAGGAGTTCTTCGGCATCGCGGAGCTGATCCACAATCATCAGGTCAAGCGCGTGATCGCCACCCACGTCGGCATGACCCCCGAGGTCGGCCAGCAGCACACCGAGGGTACGCTGGAGGTCAACCTGCTGCCTCAGGGTACGCTGGCTGAGTGCATCCGCGCTGCCGGCGCCGGTCTGGGCGGTGTGCTGACCCCCGTGGGTATCGACACCCTGGTGGAGGAGAGCCCCTTCTGCATGGGCCGTCAGACCATCGATGGCAAGGATTACCTGCTGATGAAGCCCATCCACGCTGATTTCGCCCTGCTGGGCACCTATAAGTGCGATGAGTTCGGCAACTGCTGGTACAAGGGCACCATGCGCAACTTTAACGTTGTCATGGCCACTGCCGCCGACACCGTGATTGCCGAGTGCGAGTACATCGTTCCCGTGGGTGACTTTGAGCCCGAGAACATCCATACCTACGGTATGTGCGTTGACTACATCGTGGAAGGAGACAGAAAGTAATGGAAAAGTCCGAGATCAAAGGCTTTATCGCCAAGCGCTGCGCCAAGGAGCTGAAGAACGGCGACGTCGTGAACCTGGGCATTGGCCTGCCCACCCTGATCCCCAACTATCTGCCCGAGGGCGTTGAGGTGATCATCCACGCTGAGCTGGGTATCGTCTCCGCCGGTGTGTCCCCCAAGGAGGGCGACGCCAACTACGATCCCTACCACGTTGTGGATGCCGGCGGCAGCCCCTCCTCCGTGGCTTTCGGCGGCGGCTTCATCGACTCCGCCACCAACTTCGGCCTGATCCGCGGCGGCCACGTGGACGCCTGCTTCCTGGGCGCTCTGGAAGTGGACGCCGAGGGTAACCTGGCCAACTGGATCATCCCCGGCAAGAAGATGCCCGGTATGGGCGGCGCCATGGATCTGTGCGTCGGTGCAAAGCACTGCATCGTCTGCATGGAGCACACCGCCAAGGGTAACCCCAAGATCTTCGAGAAGTGCCGTCTGCCCCTGACCGCCTCCCACTGCGTGAACAAGATCATCACCGAGATGTGCGTGTTCGACGTCACCAAGGACGGTCTGGTCATGACCGAGATCAACCCCGAGTTCACCGTCGAGGATGTGAAGGCCGCTACCGCTGCGCCCTTCGCCGTCGCCGCTGACCTCAAGAGCATGATCGACTGATCTGCCTGAAAAGAGCAAAAAGAAAAGACCCCACGGGGTCTTTTCTTTTTGCTCTTTTTTACCGCTTCAGGCGCTTGTCGCACTTCTTGCCCAGCCAGGTGCCAAGGCTCTGGAACACCTGCACCAGCAGCACCAGAATGATCACCGCCACCAGCATCACCAGGTATTTGTACCGGTAGTAGCCGTAGTCGATGGCGATCTTGCCCAGACCGCCGCCGCCGATGATGCCGCTCATGGCGGAGTAGCCCAGAATGGTGGTCAGCGCGATGGTCACATTCTGGACGAGGGACGGTACGCTCTCCGGGATCATCACCTTGCAGATGATCTGCATGGGCGTGGCACCCATGCTCTGGGCGGCCTCGATGATGTTGCCGTCCACCTCCCGAAGGCTGCTCTCCACCAGACGCGCCACGAAGGGGAATGCCGCCGCCACCAGCGGAACGATGGTGGCTGTGGTGCCAACGGCGGTGCCGATGAGCAAACGGGACAGGGGGAACACCATGATCATCAAAATCAGAAACGGGATGGAGCGCAGCAGATTGATGATGACGTTCAGCACCTGCATCAGCCAGCGGGGGAGAGGCAGCACGCCGTTTTTCTCGCCCACCACCAGCAGCACGCCCAAGGGCAGACCGATGACCAGCGACAGCGCCGTGCTCACCACGGTGACATAGAACGTCTCCCACAAGGCGAAGGGCAGAGAGGGCAGCACGGTCAGCAGGTCCTGCACGGACTTTTGGGAAAACAGATCGCTGTACATACTCACTCCACCTCCTCTACCTGTACGTTGGCCACATTGTGGAGAAACGCCACGGCCTTGTCAAACTGGCTGCTGGGGATGCCCAGCATCATGCTGCCGTATACCGTTTCGGACAGCTTCTGGGTGCTGGCGGAGATGACGTTGCAGAGGATACCCTCCTCCGACGCCAGCCGGGCGATCATGGGGATGCTGGTGGTGTACTGCCTGAAAAATGTGAGCTTTTTTGCGGGATCTCATGGAATTCCGGAGATTGCAGCTTCCGCAGTGGTTGTCGGGCTGCACGTATGGAAGAGGAATACACTGCTCAGTATTGCGGCAGGAACTGTACTTTATATGTTTTTGATTCAGGCCGTATTTTAGGATAAGAGGAGAAAGCTCTGGAATTGTGATCATGGGTCATGATCAGTTTGCGGTGGTGCTGGAACTGCAATTTAGTATTCTGAATTGCGGGATAATTTCAGACAGAAGGAACAAGATAACGGTATATTACTTGAGATATTAAAAAAATTATGATATGATAGTCTCATCTTACGGGAAGTCTGGCGGATGGCGCTGAATGCGGAATTTCAATGAAAATCCTGAAGGATCGAAATGGAGAATGGCAAAAGTGCAGGAGCTTTATGACTGGAATGGAGGTCTGGATGAGACGAAGTGACAGAGAATTGAAGGACATGGCTGATATTGTGGCGATCGCGAAACGGGAGACTGTGTGCACCGTTGCGTTCCACGATGAGTCATGTCCTTATTTAATTCCATTGAATTATGGTGCAGAAGTGGAAGAAGGAAAGCTGGTTCTGTATTTTCACGGAGCGAAGGAAGGGACGAAGATCGATAAGATCAGGGAGAATCCTCAGGTTTCATATTGTATTTACGGGAAAAATAGCCTGAAGATCGATTATGACGCAGCCTGCAAGTCGACGACAAGCTTTGAGAGCATCTGCGGAAACGGAACTGCATATTTCGTGGAAGATCTCATATCGAAGAAAAAAGCTCTGGCGAGCCTCATGAATCAGATGAGTCATAAGAAGGCATTCGAAGAGAACTCGTTCGCGGAGGCAATGGTGAACGCAGTGACGGTCTGGAAGATCGTAACTGAGAACGTCACCGGAAAAAGACATGAATAACATGAGGGACGGGTGTGTGCACGAACGGAAGCCCATGTGGGACAAAGCGGTGAAGAGAGCCGGAAACGTGCCTGTACGGTTCTGATGGATAAGGGAAACATAGAAAGGAGCATATACATATGGGAACAGATTTTAGAAAAGAGATCGGCACGACGATCGATCAGAGACGCGATGAATATACAAAAATCAGTGACGCGATCTGGGGTTTTGCGGAGCCGAGATTTCAGGAGTACGAGTCCACGAAGCTTCAGCAGGAGTTCTTAAAAGCGAGAGGATTTTCCGTCAAGGCAGATCTCGCAGGAGAAGAGACCGCATTTATCGCCGAATGGGGAAGTGGAAAGCCGATCCTCGCATTTTTAGGAGAGTTTGACGCTCTTTCCAGCCTACAGCAGGAGGCAGACTGCACAGAACGTCACCCGATCGCAGGAAAGACAAACGGACATGGCTGTGGTCATCACCTTCTCGGAACAGCGTCGGTAGCGGCTGTTGATGCGTTAAAAACTTATATGGAAGAGAATCACATGAGCGGAACGATCCGCTACTATGGCTGTCCGGCGGAGGAAAATGCGGGTGGAAAGGCATATCTGGTCCGGGATGGATATTTTGATGATTGTGATATCGCGATCACCTGGCATCCATACACAATGAATAAAGTTATGAAGGGCGGATTCCATCTGGCAAACTTCCGGGCATTCTTTACCTTCCACGGAATCTCATCCCATGCGGCGGGGGCGCCGGAGCTTGGACGTTCCGCGCTGGATGCCGTTGAGATCATGGATATCGGTGTGAACTATATGAGAGAGCATATGATCGATGCAGCGAGAGTTCACGGCGCGATCACAAACTCCGGCGGAATCGCTCCGAACGTGATCCCGGCCGAGGCGCAGATCCTCTATGCGATCCGTGCTCCAAAGGTAACACAGGTCAAGAAGCTTTATGAGCGGATGTGCGATATTGCAAAGGGCGCGGCTCTGATCACAGGCACGACCGTTGATATCAAGCAGGTTGCAGCATATTCCAACCTGATCAATAATGATACACTGGCGGATCTTGTTCAGGAGAATCTGGAGCATGTGGTTCCGATCGGCTATACGGAGGAAGAGCTTGCGTATGCAAAGAAATTCCAGGGTGTGATCACAGAGCTGGATAAAGAAGGAATGAAGGATCAGGCGGCAGTGATCGGAGGAAAAGAGCATAAACAGGAGCTCTTAGAGCAGCCGATGTGGGATCTTATTGTCGATAAAAACAGTGCTTACGGCGGTGGCGGCTCCACGGACGTCGGAGATGTCAGCTGGGTCGTTCCGACAGCACAGGTCTATACCAGCTGTTACGCAGCAGGTACAGCGCTTCATTCCTGGCAGGCTGTTGCACAGGGAAAATCTTCGATTGCTCACAAAGGGATGTTGGCGGCAGCGAAGGTTATGGCGTATGTCGGCGCGGAACTTCTTCTGAATCCGGAATTAATTGAGAGGGCAAAGGCAGACTGGAAGGAAGAGCTTGACGGAGAGACATATCCGAATCCGCTTCCGGCAGATTTAAAACCATCGATCTGGTAATAGGATAGATCAGGCAGTCGGAATGAGAACCATCAAGGGCGATGGTTTTCAGAAGACTGCCTAAAAAAATAGGTATAACAAGCTTCTGCTTATGGAAGTGTTGCACATAGTGCCTGTTGATGGAAATGTGTGTGGCAGGAACAAGGATTACACAGGAAGGAGTGGACAGCATGGAAACAAAGAATCAAGATAGAATTTCTGAACTGGTGGAGAAACAGAAGGACACATATACATCTATGGCGGATGAGATCTGGGGATATGCGGAACCTCGTTTTCAGGAATATGAATCTTCGAGGGTACAACAGGAATACCTTGCGTCTCGCGGATTTTCAATCCGGGCAGATCTTGCCGGTGAGAAGACAGCGTTTATTGCCGAGTGGGGAAGCGGAAAGCCGGTCCTCGCGTTTCTTGGTGAGTTTGACGCTCTTTCCAGTCTTCAGCAGGAAGCAGACTGCACGGAGCGTCGTCCGATCTCAGGAAAAACAGATGGACATGGCTGTGGCCACCATCTTCTCGGAACGGCATCTGTGGCGGCTGTCGATGCACTAAAGTCCTATATGGAAGAAAAAGACCTGAAGGGAACGATCCGCTACTATGGCTGTCCGGCGGAGGAGAATGCGGGCGGAAAGGCATATCTGGTCCGGGACGGATATTTCAATGACTGTGATATCGCTATCACCTGGCATCCAAGCACGACGAACAAAACAATGGGAGACGATAAATTTCTTGCCAATTTCCGTGTGTTCTTTACCTTCCATGGAATTTCCTCCCATGCGGCGGGAGCGCCGGAGCTTGGACGTTCTGCGCTGGATGCCGTTGAGATCATGGACATTGGCGTGAATTATATGCGAGAGCATATGATCGACGCAGCGAGAGTTCATGGTGCGATCACGAACACAGGCGGAATTGCTCCGAATGTGATCCCGGCTGAAGCGCAGCTCCTTTATGCAATCCGCGCACCGAAGGTGACCCAGGTCAAGAAGCTTTATGAGCGTATGTGTGATATTGCAAAGGGTGCGGCCCTGATCACAGGAACAACGGTGGATATCAAGCAGGTTGCAGCATATTCCAATGTGATCGGCAATGAGACTCTGGAAGAAGTGATGGACAAGCATCTGGATCATTTTATTCCGATCGGGTATACGGAAGAGGAAATCGCATATGCGAAAAAATTCCAGGAAGTGGTTACGGAGCTGGATAAAGAGGGCTTAAAGGATATGATCGCTCATGTTGTGGAAAAGGACAGACGGAAGGAAGTGACAGACATGTCTCTTCTGGACTTTAAGCTGGACCGGAGTATATCATACGGCGGCAGCGGTTCCACCGATGTCGGAGATGTGAGCTGGGTTGTTCCGACAGTACGGGCAAATGTATGCTGTTACGCAGCAGGAACGGCGCTTCATTCCTGGCAGGCAGTTGCACAGGGAAAGGCAAGCGCAGCCCATAAGGGAATGCTGACGGTAGCAAAGATTATGGCATGTACGGCAGTCGATCTGCTGGAATCTCCGGAGATTATTGAAAAGGCGAAACAGGACTGGTTGGAAGAGCTGGACGGTGAAACATATCCGAATCCGCTTCCGAAGGATGCAAAACCGGAACTCTGGTAAAAACATAGTCATTTTTTAGATATTTAGCGTTAGGAAAAAGCTCCAGGAGAATCAGATATGGATTCTCCGGGGGCTTTTTGCATATAGTACAAATTGAATATAATTTCAGTATATTATATCGTATTCGCAAAAATTATATATAATATTCGAATTAAGCATTAGACGATATAAGAATCGGCATTGTATAATATGCCTAAATACTGAGGACGAAAATAATTATTTTACAACAAAATAGATAAATACACAAGAAATGGATCGTGCCCAAATGAATGGGGAAAGAAGAAGGGGAAATTAGAACATGCAGGGTAGGAGTTTTTGTTCATCGGAAGGAAATAAGCTTATTGAAAAAATTGACAAAGCCTTAGAAACATCCAGAATCATGAAGGATGTAGAGTGTTTCAGTCACCTGGACCGCTATACAGGTTCTGAGGATGGAGAGAAAGCGGCAGAACGAATCGCAAAACGAATGGAAGAACTGGGAATCCCGGTAGAACGGGAAATTTATCAGGTATATAGAAGCCTTCCGGGAGAAGCATCCATACGGATCCAAGGGGATTCTTCGGAAGCAATCGTGCCTCTGACTCCGTATGTGTATAGTGGAACAGCGGAAAATCTGGAAGCTGAACTGGTTTTCGACCGGATCAGCGCAACCGGAGGCTGCAGCCAGAAGGAGCAGAGAGCGAGAATGGCAGAATTTGCCGGAAAGATCGTTCTGACATATGAGAACAGCTTTGCGTTTGCATGTGAGGCAAAACGTGCCGGAGTTTTGGGCGTGATCACAATCTGGCATGCGGATCTGGCACACCATGGAACGCTTGGAGGTGTATGGGGAACACCTGAGCCGGAGGATCTGGCTTGTCATTATCCGAGAATTCCGTTTGTGGAAATCACAAAGAGTGCAGGAAAGGAATTGCAGAAAAAACTGGAAGAAGGTCCACTGACGGCATGCCTTAACGTTGAAATGTGTCAGTCAATCGTTTCCAGTACCATGCCGGTAGCACGTATTCAGGGAAGATCGGATAAGTATGTGTTGGTTTCCGGTCATTATGATTCCTGGTATGAGGGGATAACGGATAATGGCGTTGCCAATGCTGCTATGATGGAGATTGCCAGGGTATTTCAAGAAAATCAGGAACATCTGGAGCGGTCTGTAGTGCTTGCCTGGTGGTCCGGTCATTCAGATGCCCGTTATTCCGGATCGACCTGGTATTATGATCACCATTGGGAAGATCTGAAAGAAAATTGTGTGGCCCACATTAATATGGATATTTGCGGCTGTAAAGGTTCGGATGTGGTTGGAATGCGGACATCTATGCTGGAGGGCGAAGCCTTTGACCGAGAGTTTTTAAGGGAGTTTAATGATAAAGAACCGGAGGCACCGACGCCGATGGTACGATTCGCAGATCAGACCTTCTGGGGAGCGGATATTCCGTTTGCTATGATGCCGCAGTTTATAAAACAGGATCATAAAACATTTTCCTGGTGGCATACGAAAGAGGACACCTTTGATAAGGTAGATCCGGAGGTGACACTGCGAGATACAAGAGTCATTGCAAAGTTGACCGCCATTTTCGCTAATTGTGAGAAGCTTCCTGCAGAGATGAGCGGGTTTGTCAGCTTTATGGAAAACGAGCTTCGTTCTATAGAACAGAAGCTTAGTGCGGAATTTGATCTTTCTCCGGTCTGGAGGGCGATCGGCAGCCTGAAGGAAGCGGTTGCAGATCTTGAAAACGCTATGGAGAATCAGAAACATACAGACGATGTCATCATGGAAATAGCGGGAGAATTGGCAAGGATCATGTACACGACATCCAGCCCATATCATCAGGATCCGGCGGTAAAGGGAACGGTGTTTGCCGGACTTGCTATGGCAGAGGGGCTGACAAGGGAAAATACAGAAGCAGATTATTATTTGGCAGTCCAGACAAGATTTGTGCGTCAGAGAAACCGGCTTACAGGACAGATGAACGTAGTTGCGGAGAATTGCCGGAAATGGATCTCTGGATGGGGGAAATAAAGCGAGAAGGAAAAAATTATGTAACAATATAATAACAAGGAGGACATGTGCATGAGAAAAAGGATGTATGGAAAACTGACGGCATTGGCATTGGCTGGGGCTATGGTATTGTCGGGTTGCGGACAGAGTGGGGGAAACTCCGGTACATCGACAGCGGATTCAAAGGCGGAGACATCAGCTTCATCCGGTGCGGAAACATCGTCAGAGAAAAAACCAGAGTCCATTGGACGGACAGACATTATTTCGGCGAATAGCAGCGATATCCGGTCTATGGATCCACAGGAGGGGGTGGATTCACCATCTGGAACGCTGAATGGCCATATTTATAATGGTTTAATCAAAATTGATGATAATCGTGAGCCTGTAGGGGATCTGGCAGAGAGTTTTGAGATTGTGGATGACACAAAATACAAATTTAAACTGCGGGAAGGCGTAAAGTTTCACAATGGAGATGAACTGAAGGCCAGCGATGTGAAATTCAGTTTAGAGCGTGCCAAGACCATGCCAAAAGCAATGTCTAATGCATCAGCCATTGATCATGTTTCTGTTGACGGGGATTACGAGGTGACGGTCCATCTTTCACATCCATGTCCAGCCTTTCTGTATCTCCTTCAGGATAGCAGTATGAAGATCTTATCAGAGAAGGCAGTAACAGAGGCTGGCGATACATATGGAGAAGCTCCGATCGGAACAGGTCCGTTTATGTTTAAAGAGTGGGTTCCGAATGACCACTGGACGGTGGTCCGGTTTGATGACTACTTTGGTGGACCTGCTACAGCCACTTCGATTACAAACCGGATTATTCCGGAAGGAAGTGCTCGTACAATCGCACTGGAAACAGGAGAGATTGATGTGATTTTAACCGTAGATCCGGTGGATGCTGTCAATATTGAGAACTGTAAAGATCTTGTTCTGGAAAGCTGTCCGGCACCTTCTGTAGAGTTTATGGCTATGAACACAACCAAAAAAGGATTGGATGATGTCCGGGTACGTCAGGCAATCACTTATGCCATGAATCGTCAGGAATTCGTAGATACGATTATAGAAGGTCGCGGTGAAGTAGCCACCTCCTTTATTGCAAAAACTGTGCCTGGGTGGAATGAGGAAGTAAAGCCATATCCTCAGGATCTGGAAAAAGCCAAAGAACTTCTTGCAGAAGCAGGATATGAAAATGGACTGGATCTTAAGATGTATGTATCCGGAGAAGTAAGAAGTCGTTCTGCGCAGATAGTTCAGGCTCAGTTAGCTCAGGTTGGCATTAATGTAGACATCAATGTGTATGAATGGGGAGCATTTCAGGATGCGATCAATGCCGGAGAACATGATCTCCTGATCCTTGGCTGGACAAATTCTACTTGTGATCCGGCATACAGTGTAACTCAGTTATTCCATTCAAGCAATTGTGGAAAGAGCGGCAATCGTGCATATCTCAGAGATGATAAGGTAGATGAAATGATCGATGCTGCAGCGATGGAAACAAATCGCGAAAAACGCCTCCAGATATATAAAGACCTTCAGGTTCGCTTAAATGAGCTCTGTCCGTGGGTACCTCTGTATTACAAATATAGCATGGTAGGAAGAAGATCAG
>OIXH01003732.1_pt1 | contig 13131 bp, 8 predicted proteins | sample 1587741 | NCBI WGS metagenome assembly OIXH01 (sample SAMEA3888916, study PRJEB22519) | human gut metagenome | biome: human gut; feature: human-associated habitat; material: faeces | place: Denmark | collected 2011 | reverse complement strand
ACGTGCAATATAATATCAGCCAGATAGCCGTAACAAGAACAAGGAAAATCGGAACACACACAATGTTTGCAGCGGAAAATCCGATATTTATAATTAATACGCAGTAATGGAGGAAATATGAAAAGAATACTTATATCCGGCGTGAAGAGCGGTTCAGGAAAAACAACTGTAACATGTGGAATTTTAAAAGCACTTATAGACAGAGGATACGATGTATCTTCTTTTAAATGCGGACCGGATTATATTGACCCGATGTTTCACACCAGTGTAATCGGAGCCTATTCAAGAAATCTTGACAGCTTTTTTTGCGATACGTCTACCCTGAAGCATGTGATTAAGAAAAATGCAAAGGATATATCTGTGATAGAGGGTGTCATGGGATACTTTGACGGTGCCGGGGCGGCAGGCTCATCCATGGATATAGCGGTTAAAACAGAGACACAGGCGGTTATAGTGATAGACTGTAAGGGTATGGCAGCAAGTATAGGAGCAGTTATATGTGGATTTTTGGAGTACCAGAAGCCTAACAATATATGTGGATTTATATTCAACCGTCTGCCGGAAAGTCTTGTACCGGACGTGAAGAAAATGTGTGATACATTTCATACAGAGTATCTCGGAAGATTTCCGACAGCAAATGAGTGTATGATAGAATCAAGACATCTGGGACTTGTCACATCAGATGAGATAGATAATCTTAAAGAAACAGTTTCGACTATTGCAGAAGATCCTAAGAAATTCATCTTTGGAATCGGGCAATTGATAATGAGCGAGGGACTAGAGATATTTAAGTCACAACTTATTGTGGATCCATTAGCCAGAGGAATGATGAAGAAACATCTTATGACCTCTAAAGGTCAGAGCAATGAAGATTTAGAACAGATATTACAGGGCATGAGAATAGTACCGGGTTCAAGATTCGGTAAGACATCATATATAAATGGTATAGATTTCTCACATTCTACATTATTTCCATATGGTTCAGATGAGATAACAATTGTAGCTGAATATAAGATAAAGATAATTCCATTATTACCGGTTAATTTAGAATATTCTGTTAAACAGAAAGCAAGTACTAAAGGCTGGCTGCATGGCGATGGTCAGGTATTGAAGGTTGATGAAAGTAGTGGTAAATCAACAGTTAAAGATGAAAGTACACCTACACAATATACTAATACCGATTCGGTATGGAATGGAACAGATCCGACTGAAATTAATAAATTAATCAGAAATATGGGAATTAGTGATTATAAAACACAAGGATATGAAAATTTATCAGGTTCTACATATGCACAGTTATACAATTCAGAAACGAACACATTTGTAATGATATCTTCATCTAATCCGCTGTATGGAGAGGTTAATTTAGAAACACTTAAGTCGGAGGAAACTAAGAAGTATATAAAGAATCAGATAGAAAAGCTGACATCGGGAATTGTAAGCTCATGTGAGAATCAGAGTAAGGTTACCATAAAGAGAATTGGAGACGGAGGAACTGAAAAGGTAACCTACGATAGTGGTAAGAATAAGAGTTATATACTTGACCTTGTCATTCCGCAGGACGAGGGAGTAAAGGAACTGTATGAAGAAATCATAAAGGACTGTAAGACACATGGAGTTACAGTTAAATTGACATCATCATATGGTTGTGCATTACAGGAAGATACATGAAATAGAAATGCGGTTTAGTATGAGAAATAATGCTGATGCGATTATTTTTCACAGGCAGATGAGAAATCGCATATGCGAATTTCTCATCGTCTCTTCACAATAAGTAGCTAAGAAATGAGGTTTAATATGAATCTGGCAATACTCATAATACTAACAGTTATAGGAACATTCATAGGCTTTATATATGAGAACAATAGCAAATTTAAGGATAAAAAGGCATTTGCGAAAGCAAATAAGAAACACATAATTTATTTTCTGATTTCAGGTGCGCTTCTGATAATTCTGGACTGTGTTCTGGATATTAGATATTTGAACAGGCTCATAGATAATATAAGATTATTGATAATGTTAATTATTCTCGTACCTGTAGCAGCCATAGATTATAAGAAGAAAATAATAGAGAATAAAGTAATACTTATAAGTCTTGGAATAAGAGTCATTATGTTAATAGCTGAATTTATATTAGACAGCAGACAGGCAGTTATTAATTTAAAATCAATGGGACTTGGCTTTGTATTGGTATTACTTATGGCGATTATTGGAATATTTATTATAAAGAATGGTTTTGGAATGGGTGATATAAAGCTGATGTTTATTATGATTTTATATCTTGGTTTTGCAAGCTCATTCAGTGCCATTTTTATGTCGTTGGTATTATCAATGATAGCTTCAATATATTTATTAGTAAAGAAAGAAAAGAGTAAGAAAGATACTATTCCATTTGCACCATTTATTCTATTAGGTACATATGTATCGGTAATTCTTACGGGAATGTAGGTGATGACAGATGAAGAAAAAGAAGAATATTGAGAATGAAACAGAGAATGTTCAGGAAAATAGTAATGCTAATAATAAGAGAAACAGACTACTAATTGCTTTAGGCGTAGTGGTTATGTTCGCTATAAGTTGGTATTACTTATTCAATGAAAGTGCTAAGAAAGAAAAGCAATATAATCAGTATATAGAATATGCACATTATTTTGAGGACAAGCAGTTATATAAAAGGGCAAATGCCTATTATACAGCAGCGAAAGAGATGAATAATTCATTGGACTTACAATGTGAGATTGCTGATATGTACTACGCATGGGGTAAATATTATGCATATGAAGATATGGTAGAGGAAATTATTGATAACCATAAGTATTCTAACAAAGGCTATGATATGTCATTAAAATATTATTATGATAAAGGAAATTACAGTAATTGTATGGAAGTAATAAATGCTGCTAAAAGTAGAAAGGTTACTTCGGAATATATGACTAAAGTAGAAAATGAATTGAAATATAAGTTTGAGTATGCATATAGCAGCTATGTAGAAGTAGATGAATTCTACAATAATATGTGCAGGGTAACAGATAAAGATGGCAAATATGGAATTGTCTATTCTGATGGCACGGTAATGTTATCGTGTGTATATATGCAGTTATCACCTTATATTGATTCAGACAGTACACCTATGACCACTGATGGAAATAAATATTGGTTCATTGATAAGACAGGTGAGGCAGTTGACGTAGCAGAATTACCGGAGGGAACACAGATAGAAGAAATAGGTACATATTCAGAGGGATTATTACCAACGAAGATAAACGGTAAATATTGTTACACTAATTCATCTTTTGTAAAGCAGTTTGGAGAATATGAAGAGGCTTATGCATTTAATAATGGCAAAGCAATGGTTAAAGATGAGACAGGTTATTATCTGATAGACAATAAAGGTAAGAAATGCAGTAAAAATGTATATAAAGAGATTAAGACAGATGAGCTTGGCTATGCTTCACGTTCAGGAATATATGCAGTTAAGAAAAATGACACATTCTATCTTATGGACAATAACGAGAATAAAATCGGTTCAGATGAATATGAAGATGTCAGATTAATGTCTCAGGATGAATATTTGGCAGTTATGAAAGATGGAAAATGGGGTTTTGCAGATGCTAAAGGCAAAATGGTTATAAAGCCACAGTTCGTAGATGCAGGTTCATTTTCTAATGGCCTGGCAGCAGTAAACATAGATGGAAAATGGGGATATATAGATAAGAATGGAAAAGTGGTAATAGAGCAGCAGTTTGATGGTGCTAAGAATTTCTCATCAAGTGGCAGTGCTTATGTTCTGGCAGGAGATAGTTGGCAGTTAATAAAATTATACAGATAAATGAAAGGATAACATACTATGCAGGAATTTAAGGTTGAAAATAATGATATAAATACAAACTTGATTTATGAGTTAAAAGAAAATGAAGCAGCAGATATGGTTGCGATAGAAATGATTCAGCAGAATTCTAATATTCCGGGATTATTAAAAATGATTTATACACAGAATAATTCATTACGTTTATTGAAATATAATATTACATCAAAGATTACATTACAGCAGTTACTAGAGAGAAATGTAACAAAGAAAGTAATTATTTCAGTACTTATAAATACAATAAGAACACTTATTTCAGCCGATGAATACCTGCTTGAACAGGATTGTTTTGTTCTAGATATGGAAAAGATATATGTTGATTTAAGTTCATATGAGGTTGGTATGATTTATCTGCCACTTAAGATGGAAACGAAAAAAGTAGATTATAGTATGTTTTTTAAGAATCTTATATTGATTTCTAAGTATGATGCGACAGAGAATTGTGAATATGTGGCTCAGATAATAAGTTATCTTAATTCAGCATCATTTTCATTGGTAGGTTTCTACGATTATCTTCATCAAATAGCCGGGTTAAAGAATGATTCAGTTAAAAAAGAAGGTTATGTACAATCAGGCTTAAATAATATGTCAGCCGGACAAGCAGCCGATTATAAGATGAAACAGGGAAATTCTATAGAGGATGATAATGTAAAGACAATAGTTGATACATTTGCTGCATCAGGTATGACAAATAATGACATTTCATATATACCTAATAAATCAGAGCAGACAGGAAGAAATCAGATGGTAATGCCGGGACAGAGTCAGGTGGCGGGAAGAAACCAGATGCAGGTGCCGGGACAGAGTCAGGCGGTAGGAAGAAATCAGATGCAGATGTCAGGACAGCCACAGGCAGCAGGAAGTAACCAGATGCAGGTGCCGGGACAGAGTCAGATAGCAGGAAGAAACCAGATGCCTGGTCAGACTGCAATGTCTAAGAAAAATGAGAAAGCCAATAAGAAAGAGAAAAAGAAAAGTAAATTATTTGGTGGTAAGTCTGAGAAAAATAATAAAAATATGAATGTGCCAAACCAAAATGCTCAGAATACAAATGTAAAGCTGAATTATAATCAGGCAATTCATTCAAATAATATGTCGGTTAATGGAACGATATCTAATAATATGTTAAATAATTCAATACCTAATTCTAATGGAATGGGCAATAATTCATTTAATAATATGGCTCAATATAATATGGGAATGGGTAATGTACCACAGAATAATATGCCAGGTTTTGGAGAAACAACTGTATTAGGAAATGCGTATAGTGGAGAGACAACTGTGTTAAATGCAAGTATGAATCCTAATAATCCTGAAAATATAAAGCAGGCATATTTAATAAGAGAGAAAAATGGAGAACGCATACCAATTACAAAGGAGAAATTCCTTATTGGTAAAGAAAAAAGTTTTGTAGATTATTTTATTGCTGATAACACAGCAATTAGCCGTAGTCACGCATATATTATCAATCATAATAATGAATATTATATCGTAGATACGAATTCTAAAAATCATACATATATTAACGGAAAATTAATAACACCTAACACTGAAGTAAGTATCAGTAATGATTGTAAGATAAAACTTGCTGATGAAGAATTTATCTTTAGCGTAATGTAATGGAGGCTTGAATGGAATATTTAGTGGCTGCATGTACAGATGTAGGTATTCATAAAGAAACTAATCAGGATAGTGTCACAATAAAGGTTGCTAAAACTGTAATAGGAAATATTGCTATGGTTGTTATGTGTGATGGAATGGGTGGATTAGCACTCGGAGAAGTTGCAAGTGCAGACGTAGTAAATGCATTTTCAGGTTGGTTTTATAATACTTTGCCTGCACTTGTTAAAAATGGATTATCTGATGGAGTAATCAGAAGTGAATGGGAGAAAATAGTTGCTATTGAAAACAGACGTTTAAGTGAATATGGTGGAAGAAATGGAATAGCAATTGGAACCACATTATGTGTCGGATTATTTACAGACACAAGATATTACATTATGAACGTGGGTGATTCCAGAGCATATGAGTTAAAAGGTGCAGTAAAGGTTATTACTGAAGATCAGACACTTGTTGAAAGTGAATTCAGAAAAGGATTACTTACAAGAGAACAGGCAGATAACGATCCTAGAAAAAGTATACTTCTGCAATGCATAGGTGCTTCTCAGGTTGTCATTCCTGATATGTTCTTTGGTGAGGTGCAAAAGGATGCAGTATATATGTTCTGCTCAGATGGTTTCAGACACGTTATTTTACCGGAAGAGATATATGCTTACCTTGGACCGGAGGTTTCAACAAACGAAGAAATAATGAGTCGGAATGGAACTACATTAATAGAGATGAATAAGCTTAGAAATGAAAAAGATAATATTTCTGTAGCATTTATAAGAACATATTAGAAAAATATCTGGAGGTTAGTGTGAAAAAATAATGCTGATGCGATTGTTTTTCACACAGCTATTTGCTTCGGAGCGAAAGCAAATATCGTTTATGTCAGATGAGAAATCGCCTGTGCGAATTTCGCATCGCCTCTTTGCGACAAGCCGCTCAGAAATGAGGTTAGTATGTTAAAGATTGGTGAAGTCATTGACGGAAAATATAAGATTCTTAACCAGATAGGTAAAGGTGGTATGAGTGTTGTATATCTGGCTATGAATGAAAGTGTTAATAAATCATGGGCAATCAAAGAAGTAAGAAAAGATAGTCAGAATGATGCTTCTATAAATAGTATAGGTATTAAAGCTGAGATTAATCTGCTCAAAAACTGTCGACATCCTAATATGCCGGAAATTATAGATGTTATAGAAAATGAAGATAATTATCTGATAGTTATGGATTATATCGAAGGAGTTACACTGAAAAAACTGTTAGATGAGTATGGCGCCCAGCCTCAGGAACTGGTTATTAAATGGGGAAAACAGTTATGCGATGTGCTTGGATATTTACATAAGAAAAACATAATTTACAGAGATATGAAACCGGCAAATATAATGCGTAAACCAGATGGCAATGTTGAATTGTTCGACTTTGGAACTGTAAGAGAATTCAAGGGAATGAAGATGGAAGATACAATTGCTCTTGGTACGGTCGGATATGCAGCACCGGAACAGTATGAAAAGACAAGTGAGTCAGATGCAAGAACAGATATATATAGTCTTGGTGCTACATTGTATCATTTAGTTACGGGAAATTATCCTACAGTTAGTGGGTTTGCACAGGGAATAAGGGCAAGTAATATGATGCTGTCAGAGGGATTAGAACAGATTATCAGAAAATGTACCGAACATGATGCAGATAAGAGATATCAGAATTGTGCTGAATTAATGTATGATTTAGAACATTGCGATGAGAGTGATAAAAAATATAGAAAAAAACAGTGGAGAAAGATGATTGCTTTCTCTTCAATGGTATGTTTATCCTTAGCCGGAGTAGCAACAGGTATCACAGGAAATAAACTGGTACTTGCCAAAACAGAAGAACAATATGATTCGGTTTTAGAGCGGGCAGAAAGTTCTACAATGGATGAAAAACACGATTTATATATAGATGCGATAAAGATTAAACCGGGAGATAAGGAGGCATACCTTGAGTTAATCAATAAAATATATAAGGATGACAAAATATTTTCCAGAACCGAAATGAATGAAATTGAAGAGGTTATGCTTACATATGGGAAGTCATTAAAAAGTGATGAACTGGGATACAGTGATGTATGTTATAACATCGGAATTCTATATTGGTACTATTGTGATGAGACAATGGAGGAAGATAATTCCAGATTTGATGCAGTATGCACTTATTTTGGAAAGGTGTCTAAAAGAGATAGTAATAAAGACTTGGCAGAAATATTTTACAATATGGCGAATTTCAGAAGAAACATTCAGAATTCCATTACGGAGTCTACTGATAGAGGCGAATATATGGAATATTGGAAAAACATAGATAAGTTAATTGAAGCTATATTGAATAAAGGAGTCAATGACAATCTTAAACTTAATTCATGCAAAATGATATTAAATGCAATAGAGGGATATACAGAAGAATTTAAAACTGATGGTGTAACTAAGGATCAGATGAATATCTGTTTAGATAATGTTGAAATTATCAGTGGAAGTGTTCAGGATGATAAGACGGAAGATATTGTACAGATAAAAAAATATATAGAGTCAAGACTTGAATATGTCAATAGAAAAATTGATACAGTCTATATGGAGGATTAATTATGAATATTGTTGATAAATATAGATTGATTTCACAGATAGGATATATATGTGCCGTAGTTTTTCTTGTAATCGCTATTATTTTATTTTTTACACTAAAGATTAACCGGGTATTTGGCTACATCACAGGTATATCAAGGAAAAAGGCAATTAAAGAAATAAATGAACATAATTCGTATACAAGTGATGTATCGTCTGGAAATATTACACAGGATACAGGAAGAAAACTGGGCAGGACATCTAAAATTGGTGGTGTCCCAATTACCAGTAAAATACCGACTTCAAAAATCACACAAAATAATATAGAGGAAACCACTGTATTATCAAATGATGAGACAACCTTATTGTATACGGAGGAAACCACATTATTGAATAGTAATAATAATGTTAGGCCTATTTACAATGTAGTCTCCGGCTCAATAGTTAATTCATATCAGAAGACTGATATTATGCCAAATGAATTTATTATAATCAGAGATATAGTGTATATAAATACGGATATAGTCATTTAATATTGATAAACAGGAGGAAGAAAATATGTTATGTAGAAAATGTGGTGCAGAAGTAAGTGCCGGAACACCGTTTTGTCCAAGGTGTGGAAGTACCATGGAAGAAAATTATGTGAATAATAATTCATATGGAAACACTCAATATTCAAATCAGTCATATTCGGGATATGAGAATAATTCAAATGGAAATATGTATGGAGGTCAGCAAAGGCTAAATCAACCATATACTGGATATGAGAATAATAGAAATAACTATGAAAATAGTCAATATGTAAATCAATACTATACGGGACAACAAAGTAATATAAGTACTAACACATATGGTGAACAGTATTATAATAATCAGCCATATACAGTACAAAACGATATTAACAATAAGACAAATAAGAAAAACAAGAAAACAGCTTCGCCTAATAGAAAGAAGAAACGATTAATTACTGGAGTAATAATAAGTCTGGTAATGTTACTTATTATAGTATCAGGAATAGCTGTGACAATGTTATTGGTAAATAAAAATAAAAGCAGAAGTTCTAATGATGTCGTTAAAGAGTTTATTCAATCAGTTAATGATAAAGATACAGAAAAGTTGTTATCACTTATGCCCAAAGAAGCTATTGATGAAATAAAAGAGTGGACAGAGAGTTCGTCTAAAGAAGAAATTAAAGAATTCATGGAAGATTTTATTACAGAATTTAAAGAAGGCTTTGATGAAGATATTTCAGATGATGATGATATTACTTTTACATATAAGATAATTAAACAAGAAAATGATATTGGATATTCAATCAAAGAGATTAACCAAATGTATAAAGAGGAATATGGCAAAGCTGTACATATAACCGCAGCTAAAAGAGTACAGGCAGATATTTCCTATAGAACTAAAGATGATAATTCCAGTGAAACGGAGCAGTATTGGTTCACAATGTTTGAAATTAATGATTCATGGTATCTGATTTCAATAGATTCTGAGAATGACGATTCAACATATGAAGAAGATGATGATTCTGAAGAATTTGATTTAGAGGCAGCCAAAGAAGAAGATTCAAAGAATTTGGATGAAGTAGTAAAAACTGTTAAGAATTGTATAACAGAGGCAGTTATGGATGGAGGTAATGAGGCGGTTGTAGAGTATGTTGGAGAACCGGCCAGATATTATATAAAAGATAATGGAGCAATTATATTCGAATCTTATGGAGGAGAGGACAGTTTTGTGACATATTTAGAGAATGCATTTTCAGATGGTTGCAATACAACAAGTAAAGTAGATGGTAATAATCGCTTAATCAGTATAACTATTACATTAGATGAAGATGGAGAATATGATGTTATAGCAGAATATGATAACTAAATATAATATATAAAACATTAGAGAAAGGACAGAAAGAAATGATAAGTAAAAGAAGAATTTTGGCAGCCACATTGGCAGCAACCATGCTTGTATGTGGAATTCCGAATGTTACCAAAGCAATTGAATATAATGGTGCAACATCTGGAAACAGTGCCACATCAGGTAACAATGCATCGGGAGGTAATACTTCAAGCTCGGGAAATACAGCAAGTTCAGGAAATACAGCCTCAGATGGCAATACATCATCTTCGGGAAATGTACAGGAAAAAGGTAAACCTGAAATAACATTTGAATTAGATGATTTAGTGATTAAGGATGAGCAAAAAGATTTAAATTATATAAGTTTTGATGACTTAGACAATAATAATCCTGGAATCAAAGTCAATGTAAAAGATGATAAAAGCAATATTGTACAAACTATAATTAAGGTTAATAATACAGAAATAATTAATATTACATATGACGAGGATAATCAGGAAAAATCTAAAGCATACAATGTAAAATTAGAAAAAGCCATACTTAAGGATGATAAATATGTGATTAATGTAACTTCAATAAATGCAAATAATATAGATACTATTGAAGAAAAGGTTATCTATGTAGAAAGCAAAGCGCCTGAAATTATTAATGATAGTATCAGAATTAGTGGCTTTACTGAAGAAAAAGATAATTACATAATTGGTAATAAGTTAAATGTTTCATTTAATACTGATTCAGATAATAATGATAATCAATCAAGTATTGAAACTGTAGAATTTTATCTTGCTAATACTAATAGCGCAGATGACATAAAAAATAAGTCCATTATTTTAAAATATAATAATATTAATAACAGTAATACTACACCGGTAACAACGTTGAATTATGAAATGGAGGAAAAAGGATATTACACAGGATATCTATGTGCATATATTAAAGATATATGTGGTAAGGAAAATTATGTATTATTGAGTAATAAAAAAATGTTACTGGATAATGATAATCCTACTTGTACAATTTCAATTAACAATAATAACTATAGATTATTAGATGGTAAAAAATGGATAAAAGCTCAAGATATAGAGTCATATGGTTATAACTATGAAATAGCTGATAATGGTTCCGGTATAAAAGGATATAGTATAAAAGTTAATGACAATGAAGTAAATGATAAAATAGAGAATATTATCGAGAAAACAGATGAAGGTTTTAATAAAAATATTAATGGTAGTTTTGAGTTAAAAGATTATAAACCGAAAGATGGCAAATATGAAATTGTCATAGAAGCCACTGATAATGCAGATAATAAGAGCAAAGAAAGTGATGATAGCAAAGATATTATATATGTAGATGAAAATGCACCATATATAGATGGAGCAGTAGAGTTTAAAAATATTACCAAAGAAGATGATTCTTATATGTATGGTAATGAAAATGTAAATATATTATTTAATGTAAAAGATGATGAATTAAGTTCAGAAATAGACAAAGTAGAAATATATGAATATGATAAATTTATTGATACAGATAATAGAACAGTAGAGGATATTAATGATTTATTAAACGACAGTAATAGACGTGGTAATGCTGAAATTACCGACGGTGTAGCAACATATACAATAATTGCACCTAATCCTGACAGAGCTGCTTATGAAAAATATGTATATGCCAAATTATATGATAAGGTTGGAAATTACAGATATGTAGCATTATCTAACAAAAAATTAATAATTGAACAGAATAAGCCAAAGATTAGCATAGAGAAGGAAGAAGATTCATTTTATTCGAATTGGTTTAATAAAAATGTTAAATATGAAATTACAATTATTGATGAAGAGTCAGGAATTGATGTAAGTGATTACAATAATAAACCGGAAGATTATAAAATAGAAGTTAATAATAAGCCGGTTAGTCTTGAAAATATAAAAGCCATAAAAGATGGTAATAGAATTGTAGAAATAAAAGGCACGTATACAACTGATTATAAAATAGGTGGAGTATACAATTATATTGTATCTGTTAAAGCCAGAGATAACGCAGGAAATGACAATTCTAATATATCAGAAGAAATTGGTATTGATACAAAGCCGCCTTATGTTATAAATGATGCAGAAAAGAAAACTACATTTAAAGATAAAAATGATATGGAAATCAGCCCAATTGGAAATGAGATGTTTACTAATGATGATGTAAAGGTAAATTTCTATGTAAAAGATGAAATATCCGGAGTGAACAATATAGAAATATATGCATTAGATAGTATAATCGATGTACCTAAGGATAGTGAAATAGAACAGAATAAAATTAATCCTGCTGATGTGAAAATATCAGATGATGAAGTTAATGTAACTATCAAGAGACAGGATACAACACTTAACAAGTATATATATGCTAAATTAACAGATAATGCAGGTAATAGTGATTATGTATTATTATCAGAAAATAGGTTAGTTATATCATCTGAATCTAAGTCAATTATAAATATAAATGGTAATGTAATATATACAGATCCGGAAGAAAATAAATGGATAAAAGAATCAACAGAGTATGCATATAGCATAGAAGATAAAGACTCAGGAATAAAATCATATGAAATAAAGGTCAATGGAACAACAGTTGTAGATTCAACAAAATCTAAAGATTTAAATGATAAATATGATTTTAAAAAGAATAAGGTTGATGATGTAGAAGAAAAATTCACATTAGATACTGAAACAGTGAAACCTGATAATGGTAAATATATTATTACAATATATGTGTGTGATAATGCAGGTAATAAAAAAGAAAATCTATATGAAGTATATTATGATAAAACAGTTCCTGAAAATACAAAAATAGAAGGTAAAGTAGCATATACAGATCCGGAAGGAAATAAATGGATAAAAGAGCCAACGGAGTGTATATATAGTATAGAGGATAGTGAATCAGGAATAAAATCATATAAAATAAAAGTCAATGGAAAAACAGTGGTGGATTCAACAAAATCTAAAGACTTAAATGAAAAATATGAATTTACAAATAAAAAGATAAAAGAAATAACAGAAGAAAAATTCATATTGAATCCAGAAGCAATAGAACCTGATAATGGTAAATACATTATTACAATAGATATGTGCGATAATGTTGGAAATGAAGTAGAAAATCAGAAAATATACGAAGTATATTATGATAAAACAGTTCCTGAAAATACAAAAATAGAAGGTAAAGTAG
>OIXH01003731.1_pt1 | contig 13133 bp, 11 predicted proteins | sample 1587741 | NCBI WGS metagenome assembly OIXH01 (sample SAMEA3888916, study PRJEB22519) | human gut metagenome | biome: human gut; feature: human-associated habitat; material: faeces | place: Denmark | collected 2011 | reverse complement strand
TGTTAGTGAAATGATTTTTTAATAAGGGGGTTAGGCGTTTCGGGCGGTTTTTAACCCATTTAAGGCGGCGTTTCCTTTATAAGATCAGAATTGCAAAATCCCCCATAAGCTTGGGGGATTTTGATATATCCTGTAAAAACTACCACCGATTAAAAACAGCGCTAACGCTATCTTGGTTATATTCCGCTCCCTTGTAGATAAGGGTGAAGTTCTCGCAGCCGCTGAACGCGCTTGCGTATATAGTTGTCACAGAATCGGGGAACGATATTTTTTTTAGTTTTGTGCAGTCATTGAACGCTCGGTCATTTATGACCTCAACGCCGTTTGGTACAGCGAACTCGGCGCGGTTTGAACAGAACCTCAGAAGCTCCTTGCCGTCAGCCGAGAGGATATACCCATTTCCGTTTGCGTCGTTTATTGCGGCTAAAAGCTCGTCGGTGAAGCCGTCATACTCTATGCCGTTATAGGACGCTTTGGCTATGCTCGGTGCGAATACAAGCTTGCGTTCGGCGTGTTCTATGATAGAGAACTCCATTGCTTTTTTATCGAACGCGCGGAGAGTGCTTGGAAGATAGAGTGTGTTGACGCTCTTTGTGACCAGTGGAACACCACTATAATAAGTCGGGTCGGGGGGATATGAAACCGTACCCTCGTCAACATACAGCGTTTGCAGCAACGCCAGCTGTGCATTGCAGAACAACAGTTCCGAGGGCATATTCATATACTTTACCTTGTTCAGCGCGGGAGCGTCTTGAGCGTGGTAATCGCTGTAGGTATAACGTTCGCCGACGTCGATATACCTCATAGTGTCAGGGAGTATCAACTCGGTGATATCGTAGTTTTTGTAGTCGGGGGAGGAGTAATAGTTTGGGTCACCGTATATGGATTCGTGCATAACGCTTCGGTTCAGCTCTATGGCGACTACCGGCTTTCCGTCTATTTTGTCGGGAATACGCACTTTGGTTTCGCCGTTAAGGAAATCCGTGATAATGATACCTTGTTCTCTGTCGCTGTATTCGTATTCCAGATTTGAGATGTCTGTCTCGGGAATTTCTGGCAGCACATCGAACATTTGTTTTATCTTGTTTTCCTGCGGCTGAGATTCGGTTTGTGAGCTTTCCTCCGTCGAAACAACACTTTCGGGCTGCGAGCTTGTTTCCGATGATACTGTCGGTTCGGACGGAGTGCCGCTGTTGTCTCCGCTGCCGGACACATTATTCGCGCAGCCTGCAAGACACAGAGCGATCATTGCAGCTATCGCTGCCGCAAATATCTTTTTTTCCATTCTTTTGTTCCTTTCTTTGCGGTAAGTGGCTGCGGAAAATCCGATTTTTATTTTTTGCCCGGGAATAAGGTACCGAAAACGGTTTCCCGTAAGGTAATAAACAGACATACCACAAAGCTTTTTATCGAGAAGTCAGAAGCGGGATCGTTAAAAAACGATACAATATTATTTTAGCACACACGCGCCTTGTTGTCAAGAGCATTCGGCGTTATTTTTGATTGATTTTGTCGACGGGATATGCTATAATGGCGTGTGGGAATGGAAATATATTTGTTCACGGAGGAACGGTTTACGGCTTTTGATTGACTGCCGAAGAACGGGCGTTAAACGTTAATGCGAACGCGCTTCGCTATGAGCATATCCGTCGTTTCATCGCCGACCGCGGGAAAAACGTCGTCGGCGGTCTCACGATCCAAAACTTTTTTTAAATCATGTAAGATTTATAATCAGCCCGCGTCAATATAGATGAAAGCGAAAGGGCGGTGACGTTATGACCGACGACGAACTCATAAATCTGTATTTGCTGCGCGACGAACGCGCGATCGCCGAAACGCAGCGGACTTATGGGAGATATTGTGAAAAAATAGCGAGGAATATTCTCGGAAATGAACAGGATGCGCAGGAATGTGTGAACGACACCTACCTTAAAGCGTGGGAGAGCATCCCGCCTGAGCGTCCTCGGATATTTGCCGCATATCTTGCGAAAATAACGCGCAACAACGCGCTTACACAATATCGCCGTGAGAATGCCGAAAAGCGCGGCGGCGGAACCGTGCCGCTTATTCTCGACGAGCTTTCCGAGTTTGTTTCGGACGGCTTGAGCGTAGAGAAAGCCGCCGAGAGCCGTGAGATCGTTGCGGAAATAAACCGCTTTCTGGAAACGCTGCCCGAAAAGAACCGCCGAGCGTTCGTTCTGCGCTTTGTATGCTGCGAAAGCGTGCGCGATATCGCTCGGAGTATGGGACTAAGCGCGAACAACGTTTCGGTAATCATCAACCGTACCAAAAAACAACTTAGACAACATCTTGAAAAGGAGGGCTACGATTTATGAAAAAAGAAGAATTATTTGACCTGCTCGGTCAGGTAGACGACAAGTTTATAGATGAAGCACTGCGGGATTTAGAAGAGTATGACAGCAGCAGACCCGTTGAAGTTTTGCCGGGAAAAACTAAAATAACGCCTTTGAAGATAATCGCGCCTATTGCGGCGTGTCTGGCGGTCGCGATAGGGGTCGGGGTCGTTATCTCAAATCGGGATAAGCTGACGACAAATACCTCAAACGGCAGCGTTGCCGCAAGCGGCTCGGCGAATTATGATCCCGCATTGGCCCCCGCCGATGAGGATTTCTTTGAATATTGCAAGAGCATCGTTATGGGTGAGAGCGACCTTGCCTCTCAAAACAAAACGGTGTGGCAGACAAGGTGGCTCGACGTTGATTTTAACGGCGAGGACGAGTTCCTGATCTGCCCGCAGATCGACGGGATCGCTATTCCGGAGATAGGCGTGCGCGTATTCCGAAAGATCCAAAACGGCGTGGAGGATCTTGGCTCGTTCGGCAATTACAGCGAGTGTATTGACTTGGACGCTATACGCAAGGACGAGCGCGACGGGATGTATAATCAGTATTACTACTGCGTAGCCAACAGCTATGACGGCGTCAAGTATGACGGGATACGCTTCTTATTCTACTGTTCCGACGACGGTAAAATGCGCGGCGACAAGCATTTGTTAAGGGTAACGGAGGCGCGGTGGGCGAACAACCCGAATATTTTACTTGTCGAGGGCACTTTGAAGGACGGCGGCTATGAAGGCGCGGAACAAGTCTTTATCAAAAAAATAATGGAGTTCCCCGAAGACGTGGTGGATATGTTCTGCGAGTTTAACCAAACCGAGATCGCCAAGTGCGAAAGGCACCTTCTTATACGCGAAGGCAAGCGTGAGCTTGAGGATATGCTCACGCCCGGAATGTGGCACACGGGCGAGTATGACATAAACTCCGACGGGAAAAAGGAGCTTCTTATATCCTTGTACAATTTCTCGAATATGAGGGGCGTGTATGTTTATAACAGTGACTGCGAATATCTCGGCTCCTTTGAGACAGAAAAAGGTCTTTGCGATCCGGAAATGCTCCACTATGACAGAGATAATAACTTCTGGTATTATTGCGCGGCAGAGGGTACTGATAAACGCGGTGAAGAGGGCAGTTACTCAAGGCTCGACAGAGTAAGCATAAACAAAATAATTGTTGATAAAAACAGATTTTCAACAGAAAGACTTATGCATTACGATCTGATCCGGAACGACGAAACCGGCGACCTTGAACGGTATGTATATTGGATAGGCGATAAAGAGGTCGATTATGAAGAGTTCGAGAAAGCGGTACAGCGTTATGATACTAATTGTATGGGAAGTCACGGTTTTGATCTGACCGACCCGGAAGAATGGAAATATTCGGGCATGTTTGAGGATTCTATGCTTACGGGCATAAACAAGGAACTGAACGTTTCCCCCGTTATCGGTTTCACCGATGGCGACTGTGTGATAAAGGTGGGAGCTGTTGAATACGGGCTGCTTGATAAGGAAAAATTGCCGATTGTAAAATATCCGTCCGAGAGAGAGGGCACATATAACGCGGTTCTCGCCTCGAAAGAGTATGGCGGCTACACCGTATACCTGATTGGCAACGATGTGTACAAGCTTTCGAATTCCGACGATATTTGGGCGACGACCTTGTCGGTGGTGCTCGGCAAAAACGATGTGGGAATATGGATGGATCATGTCACTGTTATTGATACGAATGTAAATCTCGATGATATGATACGCATACTGGAATTTGACAGCGGCGACATTATTGCGTTCAGATTCAGCGACGGGATGACGTATTTCTTCCGCATAACAACAGACGGCAAAATAGAGCCGGTATGTCCCAAGGAAAGCTACGATAACAGCGTTAAGCTGTCGGATGATTTCCGCGTTGAGGGAGATACTATTATAGATTATAAAAATTACAATCATCCGTTTCACTTTGAATTTGAATAAACGTAACCCCCGCCCGCTTAAGCAGGCGGGGATATGTTCGCAAAAAAATCCCGCCCGATATGGGCGGGATTTCCTGTTTTCAATTACTCTTCGTTATCATCCGCGGGTGCGTCTTCCGAGAGCGCTCTGATCGAGAGAGAAACTCTGTTCTTCTCATCGTCGATGTCAATAATCTTGACGTCTACAACGTCGCCCACTTTAAGAACCGTGTTGATATCGGCAACTCTCTCAGTGGATATCTGCGAGATGTGGATAAGACCGTCAACGCCCGGAATTATTTGCGCGAACGCACCGAACTCGGTGATAGAAACTATCGTCGCCTTAATGACATCGTCCTTTGCGTAGCTCTGAATGAACTTTGTCCAAGGATTGTCGTCAGGGTCTTTCGCGGAAAGAGAAACGCGTTTCTTTTCGGGATCAAAGCTCTTGACGATAACGTTTATCTTGTCGCCGACCTTAACGATATCCTTCGGGTGACCTACTCTGTTCCAAGTAAGGTCTGCGGTGTGTACAAGACCATCCACGGGACCGATATCAACGAATACGCCGTAGCTCTCTATAGAGCGAACCTCGCCCTCGAATTTCTGACCTACTTCGATAGACTCCCAGAACTTTGCTCTTTCAGCCTCGCGAACCTCGCGGTTAGCTTGACGGATAGAACCGACAACTCTGCCGCCGCGCTCGTTCAATACCTCGATGATCTTGAACTTGACGACCTTTCCTTGAAGAGTTTCAAGCTTGCCGTTGCGCGGAATACCCGAATGAGATGCGGGGATAAATACGCGTGTGTTCTCGTAGATAACGATAACGCCGCCCTTTACGACGCTTGTAACCTTGCCCTCGATAGTCTCGCCGGACTCCTTTACTTCTTCAAGCTTCTCAAGACCAAGCTGCGCGTCAACGCGCTTTTTGGAGAGCGCCGCGGTGCCGACAGAATCATCGACCTTGATGACTACTGCGTCGATAACGTCGCCGACCTTTACAATGTCCTCGACTTCGGCGGTAGGATCGTTGGAAAGCTCCTCGCGGACTATGTAGCCTGTCTGCTTTGCGCCGACTTCAACGACTGCTTCCTTTTTGGAAACGCTTACTACCGTAGCTTTAACTCTTTTGCCGTTATATAATCTGTTAAAAGACTGATCCTGCTCAAGCAGCGAAGCAAAGTCCTCCTCAATTTCATTATTTTTGGTGATCTCTTCGTTCATCTTATCATGAACCTCCTTAATGGTGTAGGCGGGAGTAGAGGCTCCTGCCGTTATACCGATGATATCATCGGCTTGCAGACCGTTTAAGACCTGCGGAGGAATCTCCTCGGCGGACGTGACGAAAACCGTTCTGGTGCAGCTTTCGCAAATATCCGTAAGCTTCCTCGTGTTAGAGCTGCTGCGTCCTCCGACAACTATCATCAGTGCAGCTCTTTGCGCCAGCTCCATCGCGCTTTTTTGCCGCTGCGCGGTGGCTGTGCATATTGTGTCGTGTATCTCAACGCAGCTGTATTTTTCTTTGAGACCTTGTGAGATCTCCGAAAAAGCGCTGCTGTCGAAGGTGGTCTGAACAACCGTTACAACGGGTTTGGACGGTCGTTTGTTTAAAATCGCCTCAACCTCGCCGAAGGTTTTGGCAGTGAACGCTTTACAGTTTGCGTTCCCGATTATCCCGATGACCTCAGGGTGATCTTTATCGCCCAATACTATCAGCGTTCCGCTTTCGGTAACGTCCGCGGCGATCTTATGTATCTGCTTGACAAACGGGCACGTCGCATCTATGACCTCGCCTGCGTATTTCCGCGCGGCTTCCTCGGTCGTTCTCGGAACTCCGTGAGAGCGTATAACAAGCGGCTTTCCCGCCGCCTCCTTCACCGTTCCCGCTGTGTGAATACCCTTTTTTTCAAGTTCTTCTATCGCACGTTCGTTATGTATCAGCTCGCCGAGCGTCCACACCTCGCCGTATTTGGCTGCCGCGTTTTCGGCAAGCTCTATCGCGCGCTTAACGCCGGGGCAGAAGCCCGATTTGTCTGCTATCTCGATTTTCATTTATTCAATATCGGGCGCAGATTCCTTTAATTTTGCTATCTCGCCCATTATCTTTCCGCTTATCGCATGAATGGCTCGCTTGTCCTCAAGATCGACCGCCTCAAACTCCTCTTTCGGAATGGTCTTTCCTATTGAGATCAGCGCGTTTCGGCGGAATTTTTTCCGTCCGTATTTCACAAATACGGGTATCACGGGAGCTTTCGCCCGCACCGCGATTATCGAAATACCGCTTTTCGGCTTTCCAAGCTCTCCGGTTTTGGAACGCGTGCCCTCGGGGAAGATGATGAACGTTCTGCCCTCCGCAAGGCTCTCTATCGCCGTGTCTATCGCGGCGAAGTCTTTCGCGCCGCGCTTTACGGGAAACGCTCCGAGCCGTCTGATAAGCCACCCGAACAATCGGTTGTGAAACAGCTCTTCCTTTGCCATGAACCTGTATTTTCCTTTGAAAACAATGCCCACGAACGGCGGATCATTGTTGGAAACGTGATTTGAAGCGATAATATAACCGCCTGATTTTTTGGGGATATTCTCGCGTCCGACCACTGTTATCTTGAACTTGATATGGTAGAAAATCGACACAAGCCCCGTCGCTATCCTATAAAACATCTGTGTTACCGCAGATAATGCCGCAGATCAATTCCACCGACTGCTCAAAATCCAAATCCGACGTATCCGCCAAAACAGCGTCTTCCGCTTGCTTAAGCGGCGCCGTCTCTCTGTGCGAATCGGCGTAGTCGCGCTCGTTAAGCTCTCTCAGCACATCTTCGAATTTGACGTTTTTTCCCTTTGCGACAAGCTCGTCGAAACGTCTTTTGGCGCGTATTTCGGGCTTTGCCGTAAGAAAAATCTTTACATCGGCGTTCGGAAGAACCACCGTTCCGATGTCGCGACCGTCCATTATTACGGAGCTTTTCGCGGCGGTGTCTCTTTGCAAATCAAGCAAAGCCGCTCTTACCGCGGGTACGGAAGCCACGGCGCTTGCCGCCATGGATATCTCGGGCAAACGGATCTCCTCGGAGATGTCTTCGCTATTGAGGAACACTCGCTGAGTGCCGTCCACAAGACGTATTTCAAGCTTTATCTTGTCAAGCTGAGCCGCTATATCATCGGCGTTTTTCAAATCAACGCCGTTCCTGTGGCAATACAGCCCCACAGAACGATAAAGCGCCCCGGTGTCGCAATAAATAAATCCCAACCGCTGTGCGGCGGCTCTTGCAATGCTGCTTTTTCCCGCGCCAACGGGTCCGTCTATCGCGACTGCGACAGGCTTGGTAGAATTAAGCTCCAACTTTCGACTCACTCCGAAACAGGTAAAATTTGTAAAAAGGCAAAAAAGGTACAAATAGCCCTTTTAGCCTTTTATCATTATAACACAACCGTATAGAAATTGCAAGGGGGTTTTTAACATTTTTCATATATTTTTCACGAAATTCGCCGCGGAAATACCGCTAAGTACTCCCGAAGAGAACGCTATTTGAAGATTAAATCCCCCGGTATAGCCGTCAATATCCATAATTTCTCCCGCAAAGAAAAGCCCGCCGCAAAGCCGACTTTCCATTGTTTTCGGGGATATTTCCTTTACGCTTACACCGCCGCGCGTGATTATCGCTTCATCTATTGGTCGGAACGATTTTATGTGCAAAGTGAGATTTTTCAGCGTTTTTACTAAAGTTTTACGTTCGTTTTTGTTTATCTCGTCTATCTTTTTTTCGGGCAATATTCCTATAATTTCGGCAAACGGCTCTGTAAGCTCTTTGGGGAGCAGCCGACGTAAGCTGTCGGATAGCGTTTTCCCGTGAAGAGCCTCAAAATCGCGCAATATACGAGCGTCCAACTGCTTTTCGAAGAGCGCGGGCTTGAGGTCGATAACAAAAGCGCAACGCTTTTCCGCGCCGTTCGGGATATGCGCCGAGGCGCTGAGGACTGTTGCGCCGCCTATACCGTCAAGCGTGAACATAAGCTCGCCGAAGTCCTTGTAAATGGGCTTGTTATCGCACATCAGCGTCACGGCGGCGTTCTTTAGTGTTAAGCCGCACGTGCGGTTCACCCACTTCTCTTCGGTGACAAGCGGGCAGAGCGACGGGCGCGGCTCGATTATTGTATGCCCCGCTTGTTTGGCTAGGGTATACCCAAAGCCGTCGGAACCGGTTTTCGGATAGGACTTGCCGCCCGTGGCGATTATGACCGCCTTTGCGCGGAGCTGCCCGTTATGCGTATTAACTCCGCGGCATTGCCCTTCCTCTATTATAAGAGAGCGCACGTTTTCGCGCTTTATCGTGACGTTCAGCTCTTTGAGCCGCTTTGTGAGCGCGTTCACGACGTCCGCCGCCTTATCCGAGACGGGGAAAACGCGCTGTCCGCGTTCGGTTTTGAGGGGAACGCCAAGCTCCTCGAAAAACGTCATCGTATCCTGCGGCGACCACCGCGAAAACGCGCCGTATAAAAACCGCGCGTTGTTTGGTATGTTTTCGAGGAGCGTTTGCAGGTCGCAGTTGTTGGTGACGTTGCACCGTCCCTTGCCCGTTATCCCGAGCTTGCGTCCGAGCCGCTCGTTTTTTTCGAGCAGCAGCACGTCCGCGCCGCTTTGAGCGGCGAATATCGCCGCGGTCATTCCCGCCGCTCCGCCGCCGACTACTATTACATCTGCCAATGTTTCACCTTTCTGTTCAATCGGGTCTTAACGGCTCTTGTCCGCCGATATATTCATATCCGACGTCGAATAAGGCGCTGTTAATATCCGCGTTTTCTCCCACTTCAAATATTCTGACAGACCTCGCGAGAATACTCAGAACCGAATTGTTGTCCGCGTCAAAAAACGTGTATTGCGTAAATTCATCGTCCGTTTTTGAAATTGTATATTCAGAAATATCTCCGAATATTGAGTTTTGTTCTTTCAGACTCTCCACATCGTCGTAAATAATAACAAGCTTTTTGGCGTTCCATGTCTGAAACGACACTTTCACCGTTCGGCAGCCTATCAAGATGCTTTCAATATGCCCGTCGCACTCAGGAAAATCTTTTAACTCTTTCATAATGTGTCCTGTCAGATTTACACATCTTTTTTGTAAACTTCATTGCGCGCCCAGAGCTGCTCAAGTTTACTAAACGTCTGCTCCACGCGGCAGCGGTTGGTGGTCGAGACCGTCGCGATAAGCGCGTTTATCAAGCTCATCGGAGCAACAAGACTGTCTATAAACGACACCATATCCGACGCGGCGAACAGAGACGTGTGCGCGAATTCCGTCAGCGGACTGCTCTCGCTGTCCGTTATCGCGATTATCTGCGCGCCCATTTCGCGCGCAAATCGACACGCATCTATGGTGCTTGAAGCGTAACGCGGAAAGCTCATCGCGATAAGCAGATCGCCCTCTTCGATGTGTATCATCTGCTGATACAGCTCCGCCGTGCTTACCGCGCCCACAAGCGTTACTTTGTCCAAAATAAGGCGCAGATAGTAGTGCATAAATCCCGCCAAAAGCCCCGAACTCATTGCGCCTTGGATATAGATGCGCTTTGACGCGACTATGGTCGCTACCGCGTTGTCAAAGCTTTCTCGGTCTACTGTTTCTAGAGTGCGGCGTATCTTGTCGATGTCTTGGTTCAGCACGCCCGTAAGCGGATCGTCGTCGCCTATTCTGCTGCGCGTTACGTCCATTCTTTGCAGAGAGGTCAGCTTGTTTTTAATATGGCTTTGCAGCGAACGTTGAAGCTGCGGATAGCCTTCATAGCCCAGCTCTATCGCGAAGCGCACTACCGTGGATTCGCTCACGCCCACCGCGTTTCCCAGCTTCAGAGCAGTCATATACGCGGCTTTTTCATAGTGCTGCAAAATAAAGTTCGCTATCAGTTTTTGGCTTTTTGAAAAGCTCGGCATTTTGTCTTCTATCGTTTTTAAAAGGTCGTCATTCATTATTGTTACCTCTGCTTTAAAATCTGGGGAGTTTCGGTTGTTTTGTTTTCTCTCCCCCCGCGAAGCGGGGGGGAGAAAACGGATCGCTGTCCTTTTCTTCCGAAAATCGGTATTATTTCCGAACTCCACTATATATAATACTACTTTATTTCGGATTTTTCAAGTGTTTTTGCAGAAAAAGTTTTTCAAACTTGCAAAATCGGTGCAGTTTTTTGCAGTCGGCGCAATGCTACTATGTGTTCAGCGGAGGAAAGCAACGCTGCGGCGGCTTCGCAAAGCTTGCAAACCGAGTGTTTTCAGTCGAAAACGCAGCGCAGCGAAGCGACCGGTCCGCGAATAATCCAGAGTGTGTTCACATTACCGCATTTGACATTTCGGGCAATGCGAACAGGCTCAAATAAGGAGGAATGGAATTGGACTTTAAAAGTTTGCTTTTCGGCAGACGAGATGCCGCAAAAAGCGCTGCAGCCTCCGCCGTCGCGGCGGAAAACGGCAGCGACGTCGCAAGGTGGCTGGATATCTACAACGGCGGCGGAGACTGGCGCTATACAAGAAAAGGCGGAATGAACGGCGGCACGCGAAAGCTTGCGGCATTGGGCGCGGCAAAGGCGCTGTGTGCCGAGCTTTCGAGGCTGTGCTTCGCCGAGGGTGCCGAGTTTATGTGCCGCGACCGCGAGACCCAAAGCTACCTTGCGCAAGTGCTTGACGATAACGGCTTTGCGGAACGCTTCCCCGATTTTCTTGAAAAGGCGTTCGCGCTGGGCGGCGGTGTTATCAAGGTGTACGGCGGCGAGCATGGAGTTCGCTTGGATTTTATCACCGTCGACTGTTTCGTCCCCACAAAGTGGGACGGGCGCGGATTTAACGGTGGGGCGTTCGGCTCGTACATTTCGGAAAATGGCAAAAGCTATATTCTCGCCGAAACTCAGGAGTTGACCGAAAAGGGGCTTGTTATCGAAAATAAGCTCTATAATGAAAGCGGCAGAGAACGGGAGCTTTCGGAGCTGTATCCGAAAATGCGCGAAAAGACCGTCATCAAGGGAATATCTAAACCGCTGTTCGTGTATTTCGGCACGGGCTCGGGAAAAAATCGGCACTGTCCGCCGCTGGGCGCGTCCGTTTACGCGGACGCCGAGGACACGCTGAAGGCGATAGACGTTGTGTTTGACAGCCTAACGCGCGAGTTTATTCTCGGCAAAAAGCGTATTATCGTGCCGTCTTATGCGGTTCGCGGCGAGTATGATGAAAACGGTGAGCTTAGGCGATATTTCAACGTGAACGACGAGGTGTTTGAAGCTTTTTCCACGTCAGACACGGAGGATCTGAAGATCACCGACAATACCGCCTCGCTGCGGGTAGCGGAACACATCGAAGCTCTGGACAAGCTGCTTGATCTGCTGTGTATGCAGGCGGGAATGTCCGAGGGTACGCTGTCGTTTAAGAGCGGCGCTCTGCGCACCGCGACCGAGGTCGTCAGCCGCAACAGCCGCACCTACCGCACCGCCTGCTTCTATCGCAAGCTGATTGCAAAGGGTCTGTCGCGCGTTGCCGAGAACGTTTGCGTGCTTGGCAAAATATCGGGCGAGCTGTCGCGCAACGCTTGCGAGGAAGTTTCGATACGGTTTGCGGACGGCGTGTGCGAGGACGAGGGCACTAAAACAGAGCGCGCAAGGCTGCTTTATTCAAGCGGGTTGATCTCGAAGGCGAGAGCGCTTTCCGAGATATACGGAATTTCGCTTGAAGAAGCAAGTTCAATGGAAAAGGAGGATAACAATGGCTAATGATATTTCCGATGTTATGTCGGGAGAGAACGCGGAGGACGACGTTCTGACGGAGGTGAACCCCGTGGAATTGTCCGACGAGCAGGCGGCGGAGACTTCTCAAAACGAGGAGGAGCAAACCGATAACGCCGAAAAGCAGAGGCTTCTGGATAAGATCGCAGGTCTTGAAGCAGAGCTTTTAAAGGAACAGATCAAGGTAAGACTGCTTGTTTTGGGAATACTTCCCGAAAAGTTAGAGGACGGCGCGGCAATGGCTTACGGGCTGTGTCTGGCGGGAAAATCGCCCGACAACGCCGCAAACGAGATCATCAACGCTTACCCGCATTTTAAGGCTGTGCGTCAGGAGATGCCGCAGTTTTCTTCGGAGTGCGCGGGCAGCGGCGACGGGTTTTCGGCGATAAGAAAGATCTTTTCGTCAAGATAAACGGATAAATTCCGGGGAGGGCGGGCGGCGTATCATATATCGCTTTGCGGTTCTTGCGGTGCAGGCTTGTGAGGTTATCAACGGGAAACGGCACGGCGGCAGACCGTTTAGGGCGAATTTAATACCGATTCTCAATAGAAAAAGTACAATATTTAATTTTCTCTTCCTCGCGAAGCGGGGGAAAGAAAATAAGATAATGTGTCTGCTTTTAATGAGAAATCAGTAAACAACATATTAAAAACACGGCTATATACCGAATGGAAAGGACGAAAGTTTATGGCAAACAATGTTGAATATGCAAAGGTTTTTCAAAAGGAGCTTGACAAGCAGATAATCGAAGGCTCCACATCGGGCTGGATGGAGGAAAACGCCTCTCAGGTCATCTACAACGGCGGCGACGAGATCAAGATACCGAAGATCACTCTTAACGGGCTTGGCACTTACAACCGCACCGACGGCTACACCACCAACCCCATTACTTATACCTACGAAACGCGCGTTATGAGCATGGATCGCGGCAAGCGCCTGAGAATAGACGCTCTGGACGTCGACGAAACGGGCTTCGGTCTTGCGGCGGCGAATATCGCGGCGGAGTTCCAGAGAGTAAAGGTAATTCCCGAGATCGACGCTTACAGATACTCCGCGCTTTCCAAAAACGCGG
>OIXH01003728.1_pt1 | contig 13136 bp, 10 predicted proteins | sample 1587741 | NCBI WGS metagenome assembly OIXH01 (sample SAMEA3888916, study PRJEB22519) | human gut metagenome | biome: human gut; feature: human-associated habitat; material: faeces | place: Denmark | collected 2011 | reverse complement strand
AAAGCGCGCCGCTCGCCTTGAAAAAGCGCTCCGCGTAAGACAGCAAGCCCTTTTCCGCCGCCGTATCGCGGTACATCTCATAAGCGAAATGCCGCAAAGAGCCCGTGTAGCGCTCTATCTCCCCGTAATCTGGGTAGGTGTAATACTGACCTATCTCGTGCGAGACCACGGGAACGTTCGGTATCAAGAGCTCGCCGCCCTCGCTTTGCACTTTTTTCATCTCCGTGCCGTACTGTATCATTATCTCGCCGCCCGCCGAGCCGCCCGATGTCACCGATTCGTGAGCTATCATAGCGTCGTAATTGTGAGCGCTTTCGGGACGGGCGGTCTGAACGCGTCCCTGCGGAGCGTCGCACATCGCGTAGCTGCCGCGAATAAGACGCTCTCCGTCAAGGCGCACGCCGCTGAAAAAGTCGTCGTTTGGGAGAACGCACGGCACCCACTGAAAATTATTCGAGCCTTGCGTAAACAGTTTATCGGGAAAGCCGTGCTTATACTCTCCGAGCAGAGAATCCAACGCCTCTCGGCTGCCCCAAAGCTCGTTGCCCATCGACATCATCACGAACGACGGATGCCGCCCGAACTCCCGCAATATCCGAAAGCCCTCGGCTTTCAGAAACTCAAACTCGGCGTCGGGCTTATCGGGGATCGTTCCCCAAAACGGCAGCTCGGGCTGCAAGTATATCCCAAGCGCGTCCGCGGCGTCAAACGCTGCCTCAGGCGGACAACAAGTGTGAAAGCGGTAATGGTTTATCCCGTATTCCATCGCGGTCTTAAAAACGGAGAGCCAGCTTTCGATATCGGTCGGTGCGCAGCCCGTTCTCGGAAACACCATACCATCGTGCTTACCGCGCAAAAACGTTTCACTGCCGTTTATTCTGAACTTCAAGCCGTCCGCTTTAAACTCTCGAAAGCCGAATTTCACAACGCGCGTATCTTCGCCTATCGCTATTTCTAAATTCAAAAGATCGGGGCTGAACTCGCTCCATTTCGGAACGCTGCCCGAAAGCGTGAGCGTACACTCAAAGCTTTCCGAAAACGCGGTCGTTTCTCTTGCGAACTCAAACTCATCGTTGTAAATCCTAAGGAGCGCCGTGCCGCTTTTTCCGCCGAGAATAGCCGATTTTACCGTCACCGTGTTTTTTGAAAGGTCGGACGTTATCCGAATGGCTTCGGGATAAGTATCGTAACTCAACAGCGCAAGCTTTCCCGTTATACCGTTCCAATTCGTTTGAGTATCGGGGCTCGTCAGATGCCCGCCCTTGGTGGGATATTCGGTGTTGTCCACACGGACGACAAGCTCGTGTTCGCCCTCCGAAAGCCCGTTTATCGCGTATCTGTGAGGCGCGGTAAGCAAGCAATACTCTCCGAGCTTTTCGCCGTCAACATAAACCGCAGTCTTGCGGGTGCGTTCAAGCAGCAGCGTCAGCTCCTTTTCCGACTGTTCGCGCGTTATCGCTATCTTTCGGCGAAACCACGCGTAACCCTCGAATCTATAGAGGTCGGTCGGATAACCGTTCGCCTTTTCCTCGTTTTGCTTGCCGAGACGCGCGTTAGAGGTCGTGTTCGGCAATATTATTTTATCGGGGAATGCTTTGGGTAGCGTCTCGAACTTGGTTTCATCAAGAAAAACGCTCCACTCTCCGCTGAGATCGGTGCAAGTCATGTTCTCTCCTTTAAATTATATAAAATCCCGCGGAACACGGTGGTACGCTGACCTTTTTGCCGTCCGAGCCCGCCGCTCCTCCGAACACGTAAGCAGTGCCCTTAAATGTTAATTCGCACGGAAACTCCGCCGCTTTGTCCGACGGATTTATTATAACGAGTATGCGCTCGCTCTCGGAGCTTCTTATGTACACCAACGGATAAGCGTTCTTTTCCGCATAAACGAATTCTATCTCGGAACGGTTGTGAAGCGCCGTGTGCTCCCGCCGTATCGCGATAAGCTGCTTTACTTCTTGATAAAGCGAGTTTTCGTCCGCTTGCTGATTTTGGACAGTCGGTCTATCGGGAGAAGCGTCCTGCGATATATACAGCTTTTCAGCGGGCGCGGTGCTGAATCCCGCGTTGGCAGAATCGTCCCACTGCATAGGCGAGCGCGAACCCGTTCTGCCGTAGCCGCCCTCAACAGACGTCAGCCCCTCGACATAGCGCATACCTATCTCGTCGCCGTAGTAAATAAACGGCGCGCCCGGCATTGACAGCAGAAACGCAAACGCTATCTTTAAATTATCACCGTGAACGTTCCTTGAAAGTCTGTCCATATCGTGATTTCCGGATGGTATGCAGATAAGCCCTTTTCTCTCGGATTTTTCATAGTTTTCCGTGTACTTTTTGACGAACTCCGAAACGTCGCCTTGTCCCGCGAAAAACGGATATTCGCAGCGGAACAGGTCGTTGTAGTGCGACGGGCCGAAATGCAGCAGAAAGTCCATATGAAATCCGCCTTGAAGCGATTTGTCGGGCTCGCCCCACTCGGAAACCATAGCGGCGTTCGGGAACTCTTTGTCGAGAAATTCGCGCACGTTTTGCCAGAGCTTTACTGTTCCCTTGCCGTCCTCATCGTTCTTGACGAGCGACCCCGCCATATCCACGCGGAAGCCGTCACAGCCTGCGTTCAGCCAAAAACGCATAACGTCTTTCATCGCTTCGAGCGTCGCCCGAGCGCCCTCGCTGTCCGTTGACTGCTGCCACTTTTTGTCAGGATCGGGCTTGTAAAAGCCGTAGTTCAGCGCAGGCTGGTGCGAAAAGAAATTCACCGCGCATGAGCCGTCACGATCGGAAATGCCGCGAATACAGCCCATTGCCTCAGGGCTTTCCCAAATGCTGTCCGTCCACACATAGCGGTCGGTGAACTCATTGCGCTCCGCTTTCATCGACTGCTTGAACCACGGGTGCTCCACCGAGGTGTGCCCCGGAACAAGGTCTAAAAGTATGTGCATACCGCGCTTGTGAGCTTCGGAGAACAGTCGCTTTAAATCCTCGTTTGTGCCGTAGCGTGGCGCAGTCTCCAGATAATCCGAAACGTCATAGCCCGCGTCTCCGAACGGCGATTTAAAGCAAGGGTTCATCCAAATCGCCGTGCAGCCCAAGTCTTTTACATAATCCAGCTTTTCGATTATCCCGTTGAAATCACCTATGCCGTCACCGTTGGAATCCTTGAAGGACTGCGGGTATATTTCATAGAAAACCGCGTTGTCAAGCCATTTAGGAACATTCATAAAACCACCCCTTTCAACATTTTCAAACAACCTCGCGTACTATAAACGCCCTTTTCCAATGCTTGAAGACATATGTTCATCTTCTTAAAGTACAGATATGTCAGCGTATCGCATATCGACAGCGAACCGCCCGGGTGTCCCGACTTCGCTGCGTGTACCGCGTCTATCACGCCCATGCGCGCCTTGCACGCCGTAATTTCGAGAACACTTTTCTCGTTTTTATCCATAACATCACCTTTCAGTCTTTCGCCGAACTTCGGGTGTGTCCGCACCATTTATGCTATACGGGCACATACCGTAGGTTCGTTGATTTGATGTTATTGTAACCGAAAAGGATTCTTTTGTCAATAGACTTTACTAAAGTTTTAAAAAAAGAAAAAATATTCTGCGATTTGTACAAATTCGGCGCGTAGAAGTTGTGAATTTTATTAAGTCCATTGATAAAATACCAACGCTTTGAGTGCACGAAAGACGGCTCGCCGCCGTTCGCGGAGAACCGTCCGAAAACAAATGAAAACAAAAAAACTTTTAAACAGCCGCTGAACAATTTACAATGTGTAAATTAAAGATCCTCCCCGCAAGTCGAGGGTCACGCCATATACTTACAATCGCATTATTAAAATAAAGCGGCGAATCCGCAGCCTTAACTGTCAACCGTAAACTGAATCACAGTTCGTCAAGGAACTTTATTATATAGTACAGTGCCGCGCCCATGGGTATGGTGTGCTTGCGGCAGCGGCTGAGCTTTATGTAATCGGCGTCTTCCCCGAACGGATTCAGAGCGGTGAGGTATTCCTTAAGGCGCGGCAAATAGGGCTCGATATACTCCGACATAAAGCCGCCGAGGACAACGTCACAGTTCAGTACCATTCGGATATTGTTGATACCGATAGCAAGATGATAAAGGTAATTTTCCCATCGCTGGATGTACTCAATGCTGCCGTTTCTCAAGCCTTGAAAGAACTCCTCCTCGGTAACTCCGATATCAGTGCTTATCCGTCCCACCGAACAGTACGCCTCAAGACAGCCCTGTCTGCCGCAGCTGCACCTCAAACCGCCCGGCTCAACGCAGATGTGCCCGAACTCGCCGCTGCGGTGATTATCGCCATAATAGGGCACTCCGTTGCCGAATACCGCACCGCCTATGCCGTGCTCGAGCGAAAGGTAGGCAACGTTCTTTATAGAGTCGCGCACGAACCACTCCGCGCCGCCGCCGCAGTTCGCGTCGTTTTCAATGTGGACGGGGTACGGGCACTCTTTTTCAAAACGATCGAACGAAACATTGCAGAGGTTGAGCGTCGGGGCGTACTCGAGCTTAGAACCGTCCTCCGATACCACGCCCGGCAAGGCTATTCCAACACCCAGCAGGCGCTCGCGGTCTATCTTGAACTCGTCAAGGAATTGCTCGATCTCCCTTTTGAGCAGATCAACGTAGTCCTCCAAGCTGTTGGAGCGTGGGAGGGATATCTTTTTATAAGCGAGCTCGTTCATCTTCAGATCCACCTCGGAGATACGAAAGCTGTTGACGCTTATCGAAACTCCGAGCGCAAAGCGCGCCTGTGAGACTATGGAAAGTCCCTCCACCTTGCGTCCGCCCGTGGAGAGCTTTTCATCCGTCGTGCACACGAGCCCGAGCTCCATAAGCTCCGCGAGATTCTGATAGACCGTGGGCAGGCTGAGTCCCAGCTCGTTCGCGAGCGTTTGCCGCGAGCAGAACTCCTTGCTGTCGTACAGATAGCGGTAGATGCTGTTACGAGTGGCGCGCTTTCTGTCACTGTTGTCCGACTTCATATACGGATACCTCGTTTTCATCGAGCCGCAAAACGGCTTCAAATAGGGAACTGTCTTGCCCTGAAATGCCATTGTGCGAGCTGACGTTTTTTGCCTTTTTATTTATATTGTAACATATTTTTGAAATTAGTCAAGGGCTTTTATAAGATTTTTCGGTGCTGCGGCTCAAAAAGATATTTTTATGTATCTGTAGTTTTAGACAATTTTGTAATAAATATTCGTTAAAAATTCCCAAAATTTTTTATAAGGCAGAAAATCCTCTTGACATTTATAAAACAATTTTATAAAATGGGATTATAGTATTCGGGCATCACCTTTAAACATCTTAACATCGCTTTGCCAATTAGAGCTTGTTCGTTGTTTGCCCCGCCGTAAACACGGCAAGCAACGCGATAAGCTGCGGTGCGCCGCTGCGCGGTTCACACAGCCATAACCGGCAGTCGAACACTGTATGTGCGGATGACTAAAGGTGATAACCAAATCACAGTATTTAACGAAAGGTAAGTTAGTTATGCTATATATAGGAATAGATTTGGGAACATCCGCGGTAAAACTTCTGCTTATGGACGAAAAGGGCGTGATACGCAAGATCGTCTCGCGCGATTACCCCATAATCTTCCCACGCCCCGGCTGGTCGGAGCAGAACCCCGAGGACTGGCTGCGCGAGACTTTCGAGGGAATACGTGACCTCACCGCGTTCTGCGACAAGGACGCTATCGCCGGGATAGGCTGCTGCGGACAGATGCACGGACTGGTGATACTCGATGAAAACGACAAGGTCATTCGCCCTGCCATTCTCTGGAACGACGGACGCACCGCCATCGAGACCGACTATCTCAACAGCTTCATCGGAAAGGTTCGCCTCTCGGAATGTACAGCCAATATCGCGTTCGCGGGATTTACCGCGCCAAAGCTGCTGTGGCTAAAGAAGCACGAGCCCGAAAACTTCGCCAAGATCCGCAAGATAATGCTCCCGAAGGACTACATAAACTATATGCTTACGGGAAAGTTCTGCACAGACGTTTCGGACGCCTCCGGAACTCTGCTGTTCGATGTACGCAACAAGTGTTGGAGCTCCGAGATGGCAGAGCTTTGCGAGGTTCGCGCGGAACAGCTCCCGCGAATATGCGAAAGCTTTGAACAGATCGGAAAGCTTTCCGCTTCCGCCGCAAACGCGCTGGGGCTTTCGGAAAGTGTCGTCGTCTGCGCGGGCGCGGGCGACAACGCCGCTGCCGCCGTTGGCACGGGCACGGTCGGCAACGCGCGCTGCAACATCTCCTTAGGCACGTCGGGAACGGTGTTTATTTCCAACAAGGAGTTTCAAGTCGACCCGCAGAACGCGCTCCACGCGTTCGCGCACGCGGACGGAAACTTCCACCTTATGGGATGTATGTTGTCTGCCGCCTCCTGCAACAAGTGGTGGCAGGAGAGTATCCTCGAAACAACGCAATACAAAGCGGAAGAGGACAGGATAACCGAGGATATGCTCGGACGGAACCGCGTATTCTTTCTGCCGTATCTTATGGGCGAACGCTCGCCGATAAACGATGTGAACGCACGCGGCACGTTCATTGGAATGTCTATGGACGCCACGCGCGCCGATATGACGCTCGCGATGCTGGAAGGCGTAGCGTTCGGAATACGCGGCTCTATGGAGGTCGCCGAGCAGCTCGGCATAAAGCCGCGCCACAGCAAGATATGCGGCGGCGGCGCGAAAAGCGCGCTTTGGCGCAGAATATTCGCGAACGTCCTCAATATGGATATCGACACGGTGGAGACCGAGGAAGGCCCGGGGTACGGCGGCGCTATCCTTGCAGCGGTCGCCTGCGGGGAATGGAACTCCGTGGAAGAAGCGGCAAACGAGCTCGTCACCATAAAAGATACCGTCCACCCCACTCCCGAAACAACAGAGCTTTACGAGCAGAGATACAAACAATTCAAGCAGATCTATCCTGCCGTTAAAGAACTGTTCCCAAAAATAAATTTTTGAAGAGGTGAAAATATGGAATTACTTTCGGTCTTCTCAAAGGAGTTCAAGTCTTACGGAAAGGTCTTAAGCGGCTACGATACAAAACAGCTGCTGAACGCTCTCGAAAGCTCCGCGCCGCTCAATGACGGGGTGGATTATGTGATGAGCGAGCCCGCGCTCGAAACGCTGCCGATAGCAAACGAGCTCGAGAACGGACGGCTGACGCCTCGAAGGTCAAGGCTTTCAAAGCACCGTCGGGCGCTGTTGTCGAGCTGTACTCCACGACGCTGCCGAAAGGCACTAACGGCAAACTGAACGCTATGGTCTATCGTGAGGACAAATCGCTTTGGGCGGTGAACAAGCGGCTGCTCGCTCACGCCGAGAGCGCCGAGGCAAGACAAGGCGCAAAGGTGCTTTTAGACGGCGAAAACATTGATATAAAAGATGAAATAGAAGGAGAAAATACTTATGCTTACTAATATTCCCGAAGTCAAATTGGGGCTTATAGCGGTATCGCGCGACTGCTTTATTATCTCGCTTTCCGAAAAGCGGCGCGCGGCGGTCGCGGACGCTTGCGGCAAGCGCGGTATCGACATTTTCGAGTGTAAAACGACAGTCGAGAATGAGCGCGATATGCTAAAGGCTGTCGACGAGGTGAATGCGGCGGGGTGCAACGCGCTTGTCGTGTTCCTCGGGAACTTCGGTCCGGAGACGCCCGAAACGCTTATCGCTCAAAGATTTGCAGGACCCGTGATGTACGCTGCCGCGGCGGAAGAATCGGGCGACGACCTTATCGGAGGTCGCGGAGACGCGTTCTGCGGTATGCTGAACTGCTCTTACAATCTTGGTATGCGGCACTTAAAGGCTTACATTCCGCCTTATCCCGTTGGAACATCGGAGGACGCGGCGCAAATGATAAGCGAGTTCATACCGATAGCGCGGACGCTTATCGGGCTTTCGGAACTCAAAATAATCACGTTCGGACCGCGTCCGCAGGATTTTTTCGCGTGCAACGCTCCGATAAAGGGACTGTATGAGCTCGGCATTGAAGTCGAGGAGAACTCCGAGCTCGACCTGCTTGTCTCCTACAAGGCGCACGCCAACGACCCGCGCATACCCGATATCTGCGAGGAAATGGCAAAGGAAATGGGCGAGGGGAAATACTACGCGGATATTAACGCGCGTATGGCGCAGCTTGAGATCACCCTGCTCGATTGGGCGGAGAAGCACAAGGGCTCACGGAAGTATGTCGCGTTCGCCGACAAATGCTGGCCGGCGTTCCCAGAGGCGTTCGGGTTCGAGCCGTGCTATGTCAACTCGCGGCTGGCAGCGCGCGGTATTCCCGTTTCGTGCGAGGTGGATATTTACGGGGCTGTCTCCGAATACATAGGAATGTGCATTACGGGCGACACGGTAACGCTGCTTGATATCAACAACTCCGTGCCCGCCGACCTCTTTAAGCAGGATATAGAGGGGAAATTCCCGTACACGCTCACCGACACGTTTATGGGCTTCCACTGCGGAAACACGCCCGCATGCAAGCTCTGCGCTGACAGAGCGGTGAAGTATCAGCTCATTCAGCACAGGCTGCTTGAGCCAAAGGACTCCGAACCCGATTTCACACGCGGAACACTCGAGGGCGACATCGCGGCTTCGGATATCACGTTCTACCGTCTGCAATGCGACAGCGACGGCGTGCTGCGCGCGTATGTTGCCGAGGGCGAGGTGCTGCCCGTTCGGACACGGTCGTTCGGCGGCATAGGTATCTTCGCCATTCCCGAAATGGGGCGCTTTTACAGGCACATACTCATTCAGAAACGATATCCTCACCATGGTGCGGTGGCGTTTACTCACTGCGGCAACCTTATTTTCGAGACGCTGAAAATGCTCGGCATTGAGGATATAGCCTACAATCAGCCCAAAGAGCTGCCCTATCCCACGGAGAGACCGTTTAAGTGAGCTTGAAGTAAACATATGCAGTATAGGAGGGAATATACGGCAAAAACCGCCCTCCCACAGGGCGGAGGACGGAACGTATAAATTACATTTACGCGTCTTCGCTGTACGCGTAATTGGAAGTTATGCCGTAATACTCCTCTGGCGAGAGACCCGAGGCTGTTATCGCCTTTGCTCTTTCCTCACCTATGTAACGGATGTGCCACAACTCGTACGTATAGCATGTCTGCGGCTCTTTACCCTTGGGATAGCGTATTATTGTAACGTGTCATATAAAATCCAAAAAAGTTCCTCGATCGGTTTCTTCTTAAATCACTCGTAAACCCTCATTAAATAACGTTTAGCAAAAGGGACGGAGAAGAGAACGAAAAAATACTTTTCTACAATCCGGCTCTCCTCCACGAAACGGGGGAGAGAAAAACAACTATAATATGTAAAAATTTTCAAAATCTCTTGACAAATGCCGAAAATTGTTATACAATATAAATAGGTTGGAAGTACGAAAGCGCTTTGCCAAATTAAATTGCAAAAGCGAGCAGCTTTTGCCAAGGAGGATATTATGGCACTTGTAAACGTAATGGAAGGTATAATCGACGAAAAACTTGAGCAGATGCTGAAAGAAGAAAATTGCTGCAAATGCGAACGCTGCCTTGAGGATATGAAGGCAATGGCGCTAAATCAGCTGCCGGCAAAGTATGTCAGCACACGAAACGGAGAGTTGTTTTCAAAGCTGAACTCCCTTATGCGCCAAAACTCCATTGATATCAACGTTGCCGTTTCTTATGCCATTAAAACCGTATCCGAGCGCCCGTCGCACGACATAAAGAAATAACGCCGATTTTTTCCGCAATAACCTTTTCCCCGCTGTCAGCGGGGAAATTTTAATAAGGAGCGAGGTTTTATGAATTTTGAGGTCGTTGAAGCGAACCGTGCAAAGCTTCTCCGCGAGCGCTTTATAGAGCGCTTTGTTAATACGGAGTGCGAATATTATGGGAAGTATTATCTCCAAGCAGACGAGTATGTCCGCGGCTTTTTGTGGGACTGCCTTAAAGATTTTTCTGACAAGAAAAAACGATGCACACAGGATCAAGCCGCAAAATTGCTGGAAAAAAGGGGCAACGTTTATTTTATGTGGGATTTCTGGTGCGAGGGCACGGTATTCGCCGACGAATACCCGAACGCCGTAATAAAGGCAAACGGCGCGGAACTCGGTCGGCTTTCCGTAGACGAATGGAATGCCGAACTTGAAGCGGAAAAGCACGACTGTTACATCGAACACCCGCAACTCCCAAGCGATATCTACATTTTTGACGAGAGCTTTTCGTGGTACATCGTTTTCACGCACGAGTTCGACGACTGCGAGGATATCGACGATATCGTGAGATGTTGCATCCGTTGGGAAAGCGAGCCGTAAACCGAAAACTCGCGGCGACACGTCAAAATAACAACAAATATCCCCGCGCGTTCGGCGTGGGGATATCATATATTCAATTGTGAAAATTGCTTATTACATTGGACCGTTCTCCTTGTTAAAATTTGGGTTTAAAGCAAATTTTCGGGGACATCGGACTCAACCTCCTGCTAGAATTTTCCAACCTCGGGTTTTAACTCGCACATCGCAACCACCACTTTCATTATGGCTTATCTATGTAAACGCGTTAAAGCGGTAAAAATTCTGCGGGATCAACGTAACCGTGCGGTTTTCATAACGGTATAAGCACCTTGCGTGAATGGATTTTGCACTTTTGAAAGCTCATCAACTTTCGTGCAAATCATCATTCGTAAAATTCACCTCAGCGGTAAGCGTCGGGCGATCCCGCAGACGCTTGGTAAAAAGGTTCATCAATTTCCATCGGAACTCGCCTGCCTTTCTGTTAAGATGTAAACTCTTCGCTGTGACTTAACGACCCATTGGACTTTCTCCTTTTCAGCAACACACACTTCACAAATGAACTTGAAGTGTTCTCGCGTACTAAAGCTTACCTTTCCATTGGTCTGAACTCCCTTCGAAGATTGGGAAGAGCCACCGTACCGACCTCTCGGCTTGACTTCGGTTTTTCTCTTTCCTTGAATATATAATAACACACTTTTTCGTCAAAGTCAATAGTTTTTTTCAAATTTCCCATCGGTGTTTTGTATATATTTTCGCGGGATGTTTTAGGCAAAGTAACGATAATTTTCGCCAAAGACAAAAAATGCCTTGTTTTTCGGAAATTACCTATTGACAACGCCGCGGGAATATTGTAAAATATATTTAAGCGTGGTTCTTCTTTCGGGACAAATTTCACGCTGCGAAAGGCGGAAACGCATGAGCGAGAACGAAAACACCTACCTAGATGAGGACGAGGGCATTATAGAACTTGAAGACGAGGACGGAAACGTAACACGCTTTGAGTTCGTGGATCGCGCGGAGATGAACGGCACGGTTTATTACGCGCTTATCCCCGAAGAGTATGACGAAAACGACGAGAGCGCGGCGGAATTCGTCGTGCTGAAAGAGGCGGTCATCGACGGCGAGGCGATGCTTGCCACGGTGGACGATGACGATGAGTATCAGAAAGTCGGCGAGATGTTTTTGCAGCGTTTTTCCGAGCTTCCCGACATGGACTTTTCGGAGCTGGAAAAACTTGACGGCGTTGATGACGAATAAAACCTAACCCAAAAAACAAAATATTTATACTGCCTTGCCGGCGTATGTGCGCTATTTATGATCCGAACACTTTTTAAAAGGGATCTCGACTCCGGCGGCGGATTGCAGACCTCCTGTGAGCCTTGCGCTCACAGTCGGCGGGAGCGCGAAACCGTTGGGCGACCTTACCCACCCTGCTTACAGCGGGTTTTATAATGCGCCCTACTGCAAGGCGGTAGTTTTTGAAAAACAAACGGGAGCTTCGGCTCCCGTTTTTGTTGTCCTATCAGAAAACTTCCCTCGCCTTTAGAGTGCGTGCGTTATAGAAGTTTTTCGGTGTCGAGCGACCATGCTTGACACTGAATTTTTCTGTGAGACGAATTGCCAAAGGCGGTACGCCTTATGGCGGGGGAAGTTTGTATATAAACCATGTTTTTCCCGCCGCAGACGGAGGAGACCGCCATAATATTATAATATGATCTACAACTGCCTCGTGAAGAGTTTCGCTTTGATATCGGCGAATTCCTGTTCGGTGATCAAGCCGTCCTTGTAAAGCTGCGCGTATTTTGCAAGCTCGTCCGCCGCCGAAACCGCGGGCTGAGCCTGCGGCACGGGCTGCTGAGCCGAAACGTTCGACATAACCTCGCGCATGGCGTTTGCCGTGGCGTTTTCCGCTTCCTCAACAGCTTTGTCTTTAGACGTTCTCAGCGCTTTCTGGAAGTTATCAATCTCTCTTTGAGAGAAGCCCTTCAGGGCGATCCCAAACGAACCGCCGCCGAAATATACCCACATGATCATCAGCCTGTTGATGAAATACAATATGGTAAGTGTTATTCCAAGCGGCCAAAAAACCCCGGCAATTATGCCTCCTATAGTCACAGCGGCGCGATTGCCATAGCGCCCGCTGTTTGAAGCTACAATTGTTAAGAATATAACACCAATTATTGTGAACAATATGCCGATAAACAATAATGCAAGAGGTTTTATCCGCTGAATATCCGTGCCTGTAACGTCCTTTAAGTCGACAATTCGGTCTCTTCGCTCCGTGCGCAGCCTTCTTCCGTCCAGCAAATATGCTTTCCCTTTGAGATAAACGCGCTTGTCGCTTATTATAGCGAAAGTCTGGGAAAATGTAGTGCTCACCACCGAGCCGGTCGACAAATAATTGTTTAAATAGTTAAACAGATAGCTGTTTCCCAACGCGCACACGAATTTCTCCTTCGGGCTTGTGAATATCTTCTTGAACCTCTCGTCATTGGGATTGATCTCAACAGCGGGCTGCTGATATTGCGGCTGCTGTTGATATTGCGGCTGATACTGCATATCGGGCTGTTGGTATTGAGGTACGTTCTGCGCCGCCGAACAATTCGGGCAAACGCCGTTTACCAATTCGGAGCCGCACTTGACACAAAATCTGTCCATTTCTCTTTCTCCTTAACTGCATATTCCGTGTTATTAAGGAAACACTGATTTAATGACGGTTTTCCCCGCCTCCGGCGGGGAAAACCGCATAAATACGGCATTTGTTAGTATAAAAACAATTTAATCAGCAGTTCCTTAACGGCGGCAG
>OIXH01003725.1_pt1 | contig 13141 bp, 11 predicted proteins | sample 1587741 | NCBI WGS metagenome assembly OIXH01 (sample SAMEA3888916, study PRJEB22519) | human gut metagenome | biome: human gut; feature: human-associated habitat; material: faeces | place: Denmark | collected 2011 | reverse complement strand
GGTCAGTTCGCCGCCGACCGCGCCGGCTGAGCCGGTGACCACGTTGAACACCCCGTCAGGAATGCCCGCCTGGGTCGCCAGCTCCGCCACCCGCAGCAGGGTCAGCGGGGTGGTTTCTGAGGGTTTAATGACGATCGAACAACCCGCCGCCAGCGCCGGCATCACCTTCCACATACCGATCATCAGCGGGAAATTCCACGGAACGATGCCCGCCACTACCCCCACCGGCTCTTTTTTGGTCCACGCCTGATAACGCGCCCCTTGCGGGAACGGGATCGAGACGTCCAGCGTCCGGCCGCTGATTTTGGTGGTCAGCCCGGCGGTGTAGCGCATCCAGTTCAGGGTGCAACCGACCTCGAAGGCGCGGGAGATGGCGATGGATTTACCCTGCTCGAGGGTTTCCAGCTGCGCCAGCTCCTCGCCGTGCTGCTCCACCAGATCGGCAAAGCGCAGCAGGATGCGCTCGCGGTCGGCCGGGGTGCGTCCGGCCCAGCGGCGGTCGACGAAGGCACGCCAGGCAGACATCACCGCCCGGTCAACATCCGCCGGGCTGGCGTCGGCGGTGGTGGCGATCGCCTGCCCGGTGGCCGGATCCCAGACGGTTAACCGGTTTTCGCTCTGCGCGGCGCAGGGGGCGCCGTCGATATACAGGCCATGCTGACGGTCTAAAAACTGCTGGACGCTGGCAAGCAGCGCTATCTGAGAGGTGGACATACCCTTTCCTTATTCTTCGCGGATAGTGCTTTCAGTCTATGTCCGGTTGGCGGCTGGCGCTTTTTTCTCTGTGACATTCGTTTGCGCCGCTGTGACAGTCGCCGCAATTCCGTCGCCTGCCCTGACAGAAATGTGCCGCAGGTAATAGTTCTTTCATATACCCGCCATCGCGCCCTTGCCTGAGGCGGCATAAATGCAACAATGCAGAAACATTATTATTACAGGAGAAGGGCGAATGATGACCACGGCTGAGGGGGGGCTGGCGTACCAGCGCTGGCTGGCGACGATCAATCAGGTCTGCGGCCATTTCGCCGCCCGGCCGCTGGAGGGCCGCTTTCACGGCGAGATTGACGCCCGCTACGCCGGCAGCCTCAAGGTCAGCACGGTCACCGCCGCCGGCGTCAATCTCTACCGCACGCGCAATGAGATAAAACGCGATAACGACGCCTGGTTCTATACCGTGTTTCAGCTCGCCGGCGAAGCGGTGATCGAACAGGACGATCGCCAGGTGACCCTGGCGGCGGGGGATATCACGTTGATCGATGCCGCCCGCCCGTGCTCTATCGTCTGGCAGCAGACCTCGCGTCAGGCTTCGCTGCTGCTGCCGCGCCAGCGGGTGGCGCCGACGGGCGAGATAGTTACCGCCTGCCGGCTGGATAAGTCTCTGCCGATGGTGCAGCTCAGCCAGCGACTGCTGCTGGAGAGTATGGGCGGCACGGCGCTCTCCGCCAGCGAAAGTGAAGCAGCGCTGGAGGCGATCGCCTGCCTGTTGCGCCCGGTGCTGCGCCAGCGTGAGCCGACCCCGTCCCGGCGGGACAAGCAGTTTCAGAAGATAATAGCGTTAATCGACGCATCCATTCAGTCGGAGCATCTGCGGCCGGAGTGGCTGGCCAGCGAGATGGGAATGTCGGTGCGCAGCCTCTATCGGCTGTTTGCCGACAAAGGGCTGGTGGTGGCGCAGTATATTAAGAACCGGCGGCTGGATCTGTGCGCCCGGGCGTTACAGGACGTCCACGATGACGAAAAGCTGGCGGGGATCGGCTACCGCTGGGGTTTCAACGACCATAGCCATTTCTCCACCGCCTTTAAGCAGCGCTTTGGCGTCTCGCCGGGCGAATACCGCAAGCGCTGCCGCTAATTATTTGCGCAGCCACTGGCCGTTTAGCCCCTGAACGTACTCGCCGGGTTGAGCGCGGGCAACCAGCTTCTGTCCGGCCATTTTCGCTACCTCATCCACCGGCAGATTGTTGTCATCCGCCAGCTGCTGGTAGCTTTCACTGCGCGCGGCGTTGATCTGTTTCACCAGCGCCAGCGTCTCTTTATCCTGACGCAGCGGCGCCAGATAGCCGTTCAGCGTCTCCCCCACCCGCCCCTGCTGGCGCGCTTCGCTCAGGGTTAACGCCAGCGCGGGCGCGCTGAGCAGAGTCAGCGCCAGCGCCGCGGTTAACAGTCGTTTTCTCATCGTCGCCTCAGAACAAATCGCTGCGGGATTTCAGCAGGTTTTCCACATCCTTATCGACCTTGATATGGATCTCATGCTCAATTTTGACATTCATATTGATGGTGATGGGCTCTTTCGACGCCGCAATTTCGATACGCGGCGTACAGCCGGCGAGCAGCATCGACGCCACTATGGCCAGTAACAGCTTCTTCATTTAGGTTCCTTACATGTCTTACCGTCCGTACAGCGCCGCACGGGCAGCGTGGCATTTTGCTCAAGCCACGCCTGTAAATTGTCGCCAAAGCGTAAACTGCGCCACAGATCGAAAATATTCTCCTCATGAGCGTAGTTTAAATGCACGGTACTGCTTTTCCCGTCCACCCGGCTGGTGCCGTTGATGGCGGCTTTAAGCGTCAGCACGCCCAGATTGTTCAGGTTAATCTGCGTCGATGAACGGGAGATCTCCATATAGCGCAGCCAGTTGATCGCCGCCCCGGCGGAGACGTTGTCCGCCACCAGCGCATCGGCGGTGTCTTTATCCAGCCGCAGGGTCATCGGTCCGTCATTGCGCAGCCAGCCGTCGTGGATAATCCATTGATTGTTCTCCAGCCACAGCGGCAGCGCGCCGCTCACCGCCCCGGACATGGCGAACTGCTTCACCTTGACCGCGCTGGTCAGTTCGCTGCTGGAGATGTGCTGCAGACGGATCAGCGCCGGGTCGCGCTGCGGCATGCGCAGCTGCAGCAGGGTCAGCTTGCCGCCTAACAGGTCGACGCTGACGTCGCTAAGTTGCAGTGGATTGGCCTCGCTCCACGGCCAGGTGCCCTGCAGGTCCGCCGTCAGGTTGCGCGCGGTGACCTGGTTGACGATTTCGCCAATGCGCAGGGAGACCGGACGGCGGGTGCCCAGCTGCCAGTGGCCGTCGCTGAAGCGGAACGGCAGAACGAAGTCGACGCCGTTGATCTGGTTATCCGGCATCCAGGCGCTGCCGCCCTTCAGGACGCCATGGCCGCCTGCCTCAAATCCCTGCCCGGCTGCCGCCGAGAAGGCCACCTGCGCATAGAGACTGCCTTCGCGCAGGTTCATCTTCCAGTCCGGCGGCACCAGCGGCTGGAATACCGTCAGCGACTGTTTTGGCCACCACGCCTGGCCGCGCAGCCGTTCGCCATCCCAGCGCCCGGTCAACCGCACCGGGCCAATGGTATCGGCGTGCAGCGCGCCGGTGAACTGGAACCACGTCGGGTCCCGGCCGTCGAGGGCGAATTTCAGCGTCGACGCCGGAAGATAGCTGCCGCCGGTGAAGGTAGTTTTTGCCGCATCCAGCGACAGCGCGCCGGTCAGCCGAGGATGCTCAGCATCGCGCAGCCAGCGGATCGGCTGCTCGAGGGTCAGACGCGGCGTGCTGACCCGCATCGTGCCGTACTCGAGCTTGTCGAAACCCGTGGAGAGGCTGCTCAGCGTAATGGCATTGTCCCGCCACTCACCGCTGCCCTTCACATCCCAGCGCGCCTGCATAGGCGTGAAATGCCCCTCGCCCCAGTAGCGCCACTGCCAGCGGCCGCTGTCGGGCAGAAAATCGTTCGCCAGACCGTCCAGATGCAACGTAAAGTCGCCCATCTGCTGCTCATGGGCGCGGAGGATCGCCTGCAGGCGGCCATCGACGCCCTGCTGCGTGACCTTTACCCCGGCCAGCGGCCAGCGAATTTCGTCAATGTTCAGCGCGTCGATCACCCGCCCGCGCGACCGCAGCAGCGCCCCGGGGTGAAACGCCAGCTGCGGGCTGACCAGCGACCCGCTGAGCTGGGCCGGCAGCGCGGCGTAAAAGATCATCTCCCCCAGCTTGGCCTCGCCGGTGAGTCGCAGCGGCAGGTCGCTGTTATCCATGCTCAGCTTGCCCGGGCCGATATTCAGCACCGCGTTGCCTTTTCCGGCATGCCCCTCGGTGAGAACATTCAAGCGACCGCTGACGATCATCTGTTCCGTACCCTGCTGCCAGTTACCCACCGACAGCGCCACGCGGCCGCTCAGCGGATACGCCTCGTAGCGGGTGCGCCAGCGGCCGTCGCTGTTCTGGCCGTCGGAGATGTTGTAGTCATGATGGTGATCCGCTCCGGAGTGATCTCCCACGGCAGGTCGAGAATGGGCTCCACCTCGCCGCGTGGGGTGACCAGCAGCTGGCCGCGATTATGCTGCCACGTCAGCTCGGCATCGATCCATTCCGCAGTCTGCGGGAATTCGAAGGTGCCCTGCATCTGGCCATCGACCGGCAGGCCATCCGGCACCAGCGGCAGATGGAAGGTCCCCACCAGCTTCACCGGCGGCTGATCGTCAGCCAGCCGGGCGCTGAACTGGCTGACGGTAAGCGCCTGGCCGCGCAAGCGCGCCTGCAGGCTCAAATCGTTACCGGCAAAGCCGATATCCTGCTGCGCAGGGGTCAGTGACATCACCAGCCGCCCCTGCCATTTTTCCCACGGCGACAGCCGCAGGTTATCAATAGTTAACCAGCTGTAGGGCAGCATCGATTGCCATTCGGCAAGGGTGCGCGGCGATCCGGGCGTGGGATCGCTGGCCGGCAGTTTGCTCAGGCAGGCGCTGTTGATGTCAAGTTGGCCAATATGCAGCCGCCAGCGGCTGGGGCGCGAGAGACGGGCATCGGTCACCCTGGCGAGTTCACACTCGCCCACCAGATAGCGCAGATCGGGGATCAGCAGGGCGGAACGCGTAAGACGCGGGCTCTCCTGCATAGCGATATGAGTGCCCACGGGCAACCAGATGCCCGCCAGCGTCGGCACCCAGTGGGTCAGCGTCAACAGCAGGGTTAGCGGCAGTAACACCAGCGCTAACACCAGCGCGATGGCGGCTTTATATTTACCCTTCATGGGCAGTTAATATCCTGATTCAACATAAGTAAAAGCCGAAAGGCGCCCATTGTGACACGTTCGACCAGTGAGTGAAAGTTTGCGACCTGTTAAAGCATAGTTGCCAGCCGGTATCGCGGCGCGGCGATCGGCCGTCACCATTTAACTTTTGTTTAAGCACCCCCTGCCACACTCCAGAAAGATAGGTATTGCTTGCGGGAGAGACGGTGTCGTTAATTATCTCGCTCATTGAGAGCGCACAGGGCCACTATCCATTGGTATTACTGATGGTTTTCTTGCTCACTTTCACTAAATCCTGCGCGCTGGTGTCGCTGGCCATCCCGGGCACCTCCGGCCTGCTGCTGCTGGGGACATTCGCTTCCGCCAGCCTCGGTCATTTCCTGCTAATGTGGTCCAGCGCCAGCCTCGGCGCCATCGGCGGATTCTGGCTCTCGTGGTGGTTGGGCGTTCGCTATCGTCACCGCCTTACGCAGTTACGCTGGCTGACCGCCGAGCGGCTGGCCCGCAGCCGACTCTTTTTTCAGCGCCGAGGGCTGTGGGCGGTCTTTTTCAGCCGCTTTCTCTCTCCCCTGCGCGCCACCCTGCCCCTGGTCAGCGGCGCCAGCGGCCTGCCGCTGTGGTCGTTTCAGCTGGCTAACGTCAGCTCCGGTCTGCTGTGGCCGTTTCTGCTGCTCTCCCCCGGCGCTTTAAGCCTGAGTTTGTGGTAAAAAAAACTTTGTCTTTCAAAGAGATTCCTCAAATCCGCGATATGCTCTAGAATTAGGATAAGCACCTGCCATTTAAACTATTTTTTAATAATTGTACGATTATTTTAAATATGCTACCGTGACGTTATAATCACTGGAGAAAAGTCTTATGAAAATCGCGGTTTACAGTACGAAGCAGTACGATAAAAAGTACCTGCAGCACGTGAATGATACCTACGGCTTTGAACTGGAATTCTTCGACTTCCTGCTGACAGAGAAAACCGCCAAAACCGCCAACGGTTGCGAAGCGGTATGCATCTTTGTCAATGACGACGGCAGCCGTCCGGTGCTGGAGGAGCTGAAGGCCCACGGCGTGAAGTATATCGCCCTGCGCTGCGCCGGGTTTAACAACGTCGACCTCGAGGCGGCGAAAGAGCTTGGCCTGCGCGTCGTGCGCGTCCCGGCCTACTCGCCGGAAGCGGTGGCTGAGCATGCGATCGGCATGATGATGTCGCTTAACCGCCGCATCCACCGCGCCTACCAGCGTACCCGTGATGCTAATTTCTCCCTGGAAGGCCTCACCGGTTTCACCATGTATGGCAAAACCGCCGGGGTGATCGGCACCGGGAAAATTGGCGTGGCGATGCTGCGGATCCTCAAAGGTTTTGGCATGCGTCTGCTGGCGTTCGACCCGTACCCAAGCGCCGCCGCGCTGGAGTTGGGGGTGGAATATGTCGACCTCGCCACGCTGTACAAGGAGTCGGACGTGATCTCCCTGCACTGCCCGCTGACCGACGAAAACTACCATCTGCTCAATCGCGGGGCTTTCGATCAGATGAAGGACGGAGTGATGGTGATTAACACCAGCCGCGGCGCGCTGATCGACTCCCAGGCGGCCATCGATGCCCTGAAGCACCAAAAAATCGGCGCGCTGGGGCTGGACGTTTATGAGAACGAACGCGATCTGTTCTTCGAGGACAAATCCAACGACGTGATCCAGGATGACGTCTTCCGTCGTCTCTCCGCCTGCCACAACGTGCTGTTCACCGGCCATCAGGCGTTCCTCACCGCCGAGGCGCTGATCAGCATTTCGGAGACCACCCTGGGCAATCTGCAGCAGGTCGCCAACGGTGAAACCTGCCCGAACGCTATCGTCTGATTCCTTTCCCTTTTGTGCTCCTCTCCCCGGGGGGAGCACATTCAGATAATCCCCACAGATCCCCGCTGCGATACCGTTACACTGGCTTTGTTTTATTAGTAATGTGAATGTTTTGGAGTGAAAATGAACAAATTTGCGGCATTACTGGCGGCAGGGTTGCTGCTGTCCGGCTGTGTCTATAACAGTAAGGTGTCCACCGGCGCGGAACAGCTACAGCATCATCGTTTCGTGCTGACCAGCGTCAACGGCCAGGCGGTAAACGCTGGCGACCGGCCGCTGGAGCTGAGCTTCGGCGAGAAGATGGCTATCACCGGCAATATGTATGTTTCGGGCAATATGTGCAACGGCTTCAGCGGGGAAGGTAAGGTTTCGGACGGCGAGCTGAAGGTCAAATCGCTGGCGATGACCCGGATGCTGTGCCACGATGCCCAGCTTAATACCCTTGATGCGACCATTGGTAAGATGCTGCGCGAGGGCGCGCAGGTTGATCTGACGGAAAACCAGTTGACGCTGGCGACCGCCGACCAGACGCTGGTCTATAAGCTCGCCGACCTGATGCACTAGTCGGCGTTTTGAGCCCGCTGCGGGGCTGCCATTAATAGCCGCAGCTTCCGCCCGCCAGCGCCTGCTCGCTGCAGCGTTTACCGTTCGGCAGCGCGCACATGCCAATCGCTGAACCATCGAGCTGACGAGCCACCGATAACGAGCCGCCTATCATGGCGCAGTTGGCCTGACCGGCGTCGCTCATTGCCGCCCGCATTCCTGGCGTGACGTGCGCCGCCGTGGCCTGCTGAACGGGTTCACTACTGCACGCCGACAGCAACAGCGCCGCACATCCCACTAACATCGCAGCTCGCATTTTCTCTCCCCTCGGAAACGTCTTAAAAAGCAAACCCAAGAATAATAGGCAGCGTGGCGCGCGGCGTCGAGAGGGGAAGTACGTATTTATGCGTCTCATTAACATTTTCTAGCAAATTTCTGCGTAAAGGTTGATCTGCACAGGGATAGTCACCGGGCGATGGCTCGCCTTCATGTCCAGAAAAGCTACTTTCTCCGCGAACCGCGCAAAATATTGATCTGGTCACGGGTAGCCGTCGTATTGAGGACACAAATGCAAAAATGGCGGCGCCAACGGTTTGCTAAACTAGCTCTTATATAATTACAGGGCGCGTCGCGGTTTCACGCGTCCATTCTTTTGCGCAATGTAAGGGTGTCTTCATATGATTACGATTGATGGTAATGGCGCGGTCGCTTCCGTCGCGTTTCGCACCAGTGAAGTTATCGCCATCTACCCGATCACGCCCAGTTCAACGATGGCGGAACAGGCTGACGCCTGGGCCGGCAATGGGCTGAAAAACGTCTGGGGCGATGTGCCCCGCGTGGTCGAAATGCAGTCGGAGGCAGGCGCCATTGGCGCCGTACATGGCGCGCTGCAGACTGGCGCCCTCTCCACGTCCTTTACCTCATCGCAGGGCCTGCTGCTGATGATCCCCACGCTGTACAAACTGGCCGGCCAGCTGATGCCGTTTGTCCTGCACGTCGCCGCCCGCACTGTCGCCACCCACGCGCTGTCGATCTTCGGCGACCATTCCGATGTGATGGCCGTGCGTCAGACCGGGTGCGCCATGCTGTGCGCCAGCAGCGTTCAGGAAGCGCAGGATTTCGCGCTGATCTCGCATATCGCCACCCTGCAAAGCCGGGTGCCGTTTATTCATTTCTTTGATGGTTTCCGCACTTCCCACGAAATCAACAAAATCGCCCCGCTGGCGGACGACACGATTCGCGCCCTGCTGCCGCAGGAGAAAATCGCTGAGCATCGCCAGCGCGCGCTCAATCCGGAACACCCGGTGATCCGCGGGACCTCCGCTAACCCTGACACCTACTTCCAGTCGCGGGAGGCCACCAACCCGTGGTACGACGCGGTTTATGATCATGTCGAGAAAGCGATGGATGACTTCGCCGCCGCCACCGGCCGCCAGTACAAACCGTTTGAGTTTTACGGCCATCCGCAGGCGGAACGCGTGATCGTCATTATGGGCTCGGCCATCGGCACCTGCGAAGAGGTGGTCGATGAACTGCTGAGCCGCGGCGAGAAAGTCGGCGTCCTGAAAGTGCGCCTCTATCGCCCATTCTCCGCCGCCCACCTGCTGGCAGCGCTGCCGGAGAGCGCCCGGGCGGTGGCGGTGCTGGATCGCACCAAAGAACCTGGCGCGCACGCGGAGCCACTGTATCTCGACGTGATGACCGCCCTGGCGGAAGCCTTTAACCGCGGCGAGCGCGAGACGCTGCCGCGGACCATCGGCGGCCGCTACGGTCTCTCTTCCAAGGAGTTCGGTCCGGAATGCGTGCTGGCGATATTCCATGAGCTGCAGGCCGCCCAGCCGAAGCCGCGCTTTACCGTCGGCATCTATGACGACGTGACCAACCTGTCGCTGCCGCTGGGCGAAAATACTCTGCCATCAGAGGCCAAGCTCGAAGCGCTGTTCTACGGCCTCGGCAGCGACGGCAGCGTGTCGGCCACCAAAAACAATATCAAAATCATCGGCAATTCCACCCCGTGGTTCTCCCAGGGGTACTTTGTCTATGACTCGAAGAAGGCGGGCGGCCTGACCGTCTCCCATCTGCGGGTCAGCGAAAAGCCGATTCGTTCTTCGTATCTGATTTCGCAGGCCGATTTCGTTGGCTGCCACCAGCTGCAGTTTATCGATAAATACCAGATGGCCGAGCGGCTGAAGCCCGGCGGCATTTTCCTGCTCAACACGCCGTACAGCGCCGATGAAGTCTGGTCCCGCCTGCCGCAGGAAGTGCAGGCCACCCTGAATCAGAAAAAAGCGCGTTTTTACGTGGTCAACGCGGCGAAGATCGCCCGCGAATGTAGCCTCGGGGCGCGCATTAATACCGTGATGCAGATGGCGTTCTTCCATCTGACTCACATCCTGCCTGGCGACAGCGCGCTGGCGGAACTGCAGGCGGCCATCGCCAAAAGCTACAGCAGCAAAGGCCAGGAGCTGGTGGAACGCAACTGGCAGGCGCTGGCCCTGGCCCGCGAGTCGCTGGCGGAAGTGCCGCTGCAGCCAGTGAATGCCAACAGTCCGAACCGCCCGCCGGTGGTCTCCGACGCCGCGCCGGATTTCGTCAAAACGGTCACCGCCGCGATGCTGGCCGGTCTCGGCGATGCGCTGCCGGTCTCCGCCCTGCCGCCGGACGGCACCTGGCCCATGGGCACCACGCGCTGGGAGAAACGCAACATCGCCGAAGAGATCCCCATCTGGAAGGAAGCGCTATGTACCCAGTGCAACCACTGCGTCGCCGCCTGCCCGCACTCGGCGATCCGCGCCAAAGTGGTCGCACCGGAAGAGATGGAGAACGCCCCTGCCAGTCTGCACTCGCTGGACGTCAAGTCCCGCGATATGCGCGGGCAGAAATACGTACTGCAGGTCGCCCCGGAAGACTGCACCGGCTGCAACCTGTGCGTGGAAGTGTGCCCGGCAAAAGATCGCCAGAATCCGGAGATCAAGGCCATCAATATGATGTCCCGCCTGGAGCATGTGGAAGAGGAGAAAGTGAATTACGATTACTTCCTCAACCTGCCGGAAATCGACCGCAGCAAACTGGAGCGTATTGATATCCGCACTTCGCAGCTGATCAGCCCGCTGTTTGAATACTCCGGCGCCTGCTCCGGCTGTGGCGAAACGCCGTATATCAAACTGCTGACCCAGCTGTATGGCGACCGGATGCTGATTGCCAATGCCACCGGCTGCTCATCCATTTACGGCGGCAACCTGCCCTCGACCCCGTACACGACCGACGCCAACGGCCGCGGCCCGGCGTGGGCCAACTCGCTGTTTGAGGATAACGCTGAATTCGGGCTCGGCTTCCGCTTAACCGTCGATCAACATCGTCAGCGCGTGATGCGCCTGCTGAGCGAATTCGCCGACCAGCTGCCGGCAGAGCTGAACGCGGCGCTGCATGCCGAGGCGACGCCGGAAGCGCGCCGTGAACAGGTGGCGGCCCTGCGCCAGGCGCTGACCGGCGTGCAAGGCGCTGAAGAGCTGCTGACCGATGCCGACGCGCTGGTGGAGAAATCCGTCTGGCTGATCGGCGGCGACGGCTGGGCCTACGATATCGGCTTCGGCGGCCTGGATCATGTGCTGAGCCTGACGGAAAACGTCAACATTCTGGTGCTGGATACCCAGTGTTACTCCAACACCGGCGGCCAGGCGTCAAAAGCCACCCCGCTGGGGGCGGTCACTAAGTTTGGCGAGCACGGTAAACGCAAGGCACGCAAAGATCTTGGCGTCAGCATGATGATGTATGGTCATGTCTATGTGGCGCAGATTTCGCTGGGCGCGCAGCTGAACCAGACGGTGAAAGCGATTCAGGAAGCGGAAGCCTATCCGGGGCCGTCGCTGATCATCGCCTACAGTCCTTGCGAAGAGCATGGCTACGATCTGGCGCTCAGCCACGATCAAATGCGTCAGCTGACCGCCACCGGCTTCTGGCCGCTCTACCGCTTCGACCCACGTCGGGCGGAAGAAGGCAAGATCCCGCTGGCGCTGGACTCTCGCCCACCGTCAGACGCCCTGGCTGAGACGCTGCTCAATGAGCAACGCTTCCGTCGCCTGAACGCCCAGCAGCCGGAAGTGGCGGAGCAGCTGTGGAAAGATGCTGCCGCCGACCTGCAGAAGCGCTACGACTTCCTCGCCCAGCTGGCTGGCAAAGCGGAGAAATCACCGAGCGAGAGCTAAGGTTATTTTCCATCCCGCAGCCATAAAAAAAGCCCGAACATGAAGTTCGGGCTTGTCGTTTTACCGATAACAAAATCATTCCGCAGAATGCGACGGCAAATAAAAATGCTTGGCATGACAATAAAGGCATATAACGGGCGGATAATACGATATTAAAATCACCGTGTATAATTTTTATTTTGTATATTAGTTGAAGATGTATTCATCATAATTATCACCATTACTTCAGTATTATTTTATTTAGATTTTACTTATATCGTAACAATTGAGTCTTACCATATCTCAGACCGCTCCTTTAGCATGAGTTCACTTCCTTCCCGGAAGCTAAAACATAAAAACAGTTAAAGGAATTTCTTCATGAAAAGAAAAGTACTGGCCCTCGTTATCCCGGCATTGTTAGCTGCTGGCGCTGCTCACTCTGCTGAGATTTATAATAAAGACGGAAATAAATTAGATGTCTATGGCAAGGTAGACGGTCTGCACTATTTCTCCAGCGACTCGAAAAAAGACGGCGACCAAACTTACGTTCGCTTTGGCTTTAAAGGCGAAACCCAGATCAACGATATGCTCACCGGTTACGGCCAGTGGGAATACAACGTTCAGGCCAACAATACCGAAAGCGCCGGCGATCAGGCGTGGACCCGTCTGGCCTTCGCCGGTATCAAAGTGGGCGATTACGGTTCCTTCGACTACGGTCGTAACTACGGCGTGCTGTACGACGTCGAAGGCTGGACCGATATGCTGCCGGAGTTCGGCGGCGACTCTTACACCTATGCGGATAACTTTATGGCAGGCCGCGCCAACGGCGTCGCGACCTACCGTAACAGCGACTTCTTCGGTCTGGTAGACGGTCTGAACTTCGCCCTGCAGTATCAGGGTAAAAACGAAGGCCAGAACGCCCAGGACATCAACGTCGGCACCAACAACCGCAGCAGCGACAGCGATGTTCGCTTTGACAACGGCGACGGTTTCGGTCTCTCCACCTCCTATAACTTCGGCATGGGCATCAGCGCGGCAGCGGCCTACACCTCATCTGACCGTACCAACGACCAGATGACCCAGACCAACGCCCGTGGCGATAAAGCTGAAGCCTGGACCGCTGGCCTGAAGTACGACGCCAACAATATCTACCTGGCGACCATGTACTCTGAAACCCGCAACATGACCCCTTACGGCAACGACGGCGTGGCCAACAAAACGCAAAACTTCGAAGTCACCGCTCAGTATCAGTTCGACTTTGGTCTGCGTCCGGCTATCTCCTATCTGCAGTCCAAAGGCAAAGATCTCTATAATACCGGCAGCTACGCCGATAAAGATCTGGTCAAATATATGGACGTCGGCGCCACCTATTACTTCAACCGTAATATGTCAACCTACGTTGATTACAAAATCAATCTGCTGGATGACAACGACAGCTTCTACAAAGACAACGGTATCTCTACCGACAACATCGTCGCGTTGGGCCTGGTTTACCAGTTCTAAGTCGCAAGCTGCAAAACAAAAAGGCGCCTCCG
>OIXH01003723.1_pt1 | contig 13143 bp, 8 predicted proteins | sample 1587741 | NCBI WGS metagenome assembly OIXH01 (sample SAMEA3888916, study PRJEB22519) | human gut metagenome | biome: human gut; feature: human-associated habitat; material: faeces | place: Denmark | collected 2011 | reverse complement strand
ATGCGGGCGACCGATGGTCGCCCCTACGAGTTAAAATCGGTTCCGACAAAGACCGTGGCAGTTCGCTCCACGGGAAATTGTGCTATATTAGTGCAAAAATTTTGCGCCGCACCATGCCTTCACCTTGAGGGGAAGGTGTCGGCGGAGCCGACGGATGAGGTGGAAGTTAATCCGCTGTCAGCTTCTCAGTCTTATCGGCAGGATCATATATTTGAACTTATCGCTTCCGTCGCAGGGAACCATTATACACGGGGAGGTATTGCTGTTGAGACACAGATCTATCTCGTCGGCAGGTGCGGCCTTGAGCGCATCCATAAGATACCTGCCGTTAAAGCCTATCTCAAGCCCCTCTCCGTCGCCCTCTGCAAAGCATACGTCCTCGGCCTTGCCGATGGGGGTATTGCACAGGCAGTCGATGAAATTTTCGTTAAAGGTCATACGCACGGGATTTTTCGTCTTTTCGTCGATGATTATAGCGACGCGGTCGACGACCTTTAAAAGCTCGCCTCTGTTTACCTTTATATGCATCTTAAAGGTGTCCGGCATCGCCTTGCGGTAGTTGAGAAAATCACCCTCTAAGCGGCGGCTTATGACGACGGTGCTGCCGACGGTGAACGAGACGTGGTTTGCGCCGACGAAGATATTCACATCCTCCTCGGACTCGTTTGCGCTTATGCGCTCTATATCCGAAAGCGCGGAGCCGGGAACTATGAACTCGTTGTGCTCCTCCGGACCCTCGATCGCCTCGCGGCGGATCGCCAGGCGGTAGCCGTCTACCGAGACCATAGCAAGAGTCCCTGACTCGACCTCGAACAGCGAGCCCGTATACACCGGGCGGCTGTCGTTATCGCTGATGGCGAACATCGTCTGATTTATCATGCTCTTGAGCACGCCCTGCTTTATTTTATAGCTTTTAAGACCGTCCACACTCGGAAGCTCCGGGTACTCGCCGCTGTCCATGCCCATGAAGGAAAACTCGGTCTTGCCGCACTTGACGGTCGTTCTGTTGTCCGGCTCTGAGGATATGGTCACCATGCCGTCGGGCATTCTTCGCACCATCTCGCCGAAGAGCCTTGCATCCAGAACGATGCTGCCGGGCTCGGATACCTCGGCGTCTACCGTCGTATATATGCCCTTTTTAAGGTCATAGCCCGTGACTCTCAGCCGCTCTCCGGCCTCGAGCAGAACGCCCTCAAGCGTCGGGATAGGGCTTTTCGCCGCGGCTGCTCTCGCGCATACCGCAACAGCGGACTGAAGAATGTATTTTTCACATGAAAATTTCATAAGGCTCCTCCCGTTAAAAACAAAAAATAAAATGATATATTAATTAAATAAATCTGATAAAATTCAGTAGTATTAGCAGTAGCTTAAATTATTGTGGAAAAGTCGAAAAAATAGTTGGTGCTTCTCGGTTTTTAATGTTGATAAAAATGTTCATAATTTTAAGGCTTTCCACATACAGAATTTTTCATCCGGCTTTTCAACATTTTTAAACAAACAATCAACAATTGAGTGTTGATTGTTTGAAAGTAAATAGTGGACAGCTTATAGCTGATAGCCAAAGGTGTGCGCAGAGCGCACAAATCAAATTTCATTCGCCCCTTGGACGAATACCTATAGCTATTTACTATCGGCTGTCAGCTATCTGCTACTGGGAATTTATATTTGAGGTGATGTCTCTGACGGCGGCGGAATACATGGGGTCCTCCTTTATCATCTCCTCGACCTTGCGGATGGAGGAGAGCACCGTCGAATGATTTCTGTCTCCGAACTCCGCGCCTATCTCCTTGAGCGGAAGATTTGTGAGCGTGCGGATGAGGTACATGGATATCTGACGCGCCGTCGCCGTACCCTTGCTGCGGTTCTGGCCGCGCAGATCCTCCTCGGACAGCTGGAAATAACGCGCGCTCTCGCGGATGATGAGCTGCGGCGAGGGGATGAACGTCCCGATGCGCACGACGTCCTTTATGGCGCGCTTTACCGCGGCGGTGTCTATCGTGCTGTCGAGAATCTCTCTGTAGGCCGTCAGGCGCTTTATGACGCCCTCTATCTGGCGCACATTTGAGGTTATGGTCTCTGCGATATACGCGACTGCATCGTCCTCTAAAACGAGACCAAGCTGAGCTGCCTTGGCGCGTGTTATGACCATGCGCGTCTCAATATCCGGCGGCTGTATATCCGCCATCAGGCCGCCCTGGAAGCGGCTCATGAGACGGTCGTCGAGAAGGCTCATCTCGATCGGCGGACGGTCGGAGGTGATGACTATCTGATGTCCGGCCTCGTAAATGTTGTTGAAGGTGTGGAAGAACTCCTCCTGAGTGGCCTGCTTTCCGGCGATGAACTGGATATCGTCGACAAGGAAGAGGTCGACGTTGCGGTATTTCATGCGAAATTCCTCACCCGTGCCTTCCTTTATGGATTTTAAAAGCTGGTTTGTGAACTCGTCGCCCTTTATGTACGCAATCTTTGCCGAGGGGTTGGTTTCGCGGATGTACTGGCCGATGGCCAGCAGCAGATGCGTCTTGCCGAGGCCGGAGTTTCCGTAGATAAACAGCGGATTATACGCGCTGCCGGGCTTATGCGCCACGGCGACGGCGGCGTTATGAGCAAATTTATTGGAGTTTCCGACGATGAAGCGGTCAAAGGTGTATCCGGCCATCTCGGGCAGAGGATCATCGTCGGCCTTGCGCTCCTCGTAATCGCCGAGCTCTTCATCGGTGAGGACCTTGACTGTGAATTCGGTCGAAAAAATTTCGCTCATCGCACGCTTTATTGTCTCTGCAAAGCGCTTTACGATGATATCACGCTTAAAATCCGAGCTTGTTTTTAAAACGAGGGTAGAGCCGTCTATCTCGACCGGCTCACAGTCCTCAAACCAGGTTGAGACGGCCGTATCCGTAAGGTGCTCGCCCAGTACGCCAAGCACCGCCTGCCATATATCGTTCAGTGAATTTACGCTCATATAAGTACCCTCATTTTTCCGCGAATTACCCCATTTTTAAAACTAATACATTATATCAAATCCTCAACTTCATTGCAATATATATTTTAATATAGTATACAGTGGATAGTGGATAGCTGAATGTGTTTTCCGGAACTCGAATCCATTCGTAGGGGCGAGCATTGCTCGCCCGCATGGTCGGACCTACGATTTAAAACAAATGCAAAAAAGACAGTACGGATTTTAAATACGCATTAAAATTGCAGCGATACATCTTTTGCGTCAGCCCGACCGGTAAGTGCCGACGAAACCATAACAAACGGGCGAGCAATGCTCGCCCCTACGAATAGGTTTAAGTACAGACAAAACTTTAAGATGCGGAACGGGCAAGATAAGTTCCCTACAGAGTGCGGCGCAAATTTTGCACTAAATCAGCACAATGACTGCGTACAGCGACCCCTCAGTCAGCTTTGCTGACAGCTCCCCTTACGCAGGGGAGCCAATGGGGTGCGTTGCCTCCCCTGTGTAAGGGGAGGTGGGTCGGCCTTGGCCGAGCCGGTGGGGTTGTCTGTTCAAATGTGTGCGCCAAGGGCGCACACATATAGCTATCAGCTATTGGCTATCTGCTATCTGCTCGCCCCGTCGGGGCAGCACAAAAACGACACGCTGAAACTTGAAATCATATTAGAAAAAGAATATAATATCAGGACTATGAAAATACTCAATCAGCAGATATTTGAAAACAGAGAAGCCGCCGCCCTCCCGGGCTTGATGGAGAGCGGAGGACTTCCCGCGCTCATTTCCGGACTTTCGGGCATTCACAGGGTGAATCTGGCCGCGGCGCTGTATGAAAGGCTGGAGCTTCCGCTGCTTATCGTCTGCCCGGACGACAGCGCGGCCGAGAGCTTTTCCCGCGACCTTGAAGCTATGACGGGAGAAAAGGTAAATACCCTTTACTCGCGTGACTTTACATTCTATTCGTCCCTTGCCGCCTCGCGTGAGGCCGAGCAGAAGCGCCTTTATGTTTTAAACGCGCTCAGATGCGGCGAAAGCCCGCTTACCGTCGCAACGGTATCGGCGCTCATGCAGAGGACGATACCGCCTCAGACGCTTATTAAGGCCGCATTTACGGTGAAAGACGGCGAGTCCTGCCCGCCCGAGGAGCTTGAACGGGCGCTGGTGCGCTGCGGCTACACGCGCTGTGAGCAGGTCGAGGGCGCGGGTCAGTTCTCGCGCCGAGGCGGAATAATAGATTTCTTCTCGCCCTCATACCCCGAGCCGGTGCGAATTGAGTTCTGGGGCGACGATATCGACAGCATGGGCTTTTTCGACGTAAAGACCCAGCGCAGAACGGAAAGTGTCGAAGCCTGTCGGATACTCCCGGCGGCCGAGAGCCTTGCGACGCTGGCAACAGGCGGCACCGAGGCGCTCACGGAGGCTCTGACTGCGGCGGCGGATAAATGCTCGCGCCATAAAAGCTCGCAGCAGCTCAGGGAGCTTGAGCAGACCCTGCGCACGGATATAGAAAGACTGCGGCAGAACATAAAGCTCGAATACGCCGACAGGTATATGCCGTTTCTGTACGATAAGGCGTCGGGCGCAGACTATATCCCGGAGGAGGCCGTCGTTTTCATCGACCAGCCGCCCAGATGCGCCGACAGGGCGAGGGGCTTTGTAAAGCAGCTCGGCGAGGACGTCGGCGAGCTCGTCAAAAGAGGCATACTCGCGACCGACGCGCCGTCGTTTCGCATAAGCTGGGAGGAGCTTACGGGCAAGCTGTCCGGGCACGCTGTGTACATGGCCGACGCCTTCACCGTCGGGCGATACCCGGTCGAGCCTAAAACGCTCGTGAGCATCCCGGCAAAGCAGCTGCCGTCGTATGCCGGCTCCGTCAAGACCGCGGCCGAGGACGTTTCGGCATATTTAAAGCAGGGCTTTCGCGTCGTGGTGCTTGCCGGAGATATGCGCAGAGCGGAGCTTTTGCAGAGCTTTCTGAAGGACTCCGGCATCGTCGCCTATGTCAGGGAAAAGCTCGAAAGGCTGCCCGAGGAGGGCTGCTGCACCATCTCCGTCGGCGGCATGTCCGCCGGCATGGAGTACCCCGGGATAAAGCTCGCCGTCATAAGCGATATGCAGCTTCTGCGCGTGCGCGAGCATAAGCATAAAGCGTCGAAAAAAGCGCCGTCTAACAGACAGCGCATAAGCTCCTACGCCGACCTTGCGCCGGGCGATCTCGTCGTGCACGAGGTGCACGGCATAGGCCGCTTTGCCGGCATAAAAAAGATGAAGGTCGACGGCTTTGAGAAAGACTATATCATGATCCGCTACGCCGGAACGGATACGCTGTACGTTCCCGCGACGGCGCTGGACATGGTGACAAAATATCTCGGTGCCGCCGAGGATCAGAACGTCCGGCTCTCGAAAATGGGCGGCGCGGAGTGGACAAGGGCACGCTCCCGCGCCAAGGCCGCGACGAAAAAGCTGGCAGGCGAGCTCATAAAGCTCTATGCCGAGCGCGCACGCGTGCCCGGCCACGCCTTCGCGCCCGATTCGCCCTGGCAGCGCGAGTTTGAGGATAACTTCGGCTACACGGAGACAGACGATCAGCTTCGCAGCATCTCCGAGATAAAGGCCGATATGGAGTCGGCAACGCCCATGGATCGTCTTCTGTGCGGCGACGTGGGCTACGGCAAGACCGAGGTCGCACTTCGTGCGGCGATGAAGTGCATTTTAGATAACCGTCAGGCGGCGATTCTCGTCCCGACGACGGTGCTTGCCCAGCAGCATTATCAGACCGCCGTGCAGCGCTTTTTCGGCTTCCCGGTCACCGTTGAGGTATTAAGCCGCTTCCGCACCCCGGCGCAGATACAGAAAACGCTTGAGGACTTGAAAACCGGCAAGTGCGACCTTGTCGTCGGCACTCACCGGCTTTTGCAGAAGGATGTCAAATTCAAAGCTCTCGGGCTTCTCATCGTTGATGAGGAGCAGCGCTTCGGCGTCGGGCACAAGGAGCACATAAAGGAAATGAGCCGCGGCGTGGACGTTCTCACGCTGTCGGCAACGCCGATACCGCGCACGCTCAACATGGCGCTTTCCGGCATCCGCGACATGTCGTCTATAGACGAGCCGCCGCAGGACCGCCTGCCCGTGCAGACCTTCGTCATGGAGCACGACTGGGGAATTATCTGCGACGCTATCCGCCGCGAGATACAGCGCGGCGGACAGGTGTATTACCTGCACAACCGCATCGAAAATATCGAGCGCACCGCGATAAAAATACGCGAGCTGCTCGATAACGAGGTCTCTGTCGGCGTAGCGCACGGGCAGATGGACAAGGATATGCTCGCCTCCGTCATGGAGGACGTAACAGAGGGTAAAATTCAGGTGCTCGTGTGCACGACGATCATCGAAACCGGCATCGATATCCCGAATGTCAACACCCTCATCATCGAGGACGCGGACAAAATGGGTCTTGCCCAGCTGCACCAGATCCGCGGCCGCGTTGGACGCAGCACGCGCCGCGCCTCGGCCTATCTCACGTTCCGTCAAAACAAGGTTCTCACCGAGGTAGCGGAAAAGCGCCTTGAGGCCATCCGCGAGTTTGCCGAGTTCGGCTCGGGCTTCAAGATCGCCATGCGCGACCTTGAGATACGCGGAGCGGGCAGTCTGCTCGGCGCGGAGCAGTCCGGGCATATGACCGACGTGGGCTATGATATGTACATGAAGCTTCTCAGCGAGGCCGTGCTCGAGGAGCGCGGCGTCAAGGTCGAGCACCGCGCCGAGTGCTCGGCGGATCTCGCCGTCGCCGCGAACATCCCGGAGTCGTACATCCCCTCCGAGGGGCAGCGCATGGATATCTACCGCCGCATAGCGCTTTTGCGCACCGAGGATGAGGCAGACGACCTCATCGACGAGCTGATCGACCGCTTCGGCGACCTGCCGTCGGGCGTGAGCGCGCTTATAAACGTCGCGCTTTTGCGCGGCGAGGCCGGAAACGCCGGAATAAGCGACATTTCGCAGAAGTCCGGCAAGCTCATCTTCGCCCTGCGCGATTTCGATATGGAGCGCATCTCCGCTCTGTACGCACGTCCCGAGTATAAGGGCGTGCTCAAGGTCGAGGCAGGAACGGCCCCGCGTGTCAGTCTGCGCCTTAAATCAAACACCCGCATCGTCGATCAGGCGCGGAAATTTATTAAAGATTTCGGGTCAGCCGCCGCAGACGGCTGATCCGAAATAGTGGATAGCTGATAGCCAATAGCTGATAGCCGAATGTGTGCGCTTTGCGCACGGATTTGAAAACACAACCCCACCGGCTCGGCCGCAAGCGTCCGACCCACCTCCCCTTACACAGGGGAGGCTTTTTAGAGGCGCACGGACGCACCTACGGATACATTTATTGCGTCAGCCCGGTATCGAAATTGCCGACGAAACCGGAAAGCTGCCGCTTCCCGATACTGCGGTGCAGATTTTGCTCCGCACTTCCCTTGGCTCCCCTGCGTAAGGGGAGCTGTCAGCGAAGCTGACTGAGGGGTCGCTTCCGGCAAAACCTGCACGACGGGCGACCAATGGTCGCCCCTACGGGCATAGTCGGAACAAAAATCAATAACGTAGGGGCGGGCATTGCCCGCCCGTTTTTTACGGTTTGGTCGGCAGCTTCCGGTCGGGCACCCGCAATAAATGTATTCGCAGGAGCTTCAATTCGCCTATAAAAGAATGTCGTCGTAGCTAACGGAGAGTGCCGAGCGCAGAGCCTTGAGCTCGTCGGGGCAGAGCATGCGCTGGCCGACCTCGATCTTCGCCAGCGCCGAGCGCGTAATGTCGCAGCCGAGCAGCTGCATCCGCGCTGCAAGCTGCTCCTGCGTCAGCTTTTTCTGCTTGCGCAGCCAGGATAAATGCGTGCCTACTCTGTTTGCGTATGCCTTGTTCATAAGCGTGTCTCCTGTTCTGTATCAGTGCAAGATTTCGCGTTCTCGATAAGTCGATTTTACCCGAAAGCCGTCGATGCTTTGCACTAATATAGAACAAAAATTCGAACAAGGCAAGTTTTTTGCCGAAAATGCTGCCGTTACGGCCGGCGGAGTCTTGAGATCAAAAGCAGCGCCGGAAGAATGACGAAAATTATTACAAGGCTCGCGCCGGGAACGATTATCTGGGATATCCCGAGCAGCGCCGCCTCATTTGAAGGGATAAGCGCGGCGGCCGCGGCAGAGAGCACCGCACAAATAAGAATGAGCGAACGGCCGTTTGACATGTCGAGCATGCGAGCGTCCGTTTTTTCGGGTATGAAGCCGAAAATGAGGCGCAGTATGTGAGCTGCGCAGCATAAAAGAAGCGAAAAAATGACGAAGTCGGACAGCACCCAAAGCGCCGCAACGAGAGCCTCGATGCGCTCGATGGTCTTCATGAGCGTCACGTCGCGCACGGTCGAGAAGAAAGGATACGAGAAGCGTGCGACGAGCCCGGCGCCGTAGCAGCCGATGATGACCGCGCAGAAAAATGTCAGCAGCACGCAGATGAGCGCAAGCCGGCCCGCATGAGAGGCAAAGCGCCGGCCCTGAAGCGGTGCGCGATCCTCCAAAAGCGCAGCGCAGTACAGCACGCCGCCGTAGATCTCGACAACAGCGAGGCTCGACAGGAAAAGCTTGCCGAAGTCCGTTTTTGTGACGGGCAGCAGGTTTTTAGCGTCTACCGAGTCGAGCGACAGCAGCAGCGCGAGCAGCATTACGGTCAAAAGGATCGGCGCGAACACTCTTGAGGCGCGAGGCAGCGCCTTAACTGGGCCGAGCGCGGCCAGCGTGCCCATCAGCAGCATTGTCGCCATGAAGAACCAAGGCCCGGCGGCTGGATAAATTGTCGAAATAAGTCGATGTGCGCCCGTGCGCAGGATAAAGCCAGCGGAAAAGAGCTGGAACACGGCGATAAGGCCGAGCCCGATGCTGCCCGCCGTGCGGCCGGCGCGGCGCATGACGACCTCGCCCAGTCCCTCGCCCTCGCGGCGCATGTTCATCAGAGCCGTCAGAACGAGCAGGTATAAAAGCAGCATAGGCAGCGCACACAGCGGCGCAAGCCAGCTCGCGCTCCCGGCGATCTGCGCCGTCGCCTTCGGAAGCAGCCGCGTGACCGGCGCGAGAGATGCAACAAAGCACATCGCCTTCAGCTGCCGCCTGTCATATTCCTTCATTGGCGCACTGACCCCTTTCTTATGCGTTTATTGCGGCAGCCCGACAGCGCAGGCTGCGCCTGCGAGTGAATAATGAATAGTGAATAATTAATGTGTGCGGCGCTGCCGCACTGATTTGAATATCACCTCATCCGTCGGCTGCGCCGACACCTTCCCCTCAAGGGGAAGGCACTTTAGAGGCGCATTAAAATTGTGCCGATACGGTTTTTGCGCCTGCCCGGTATCGAGAGAGCGGAACAAACCATAGCGTTTCGCATCCCGTGAAATTGTGCTGATTTGGTGCAAAATCTCTGCCTGCACCCTGTAGGGAATGGGCTTGCCCATTCCGTTTCTAAAAACCATATCCGAACTAAAATCTATATCGTAGGGGCGGGCATTGCCCGCCCTTTATTAACGGTTTTCTCCACAGTTACCGGTCGGGCCTACGCAAAAGATGTATCAGCGCTGTCTTTTATGCGTTTGTGTTAAATCGTAGTTCCGACCATGCGGGCGACCTATGGTCGCCCCTACGAGCTGCAATCGGTTCCGACTAAGACCGTGGCAATTCGCACCTCGTGAAATTGTGCTGAATTGGTGCAAAAGCTTTGCCTGCACCCTGTAGGGAAAGGGCTTGCCCGTTCCGCTTCTAAAAACCATATCCGAACTAAAATCCATAGCGTAGGGGCGGGCATTGCCCGCCCTTTTTTAACGGTTTCCTCCGCATCCTCCGGTCTGGCCGAGGCAAAAGATGTATCAGCGCTGTCTTTTATGCGTTTGTGTTAAATCGTAGTTCCGACCATGCGGGCGACCGATGGTCGCCCCTACGAGCTGCAATCGGTTCCGACAAAGACAGTGGCAGTTCGCATCCCGTGAAATTGTTCTGATTTGGTGCAAAAGCTCTGCCTGCACCCTGTAGGGAATGGGCTTGCCCGTTCCGCTTCTAAAAACCATATCCGAACTAAAATCCATAGCGTAGGGGCGGGCATTGCCCGCCCTTTTTTAATGGTTCCCTCCGCATCCTCCGGTCGTGCTGACGCAATAAATGTATTGGTGCGATCTCAAAACGCCACTAAAAAAGCGCCGCTAAAAAAGATCGAGGTGGAAGCTGCGGTCGAGGTCGGCGGTGACGCGGACGGTGAAGTCGAGGCCGGGGGCGATGAGGGAGAAATTCCCGGCCGCGCCGCGCAGCCGGTACGGGTGCTGCATCTCAAGGATGCTGCCCAGATGCAGAAAATCGCAGCCGGAGCTTTTTTGAAGCGCAAGCACATCCTCGACCCAGCCTTGCGCCATGACCTCAAGCCCGCGCCTCAGCTCGTCGGGATCAAAATCGCCGCGTGCCTCAGCCAGGGCGGCGCCGATCTCGATATCAAAGGAAACGCCCTCAAGTCCGTCTCCGAAAACGGGCTTGATTTTGCAGGAGCTGCGGTCAATCTGGAGCGTCGCGTCTCCGACGGCGACCGGCATGGAGCCCGCCTTGTTGAGGATAAGGCTCACGCCGCGTGCAAGCTCCGGCGGAATGTGCCCCGCGGCCTTGTTCTTATATATAATAGTATAGCCGTCGGGCACGATGGTCATCTCGCCGCCGCCCGCATCGGGCGCGGCATCGCTCGCCGGAGCGGACTTCACCGCGCAGATGAGCGCCGAGCCGTTTGAGTCGAGCGCCGATACGATCTCGGCGGCGGTGAATATGTGCGCATCTCCGCGCAGACGCAGATTCTCCGTCACGGCGTGCATGAGCTTCGTAGCGTCGTGCTTATCGCCGCCTGCACCCATGATGAGCTCGCCGGCACTGCCGGACGAGGCCGCGAACACGGGGATGCACAGGCGAAAGGCTGCGTCACGCTCGATGCAGTCAAAAAACTGCGCTGTGTCGGTCGTTAAAACGCTCTCGCCGAGGACGAAGTAGGCCGTGTGACCGAAAAACAGCTGAAGTCCGCCGCTGTAGTTCTGCAATGCGTCCTGCGCCTCGGTCATGGAGTGCGCATCGATGCTCACACGCACGGGGGTTTTGTCCTCGTTATCCTTGCCTGCGCCGCTGCTGCCCTCGGCCGAGACCGAAAGCCGCACGCCGGCGTCCGAAAGGTCAAAGCCGAGGGTCTGGATGACCAGAAGCTCGGCGATGTCGCGGTAGTTTGAGTAGATGCTGCCGCCCGAGCAGCCCGAGGCCGTGAGCGCAAGACTCAGCGCGCACACTGCGGCGATTAATTTTTTCATGCCTGCTTCCTCCTGTCGGGAGTGTTCAGCTCCGGCTCGCGCATTTTCTCCTCCGGCAGCGGACGGCGCAGAAAGGTGCGCACGAGATTATGCCTTCGCCCGCCCGACCAGGGCGCGGTATAATTACGGCCGAAGGAGTCGAGCGTGCACAGATACCACACGAAAAAGCACAGCGAGATCACGACGCCGTACAGCCCCGCCGCGATCGCCGCGAGCACCAGAGCAAAGCGGCTTATCCGCAGAGCGGCGCCGAGATCCTGACTCGGCTGGGCGTAGCCGGCGATGCCCGCCGTTGCGACGACGATGACCGCGATAGGCGATATGACCTTCGCCTCGACCGCCGACTGACCGACGATGAGTGCACCGATGATGCTCACCGTGTCGCCGATGGGGTCGGGCAGACGCAGTCCGGCCTCCTGCAGGAGCTCAAAGGCGATGAGCATGCCGATAAGCTCCAGCGCCGTCGAAAACGGCACGTCCTGCTTGGAGCTGATGACCGAAAGCAGCAGCTGCGTCGGGATCATCTCCTGATGATACATGGCGATGGCCGTGTAAAACGCCGGCAGAGCCAGCGCCAGCAGCACCGCCGCCCAGCGGATGACGCTCAGCGCAGAGGATACGATGTAGTTCTGACTGTCCTCCTGCGGCACGCGCAGAAGCTCCGGAAACGTCACCGGCACGAGAAAGGCGATCGGTATGCCGTCGATGAGAAGCCCCACGCGCCCGTTTAAAAGCTGACGTGCGAAGCGGTCGGGGCGCTCGGTGTGCACGACCTGCGGAAAAACAGAGCGCGGCCGGTCGGTGATGTACTCCTCTATGACGCCGGTCGAGAGCGCGCCGTCCACATCTATATTATCAATGCGCCTTGTCAGCTCCGTAACGACCGCGGGGTCTGCCACGCCGTCAACGTAGAGTATCGCCGCCCGTGTTAAACTCTTGCGGCCGAGAAGAGTGCTTTTTATCTTCAGCGCGGGGTTGGCTATGCGCTTGCGCACAAGGGCGGTGTCGGTGCGCAGGGTTTCGGTGAAGCTGTCCTTGCCGCCCTTGAGGGATTTCTCCATCGTCGGCTCGCTGATGCCGCGCTGGATCTGAGCACTGCGCAATTCAAAGCACACCGCGCAGCCCTCGTCCTCGAAGACGACCGCGCAGCAGCCCTGCGTTATATCGCTGACTGCCTCGTCGAGCGTCGTGCGCAAAGCTGCCTGCGAGCTGTACACAGCGCCGTCGAGAAGTCTTTCAGGCGACAGCGCGACGCCTGCGCGCAAAAGCTCCGTGAGCGGCCGCAGAACGTCCCTTGAAATGCCGCCGCCCGAGGCGACGCCGTCGAGCCAGCAGACAAAAAGCGTCCTCTCGCCCGACAGACCGGGGCGGATATTGCGCGACTGGAAGTCCGAGCAGCCGTCGAATATGCCGACGAGAGCCTCCGCGCTTATTTTTCCCGTGTACGCCGGCTCACGCCGTGCATGGGGCTCATCGCCGCTTTTTTCGCGCCGGAACAGGTTTAATAAATCAGACATGTTGTTATTATGCGCGGCATTGGGCACAATATTTAGCGGCGGCGGAAAAACTTAAAAATTTGTTGTGAAAATCGTCGAAAAAAGTGTTGACAAACCGTGTACACGGTGGTATTCTAAGCAAGCGCCTCAGGAGAGTGCGCCGCGTCGATGCGGGAGCGAGCAAACAAGCTTCAAAAAAGTTTGAAAAAAGCTCTTGACAAATGCGAACCTTCGTGGTAAAGTAAATAAGCTGTCCGCTGAAAGCGGCGGCGCGAATTGTACCTTGAAAATTAGATAATGTAAGAACAGCTTATGCTAAATAAGCACCGGAA
>OIXH01003721.1_pt1 | contig 13151 bp, 12 predicted proteins | sample 1587741 | NCBI WGS metagenome assembly OIXH01 (sample SAMEA3888916, study PRJEB22519) | human gut metagenome | biome: human gut; feature: human-associated habitat; material: faeces | place: Denmark | collected 2011 | reverse complement strand
ATGCTCGCCCCTACGATATAGATTTCAGTGCCGACCAAGCCCATAGCAAGCGGAACGGGCAAGATAAGTTCCCTACAAGGCATGACGCAGTTCCGTAACGCGATGCAAAACCGGTTTTCTCCGCACCTTCGACACCGGGCTGACGCACTCACCGTATCGGTACAGCCTGAATGCGCCTCTGAAAAGACGACCCCTCAGTCAGCTTCGCTGACAGCTCCCCTTACGCAGGGGCGCCAAGGTGGTGCGCCGCAAATCTGCACCGCAGTATCGGGAAGCGGCAGTTTTCCGGTTTTGTCGGCAATTTCGATACCGGGCAACCGCAATATGCGTATCCGTAGCTGCCCCCGTGCGCCTCTAAAAAGGAACTTTTTTATGTGGGCGGCGTCATGATAAATACAGGAGGTGATAACAATGAAAAAGGCCGCACTTGCACTGGCGCTGTGCATGGTCATAGCCTTATGCTGCGCCTGTGATATGACTCCGCTGCGCAGCGACGTTCCGGAGGCAAAGAGCACACCGGACGATACCGTGCCGGCGAGTACAGTTACGTTCGACGTAAACGGCAGGGATTACTCCGTCAAGGTCTTCGATTCGTGGGAAGCTGCGCCGGTCACGCTCGACGACGGGCAGTGGGGGCTTACGCTCACGCCCAAGGCACAGCCGAAGCTGAGCTACGATCTTCTGCTGTATAAGCAGATGCAGGGCTTCGGCGTATGCGGCACGGGGCTCAGGGAGGAAAAAACAGTTATAGGCGGCATGGAGGCCAACGTCGGCTACTACGACGGCGCGGACTACTGGAGCTTTGTCAGCTTTGACTGCGGCGGCGTGTCCGGCTCCCTGACCTGGGGGATCGACGAAGGCGACGCACGGCAGCTCGGCATTTCCGAATACAATGCCCAGGCCATTACCATGCTCGAATCCTTAGCAGCGAATTAAGGCTGCTCCTCTGAAAAAAGCAAAAAGCGCAGACCCGATTTGAAATGCACCCCATTTGTTAGACAAGTACGGTAAAATACCCGGTACCAACAAACAGGGTGCATTTCATTCTTTCCTTTCGGCTTTTGACTCTGCTGACTATCTGCCGGCTGCTCTGAGCAGCTTCCGCTGCCTAGAGAACTTAAGCCCGGGCTTGTAGAACTCGAAAATGACCGTGTCGTTGCCCCTTTCGTTGGCCCACTCGTGGCTGGTCCAGCAGACCTTCATTGCGCCGAGAGCCTCGCAGACCTTGACGGAGAAGGGCTTGGGCGCGATCTTGTAGGCGATAAACTGCGGGCGCGCAAGGAAATTGAGCAGAACGTTGCCGAGGAGGAAGGCGGATACGGGGCTGACCTCGCCGTTATAGTCCTTCGGTGGATTTGCCAGCTGGCCGCGTACGACCTCGGGCGCGTTGAGCCTGAACCAGCGCACGATGAAGGGGTTGAAGCTCTCGATACAGTAGTCGCCGGTGTATTGGCGCAGCATGGCGTAGGTCTTTTCGCACAGCTCCCTGTTGCGCTTGCCGTTTTTGAGCTCGACGATGAGCGCGCCGCGGCCTCTGACGGTCTTGAGCACCTCGGAGAACAGCGGTATGGTCTCGTCGGTACCGCAAAGGCGAAGCTGTCTGAGCTCGTCAAACGTCTTGGAGTCGACGCGTGCGTCCACGCCGCAGACGCGGTTTAGGGTATCGTCATGGAACACGACGACGCGGCCGTCCTTTGAAAGCTGGACGTCAAGCTCTATGCCGTAGCCGTAGGACGCTGCTCGCTCGAACGCGGCCAGCGAGTTTTCCGGCACGGATTTATCGCGCTTGTGCAGTCCGCGGTGGGCGAAGTTGCGGTTCTGAAAGGGCGCTCTCTGCTTTTTGCGGATGCTGCCCGGAGCAATGAGGTATACAAATCCGCCGACGGCGGCCGCTCCGGCAAGTGCGGCAAGCTTTGCGGCACTTACATGTATTTTCATTTTAACACCTCCGGTGTGTATTCTTCATGTAATATATTTTACACCTCTCGCGCACCGCGGTCAAGACCGCAGTTAGTTAATAGACAACCCCACCGGCTCGGCTGAAGCCGACCCACCTCCCCTTACACAGGGGAGGCTTTTTCAGTGGCGCTTTGAGATCGCGCCTATACATATATTGCGTCAGCCCGGTATCGAGAATACCGACGAAACCGTGAAACTGCCGCACACCCATTGGCTCCCCTGCGTAAGGGGAGCTGCCGACGCAGTCGGCTGAGGGGTCGTCTTTTCAGTGGCGCACGGATGCTGCTGCCAATACGTTTATTGAGGTGTCCCGACCGGTCACTTACGGCAAAACCGGCACAGCGGGCGACCGATGGTCGCCCCTACGAGTTGCAATCGGTTCCGACAAAGACCGTGGCAATTCGCACCACGGGAAATTGTTCTATATTAGTGCAAAATCGTTGCCTGCACCATGCCTTCCCCTTCGAGGGGAAGGTGTCGGCGCAAGCCGACGGATGAGGTGGAATCAAATCCGCGCGGCACAGCCGCACACCTATAGCTATCGGCTATTGAAAAAACAGCAGTCTGCGCTGCTGTTTTCACATCTCCTCGACAACGAAGACATTGGGAAGGGCGGTGATGTCCTGAACGAGCTCTGTGCCGCTCATTTTGGGCGTGGTCTGCACGGACAAAAGCGCATAGTAACGGTGCTCCTCGTCCTCGCCCTGCGTGCGGCTGACCTCAAGATTCGAGACCTTGAGCGAGCGCCCGCTTATCATCTCCAGCACGCTCTGTATCGTGTCGGGCTCGGTGTATTCGATGTACAGCGTGCAGATCCTGCCGCTTTTGGCGAATCTGTACTCAAACTTTATGAGCACGATCTCGGCAAACAGAATTACGACTGTCGCAAACACCGCACACTCGACAAAGCCCGCTCCGCAGGCAAGCCCAACAATTGCCGAGGCCCAAAGCCCGGCGGCGGTGGTCAGTCCCTTGACCTGACGGCGGCCGGTCACGATGATCGTGCCTGCTCCGATAAAGCCGATGCCGGCGATGACCTGTGCGCCGAGCCTGCCGATATCGGTAAACAGGCCGAGACCGAGCAGCAGGTACTGGCTTGTCAGCGTCGTGATCGCCGCGCCCAGACAGATGAGGATATGCGTGCGGAAGCCGGCCGGCCGGCGCTTTATCTCGCGCTCGGCGCCGATTACTCCGCCGCAGATGAACGCAAGCAGCAGGCGCAGCGCCATGGCCAGCGTCGTCGGCTCGCGGATAAAATCAAAGCATGAAAGCATGGCTTCGCCCCCCCTTACTGGCTTTCCTCGATCGACACCATGCCGCCGAGCGTCGAGAGCGTTGCCAGCAGCCGTGTGTGATTCAGATTTTTCGGCAGATACACGCTCAGATGCACACTGATCCGGGCGCGGTGGTCAACGGGCTGCTTGCTCAGATCGATGTCGAACACCGTAACGTCCCGCTCGCGCAGTATGCCCAAAACAGTGCCGAGATTTTCCATCCCCTCGAGCTCCGCCAGTATGTTCATGTACCTCGAGCGCAGGATCAGCCGGTTCTCCAGCGCTGGGAATGCGTACATGCACACGAGTATCAGCGCGACCGACACGAGCACACATTCGTAATACCCCGCACCGATGGCAAGTCCCAGGCAGGCCGAGGCCCAGAGTCCGGCGGCGGTGGTCAGACCCTTTATGCGTCTGCGGCCCGTCAGAATGATCGTGCCCGCACCAAGAAAGCCCACGCCGTTTATGACCTGTGCGCCGAAGCGTGACACATCGTGTGTAGCGCCCGCGGCCTGCGCCGCAGCTCTCCACTGCGTCGTGAGCATCAGATCGAGATACTGGCTGAGCATGACCGTCATCGACGAGCCGATGGCGACGAGCATATACGTGCGAAAGCCCGCCGGCGAGCTTCGCCGCTCGCGCTCAAGACCCAAAAGCCCGCCGACGAGCACCGCCAGCAGTATCCGTATAACCATTGATAAAAAATTTAAATCTCTCATTTTTTTAATAGCGAATTAAGACTGTACCTATACATTTATTGCGCTTGCCCGGTATCGAAATTGCCGCGGAAACCGGAAAGCTGCCGCTTACCGTAGGCGCGATGCAAATTTGCGCTTGCCCGGCGGCGCATGCTGCGCCTGCGAATGAATAATGAATAATGAATAATTAATATTGAACAATTAAGGTGTGCGCAAGCGCACGGATTTGAATTTCACCTCATCCGTCGGCCTATGGCCGACACCTTCCCCTCGAAGGGGAAGGCATTTTTTGGTGGCGCACCCTGTAGGGAATGGGCTTGCCCATTCCGCTTGCTATGGGCTTGGTCGGCACTGAAATCTATATCGTAGGGGCGAGCATTGCTCGCCCTTTATTAACGGTTTTCTCCACAGTTACCGGTCGGGATATCACAATAAATGTATCGGTAGAATGTCAATGCGCCACTGAAAATCCGTTTGCCGCACACCTCACCTATTCACTGTTTATTATTCATTCGCTTCTGCCGCCGCACCAGCAGCAGGATGAACACCAGCAGCAGGAGCACCGTGATCGCGCAGACTATGACGATGGTGAGCTTCTGCTCATGACTGAGCTCCTGCGGAGCGGCCGGCTGCGGCTCGGACTCGTCAAGCTGCACGTCATTTGAGGCGACGAGTGCGACCGTGCCGAGCTCCGTCCCGTCTGTCGGGTCTGAAAAGCTCACCGTGCCGAGCTCCGTGCCCTCGGCGGGAACGGCGTCGAGCGTCTCGGCCTTGAGCGTGACGGTCTTTTCAAGCGCCGACACATCAAGATCATTTGCCGCCAGCGCGCTTATCCCCTGTGCGCAGACGAGCGTCACGCTTCCGCTTTTTCCTTTTACCGAAAGCGGCTGACTCGCGGCGGCAAATCCCTTTTCGACGATGCTGTGGTAGGAGTAGTTTTCAAAGCACCAGTCGAGCAGCGTCACGGTATCGGCAAAATTGTCGTAGCTGCCGGAGCCGCCGTCCGCGCCGAGCACGACGGTGATGACGCTCTCGCTCTCGCGCTGCACGGCGGACGCGAGGCAGTAGCCGGCATCGCTCGTGTAGCCTGTTTTTATGCCGACCGCGCCTGTGTAAAAATACTTATCCGAGTAGGGCGAATCGCTGTTTATAAGCGCGTTCGAGTTCCTGAGAGTGCGCGGCGAGCTGACATTTGTGGCGCTCGTCGTGTATTCGCGGGTTCCGACGAGCTGCGCGAACAGCGCGTGGCGCATGCCCTCGCGGGCGATGAGGAACATATCGTGCGCCGTGGTGTAGTGCTCGCTGTCGTGCATGCCGTGGGTGTTGACAAAATGCGTGCCGCTGCATCCGAGCCCGGCGGCGCGTGCGTTCATTTTTTCCACGAAAGCGCTTATCGAGCCGGCGACGTGCCCGGCGATGATGTTGCACGCCTCGTTTGCCGAAGCAAGCGCGGCGCAGTAGAGAAGGTCCTTCATGCTCATCGTCTCGCCGATGCAGATACCGGAGCTTGAGCTGCCTTCGGTAAGTCCGGACTGGCTGTCCGAGCCGGCGGTGACCATGTCCTCGAGCGACGCCGTGCCCTGCTCGACGGCCTCGACCGCCAGCAGCAGCGTCATGATCTTCGTAAGGCTTGCCGGATAGCGGCGCGAGTAGGCGTCGACACTGTAGAGTATTCTGCCGCTTGACAGGTCTCCTATCAGTGCGCTCTGAGCCGAATTGAGCTTCGGCGCACTCTCGTCCTCGGCAAGGACGCACGGACTCACGACGCACAGCGCGACGCTCAGGCACAGCGCAAGCGCCGTTATACGCAGTTTTTCCATTTCTCTCTGTCTCTCTTTATATATGCTTAATATATATTTTTTATTATAGATATATTTTACTGCCGGCGCAAGCGGTAAATGCTATCGTATATCTGAATGAGCAATATTTTCGAGTCCGGCTCTGACCCTTTCAATTATATATGAATCGCGGCTTCAACACAAGTTTGCAAATTTGCAAAGCTGTGCTATAATACAGTTTTGGACGTGTATATTACTAAGGAGGTAATAACCTTGACTAAAATAGACATTTTCTCCGGCTTTCTCGGAGCAGGCAAGACCACGCTCATCCGCAAGCTCATCGCGGAGGGCTATAAAAACGAAAAGCTCGTCCTCATCGAGAACGAGTTCGGCGAGATCGCCGTTGACGGCGGCTTTCTGCACGACGCGGGCGTTGAGATCACCGAGATGAACTCCGGCTGCATCTGCTGCACCCTCGTCGGCGACTTCACCGCCGCGCTTCAGAAGGTCATCGAGCAGTATCACCCCGACCGCATCCTCATCGAGCCGAGCGGCGTGGGCAAGCTCTCGGACGTTGCAAAGGCCGTCGCAAGCGTGCCCGGCTGCGAGATCGGCGCAAAGGTCACCGTCGTCGATGCCGGCCGCTGCCGTATGTATATCCGCAACTTCGGCGAATTTTTCAACGACCAGGTGCACAATGCCGACGTTATCGTCCTCAGCCGCACCGATTCCGCCTCCGACGGCAAGGTCGTAACCGCAAGCGCGATGCTCAGCCAGCTAAACCCCAACGCCACGGTCATAACCACGCCCTGGGACGAGCTCAGCGGCAGGCAGATCGTTGACGTTATGGAGCACATCGACTCCCTGTCGACCACCATGCAGGAGATGGAGCACCACGATCACTCCGAGCATCACCATCACCACGAGCACGAGCACGACCACGACCACGACCATGACCACGAGCACGGCGAGAGCTGCTCCTGCGGCTGCGGCCACGATCACGGTCATCACCACGCCGACGAGGTGTTCACCTCCTGGGGCGTCGAGACTCCGAAAAAGTTCACCGAGGCCGAGGTCCGAAAGGCTCTCAGCGAGTTTGATGAGGACGCAAGCTACGGCACGATACTGCGCGCCAAGGGCTTTGTCGATGCCTCAGACGGCAAGTGGCTTTATTTTGACTACGTTCCCGGAGAGGCGGACGTTCGCCGCGGCGAGCCGGCAGTCACCGGCCGCGTGTGCGTGATCGGCTCGAAGCTAAACGAGCAGGCTGTCAAGGAGTTGTTCGGCATTGAGTAATGTGAAAGAGGTTCCCGTTTTCCTGTTCACGGGCTTTCTCGAGAGCGGAAAAACGAAGTTTATCCAGGAAACGCTTGAGGATAAGCGCTTTAACAGCGGCGAGCGCACGCTGCTGGTCGTCTGCGAGGAGGGCGAGGAGGAGTACGCGCCCGACAAGTTCTCCGCGCCCAACGTGTTCATGGTGACCGTCGAGGAGCCGGAAGAGCTCACACGCAGCGCCTTCCGCGGCTGGCTCGAACGGTACGACTGCGAAAGGTGCGTCATCGAGTACAACGGCATGTGGATGCTCGACGATCTGTATCAGGCGCTGCCCGAGCTGTGGATGGTCTATCAGGAGTTTTTCTTCGCCGATGCGCGCAGCATTTTAAGCTACAACGCCAATATGCGAAGCCTCGTCTATGATAAGCTCAAAAGCGCGGAGCTGACCGTATTTAACCGCTATAACGACTCCATCGACAAAATGGAGCTGCACAAGCTGGTTCGCGCCGCCTCGCGCCGCAGCGATATTGCCTATGAGTACGCCGACGGCACGGTCAAGTACGATGAGATCGAGGACCCCCTGCCGTTTGACCTTGACGCGCCCGTTGTCGAGATCGGCGACGACGACTACGCCGTCTGGTACCGCGATATGTCCGAGGAGCCGAAAAAGTATGAAAACAAGGTAGTTAAGTTCAAATGCCGCTATTTAAAGCGCAAAAAGCTTCCTGCCGGAAGCTTCATCGTCGGCCGCCACGTCATGACCTGCTGCGCCGAGGATATCCAGTTTGCCGGACTCATCTGCCAGTGGGAGGACTCCGACAGCATTGTCGGCGACTCCTGGCACGTGCTCACTGCGCGCATAAACTTCAAGTTCAGCCGCGCCTACGGCAAAAAGGGGCCTGTGCTCACCTTCATCGAGGACTCCCCCTGCGACGCCCCCGAGCAGCCCGTCGCCACGTTTTTTTAGAGGCGCATTGAGGCAGTATCGATACGGTTTTTGCGGTATCCCGACCGGAGAGTGCGGAGGAAGCCGTGGCGTTTCGCTTACCGCAGGCGTGGTGCCGGTTTGCCGGCACCGGGAAAATCAAATAATTTTTCAAGCCGTGAAATAATTGTGCTTTTAATCCGTCTTTAATAATTGAGGAAGAAAATATTAAATACGGAGGAAGAAAAATGCTTATTATTAAAATAGCAAGCTGGATATTCTGGAATTCCATTTTCGATTGGCCGTTCTAAGGGTACGTTCTAAGGGTAACAATAAGAAATACGTAAGATCCGCCGCACTTGTTATCAGCAGGTGCGGCGGATCGTTTTCTTAAGAGCCTCCTGTGCGGCGGAGCTCGTGCGCTCAGGGCAAAGCGTACTTTTCGGAATAGCGGCGGTATTGATCGGAAAATTCGGGGACATCCTCGCGCTCATGCTGAGTCTCGTGGGCGCTGAGGGTGTGCTTTTTCATGTCGAGCACGCACAGCGCGATATTCGAGCAGTGGTCGGACGCACGCTCAAGGTCAGTGAGAAGATCGGACCACACGAAGCCCGCCTCGATGCTGCACTCGCCCTTTTTCATGCGCAGTATGTGCCGTGTACGCAGCTCGTTTTTCAGATCGTCCACGACCTGCTCGAGCGGCTCGACGGCCTTGGCCGCCTGAGCGTCGTTATCCGCGAAGGCCTTGACCGCAAGGTCGAGCACCTCGCAGACGGCGGAGCTCATGACCGACAGCTCGTATTTGGCGCTGCGCGAAAACTCAAGCTGCTTCTCGTGCAGCTCCTCGGCCGATTCGATGACATTCACCGCGTGGTCGCCGATGCGCTCAAAATCTCCGATGAGCTTCAGAAGCTCCGTGACCTCCTCGCTGTTTTCGTCGCTCAGCGGCTCCGCGCCGAGCTTGAGCAGGTAGGTGCCGAGCATATCCTCGTACTTGTCGGTCTCTTCCTCGCTGTCGCGCACCTCCTGCGCGGCCTTGGGGTCGAAGTCGCTTACGCATTCGATGGCCTTTTTCATCGCGCCTGCTGCGTAGTAGGCCATGTCCTCGGTCACGACGCTGCACTGCTCAAGCGCGAGCGGCGGCGTGGCGAGCAAACGCTCGTCGAGCGTGACCTCGCTCTCCTTCTTCCTGCCGTCCGGCACAAGGCGTATCGCCAGTCTCTCAAGCAGACCGGAAGCCGGCAGCAGTATCGCGGTGCAGGCAAGGTTGAAGGCCGAGTGCGCTATCGCGATGCCGTACATCGTCGCGCTCTCGCCTAGTATCGCCGGCGCCGCGACGGTGCGCACGATGCAGAACACCGTCAGCCACACGATCGTGCCGATGACGTTAAACGACAGATGCACAACGGCGGCGCGCTTTGCATTCCGGCTCGTTCCGACCGAGGAAATGAGCGCCGTGACGCAGGTTCCGATGTTCTGACCCATGATGATGGGGATGGCCGCGCCGTAGCTGACCTGACCGGACAGCGCCAGTGCCTGGAGTATGCCGACGGAGGCCGAGCTCGACTGGATGATAGCAGTCAGCGCAGCGCCGGCGAGCACGCCCAGCAGAGGGTTGGTAAATGCAACGAACATCTCACGGAACGCAGGAACGTCGCGCAGGCCGGACACCGCGCCGGACATCGTGTCCATGCCGAACATGAGCGTGGCAAAGCCCAGCAGTATCATGCCCGTATCGTTTTTGCGGCTGTCCCTGCTGAACATATACATTATAATACCGATAAGCGCCAGAACCGGCGTGAACGACGTGGGCTTTAGAAGCTGCACCCAGACTGCGTCGCCGCTGATGCCGCCGAGGCTCAGCAGCCACGCCGTCACAGTCGTGCCGATGTTCGCGCCCATGATGACGCCGATGGCCTGCTTCAGGGTCATAAGCCCCGAATTTACAAAGCCGACCACCATGACGGTCGTTGCCGACGAGCTTTGGATAATGGCGGTGACGACAAGTCCGGTGAGGAAGCCCGTCATCGTTCTGCCGGTCATTTTGCTCAGCGTAGTGCGCAGCCTGCTGCCGGCGCGGCGCTCGAGCGCCTGACCCATTATGTTCATGCCGAAAAGAAACAGGCACAGGCCGCCTATCATCTCCAGCGCGTCGAATATGTCCATCAATTGTCCCTCTCTTTACAATTTACAATCAATTTTACAATCACCATTTTATCCGCGCTTTATAAAATCAATAATCATCACATTGTAAAATCGGCGTAAAATAAGCTGACAGCGCAGGCTGCGCCTGCGAATGAATAGTGAATAATAAATAATTGAGGTGTGCGCAAGCGCACGGATTTGAATTTCACCTCATCCGTCGGCTTGCGCCGACACCTTCCCCTCAAGGGGAAGGCATTTTTTGGTGGCGCACGGACACTGCTACGGATACAGGAATTGCGCTTGCCCGGTATCGAGGGTGCTGACAAAACCGCAAAACTGCCGCCGCACCCATTGGTGCCCCTGCGCAAGGGGAGCTGTCAGCGAAGCTGACTGAGGGGTCGTCTTTTCAGTGGCGCATTAAGGCTGTACCCATACGTTTATTGCGCTTGCACGGTATCGGGATAACGGAACAAACCGCAGCGTTTCGCATTCCGTGAAATTGTGCTGATTTAGTGCAAAAGCTCTGCCTGCACCGTGTAGGGAGAAGCGAAACCGGTTTCGTCGGTATTTTCGACACCGGGCTGACGCAATAAATGTATCGGTAGGTGCGTCAAAACGCCTCTGAAAAAACGCCTCTGAAAAGGGCTTGACAACGCCAGAGGTATCGTTTATATTAACTGTGCGGTTTTAAACCATACAGTCAGGAGTTCAACATGGCAAACAGCAAGAAAACCATATTCCACGCATATGCAATAGTGCCGCTGCTGGCTATATGCGCGATACACGCAATCGTGTGGCTCGGCACGAAGTCGCTGGCTGACTTTTCGCGCGCGTCTGACGTGACGCTCGGCATCGATGCGCTGTTTCCCCTGCGGCCGGAATGGGTGGTCATATACGTCGCAACGTTCCTGTTCTGGGGAATGGGTCTGCTGCTGATCGCCCGGCAGGACGAGCAGCTATGCTGCCGCTTCGCAGCGGGCGTCGTGATCGGCGACCTCATCTGCGGCATAATATTCATCGCCTTCCCGAGCTGCATCCCCCGCCCGGAGCTCAACCCCGACGACGGCGGCTTTATCTGGGCGCTGTCGGTCGTATACTCCTTCGACACGCCGACGAACTGCTTCCCGTCGATGCACTGCATGTTCGCCTACCTCGTGTTCCGCCAGTCGCTGCGTTCGCCGGGCGCAAGGCCGTGGTTCAAGCTCTTCTGCGGCGTGTTCACCGTGCTCGTGTGCCTGTCGACGCTGCTTGTCAAGCAGCACGTCTTCGCGGACGTCATCGGCGGCATTTTCTTCGGCGAGCTATCCTTCGTTTTGGGACAAAAACTGCCTCTGTGGAAAATTTTTATTAAAATCAATAAAAAACTCTTGCAATCTGCTCCGTGATGTGGTTTAATCTATATTATCAAGGGGAAAAAGTATAGAATTAAACAAAAACCGCAATTATGGAGGTATCAAAATGACCAATACTCTGAAAAAGAATGCTGTAATGATCCTGGCTGCGGCACTCGCGGTGATAATGATCTTCGCTGTCGCGTTCGCGCCCGTAAGCCTTGCAGATAACGATAACGGCGTCGCCGCCGCTGTCGAAAAGACCCAGGCAACCGTCACCGCAAAGCTCGGAGAGATCAAGGCCGCCGTCAGCGAGAGCGTCGGCTCCGACGTCAGCAAGCTCGAAAACCTTTGGAATTACGGCGATAAGGTCGAGTCGGGCGTCGAGAGCGCTACCGATGATTTCGTAGCGATGCTCGAGGGCATCGGCAATGCATACGACAAGGGCAACGTTGAGGAAATCATTAAAACTCCCCAGACCTTCGTTAAGGGTCTCCAGGGCTATCTCGGCAGCATTTGGGGCTCCGTCAAGCCCTGACAGGCTTAAATAACGTGTGATGTAAATAAAAGAGAGTGCGGATTAAGATCTGCACTCTTTTTTTAGAGGCGCATGAACGCGCCTGCGTATACGCTTTTTGCGGCAGCCCGGTATCGAGGGTACGGAGAAAACCGCGAAACCGCCGCTTCCCGATACTGCAATTAAAATTTTGTGTCGCTCCCCCTTGGCTCCCCTGCGCAAGGGGCGCTGGCACGGTTTACCGTGACTGAGGGGTCGTTTCTTCAGTGGCGCATTAAAATCGTATAAATACATATATTGCAGCAGCCCGACGCACTCGCGGGTGGCGAAACGCCACGGTTTCGTCGGCCCCTCGATACCGGGCACCTGTAATCGCTGTATCGGTGCAGCCTTAATTCGCCTCTAAAAAAGCGCCTCTAAAAAACGGCAGAGCTTGGCGTTAAATTGGCCGACGTGGTAGCCGTCGATGAAGCGGTGGTTGAGCTCGAGCGTCATGCCGAGCTCCTTGCGGCCGCTGCCGTCGTCCACGAACCTGCCCCAGGCAATGCGCGGGATCGCGTCGTCGGGGTCAAATTTGCGCTCGTGCGACATGGCGGTGATATCGAGCCACGGCACACAGGAGATGTAAATGAGGTTCTGCCCCTCCATGCTCGGGTCGATGAAGCAGTCCTGCGCCAGACTGCGGCGCTTTGCCTCGCGGCAGAACGCGAGAATGTCGTCTCCGGCGGGCATGGTGACGATGTGGAAGCTGTCGCTGCCGGGCTTGAGGTCTGTAAAGCTCGGCATCAGCTCGTCAAAAAGCACGAGCTGCCCGTCGAGCCTGGCGCAGCGGAAGGCCTCGACGGAGTTTATTGCCTTCGTCACGAGGTAGGTCAGAACCATGTAGAACGACACGCCGTTTTTCTTCGCAAAGCTGTAGGCGTTAGTGACATCGAGCCTGTAGCCGAGGTTGTAAAACGGCTGGTCGGCCGCGCAGAAGAACTCGTACTTCTCGCGCCGCGGCCAGCTTTCATAGTCGATCACCCTGTAATTCATAACTTACCTCCAATATGCTTTCACCATATACTCTGCATCAAATTTCGCACAAAAAGTGCAAAAAAGCAAGAAAAAGACCGCTGCTGATGCAGCGGTCTTTTGTGTTGGCATCGACCTATCTTCCCGGTCCGTCTCCAGACAAGTATTTTCGGCACCGGTGAGCTTAACTTCCGTGTTCGGAATGGGAACGGGTGGACCCTCACCGTTAAAA
>OIXH01003712.1_pt1 | contig 13185 bp, 22 predicted proteins | sample 1587741 | NCBI WGS metagenome assembly OIXH01 (sample SAMEA3888916, study PRJEB22519) | human gut metagenome | biome: human gut; feature: human-associated habitat; material: faeces | place: Denmark | collected 2011 | reverse complement strand
CGCAGAATCCAATGCCCCCTCTTGATGGCGATTGATTTTTCATTTTTTTCCTCCTAAAAATGAGCATGAAAAAACCACCTCGCATTTCTGCTTGGTGGTTTGAATCACTGGTCGAAAGTTAAATCCAGGCCGATTTGGTCAAATAATCAACTGACTGCTGATTTCAGACAACGACCGACCCATAATAAACGGCTCTTTCATTGCCTCATCGACAGAGTGGACCGTCACCTCGTTCCCGTCATAGCACAACGAAATGTTTGAGCGGTTGAACGGACAAATCGCGCCGCATTTCCCGTTGTATTCAAAATCAATGTCCTGACTTAAACTGTCAATCCACTTGCGCATTTCCATGGCGTTCATAGGATATCGGCGTTCTCCTTTCGTTCTTGTTCGGTGATCTCCCGAACGGGTCTATCAACAATTTTCCCGTCTTCCCAGATAATGTCATGAGCATGTTCCCCTTGCTGACCATAAGGGTGTCGCTTGGGGTTGCCGTGCGGACCATTGCTGATTTGCTTGACCTGCCGTCCATTTGCATCATAGAACGACCGGTCATGCTGCCTTCCGTTCTGCGACAGCGTGTCGACGACAGCATTTGGCGTATATGTGGGAGAAAGATGAGGATGAGACTTACCGGTCCAATCATCAGTAACAACAACGGTTCCGTCTTTATTATACCGCACCTTGGAGTATTTCGCAACGGCTTTTTGGGCCTCCGCCGCCTCCTTCCTCCCAAACCCGGCCACCTGGGCCCGTTCCCGCTGGGTCCGCAGCCCCGCCGCCTCGGAAAACCGCTTGTAGTTGGCGTTCTGCATCCGGAGCTTGGTCTGGTCAATCCGGAGTTTCTCCTCGTCCCCGGTGGCCTTGTCCACCAGGATGCGCTTCTTCTGCTTCCGGATGCCGCGCTCCATTTTCCGCTGCATCTGGGTGGCTTCGTAAAGGGAATAATGCCGCCCCTCAACCGTCACGCCCCTGGCGTTGGCCTGCCGCATGGCCTCCAGCTCCTCGGGGGTGTATTGCGGCTGGCTGACCCCCAGGATGATGGGAAAGACGGCGTGGCCGCAGTTCAGGGTGCCGATGCGCCGTTTCAGACTGCCGTTCAGCCGCTTGAACTCCTCGTCGCCGTACTGCTTCCCCTGGATGGGCTCATGGTCCGGCGCGCTGGCGGAGTGGGCGGAAATCTCCCACCCGTCGGCCCCCATTTCATCGTGATTCTGCTGGCTGATCTGCTCCTGCATCAGCCCCAGGCCGCCCATGATGTTCCGCCGGACGGCGGCCTCCAGAGAGGTGTGCACCCCGGATTCGTAGTCAATGACCCGGACCCCCATGTCCGCCAGGTTTTTGGTGGCCTGCCGGATGGCGGTGTTGTAGTCCGTCGCCCCGGTGAACACCTGCTCGAAGGCGTAGTCCATGCACTGCCGGTAAGCGTCCCGGAGGGGCTGGGCGTGGCCGTAGGGGTCCACCATGCCCAGGGTCTGGGTCAGGTTTGTGAAGTCCTCCTGGGCCAGCTTCACCGCCGCCGAGACCAGCTTCTGCAAGGCGGCGTTTTCCTCGAAGGGAATGGCCGCCGCCGTGGGCAGGTGCTTCAGGTCGAAGGAATATCCCACCTCCGCCGACTGGGTCAGCAGCTTTTCAATCTTCGCCCCGGAGGCGTTCAGGAGCTCCTGCAGCCGCTTTTTGATCTCCTTCTGGCTGAGCCCCAGCTGCTGGGCCCGCCAGACCTGATAGGACGCCGTAGAGGTCAGCTGCCCCGCCTCGGCCACCCGCCGGGCGATGTCCTCCAGCAGGTACCGGAGGATGGGGTCGGCGATCTCCCCGGCCCTGTCCCGCAAAGCGTCGATCTGGTCCGCGGTGAGCATGTCTTACTCCTCCGTCTCGGTCATCTCCGGCATATACTCCTCCCGGATCCGCGCCAGGTCCTCCGGCGTGTCGTGGGGGAGGTCAAAGTACCAGGCCAGGGCCAGCTCCGGTTTCAGAAGCCCCGAGGACACCATACTCTGGTACTCGCTCCACACCCGCTGCCGGTCGAAAAGCACCCCGTCGCCCCAGTCCACGGAAAGGTCGGACTGCGGGTCAAAGGTCTCCCCGGTCATGGCGTAAAGGCTCCCCAGCCTGGCGCAGAGGTCCAGGGTGTCCCGGAGGGCCTGCTCCCAGGCCGCCTGGAAGTCCTGGATGGTCAGGTTGTAGTCCCCGGCGCTGGAGGTGATCTCCGTGGCCGTCCGCTCCGCTGCCTCCACCTCGGAGAGGATGCCCCGCTTCAAGCCGATGAGGTTTTCGCAGTCCCGGAGGTACTCCTGCTTCCGGGCAAGATAGGAGCCCTCCCGCAGGGTGGGATTGAAGATGGTGATGCCCACCGCCTCGGGATCCTCATCGATGCCCACAAACAGACCATCGGATAACCTTTTGTTCCCATATTTGTCCGTTTTCAGCAGGTCCCCGGAGGCGATGATCCGGGACGCGCCGTTCTCGAATTCCTGGCAGAGCTGCCGCTCATTCCGGTTGATGTTCTTAATGAGCCCCACCGCCGGAGCATAGACCGAGACCGCATCCGCCGTGCCGTCCACGCAGTTGAACAGGGGCGTCCGCAGCTGAACAAGGCCCACACCGCCGATGCCCGGGAGCCGGATCACCGGTTCCAGCCCCGCATACCTGGCCAGGGTGTCCAGGGGCACCTCCGCCCCCAGGCTGGCCCCGTCCCGGGACCGGAACAGCCGGCTTTCGATGGTCAGGGCCCCGTCGGCCTCCACGGTCCGCCGCTCCAGGAGGGAGTAGTACCAGCCGCCCTGGGCGGTGATCTCCACGGTGCCCACGCTGAGGAGCTTGCCGTCGGCGTCCCGGGCCAGGGGGAGGAAGCAGTCCCGGCGGATCAGGGTAAAGTCCAGGGCCCCGCCCCAAAGCACCGGCTTGATGAGACATTCGCCCCCCACCAGCTGGTACTGGACCGCCGTTTTGGCCTTGCGGTTCAGCCGCTCCAGCTCACCGGAGAGCCACTCCGCCCCGTCCCGGACGATACCGGCGGAATACTCGGAAAATGCCGTTTTGTAGAGCTTGTTGACGATGATGGCGGGGATGCGCTGGCAGTCGTCCTCCTCCGGCGGCGCGTCGCCGTCGAAGTAGAGGGCGAACCACGCCTGAATGGCCCGCCGCATCTCCGGGGTGGTCACGTCCTTGACCCCGAAGGCTTCCTCAAAGCTCTGAATCTGCCGCTGATGGAGCAGCGCCGACACAATGCCCATGGTCTTCCCCTCCTGTGTAGATGTTGATCTTCCGCCCGTACCGCAGGGCGTCCCGGAGCCCGTCGATATAGCCCCGCAGCACTTCGTTTTCCGCCTTGACGGCGGCAAGCTCTTCGTTAAGCCGCCGGTTTTCCTTCTGCATTTCCTCCCGGCACCAGACCGGCAGGAAGCGCCCGCAGAGCCAGGCTTTCCACTTTCGCATATTAACGTCCCCTCCGTTTCCAGACGTGGTTCAAGCCGTACCGGACGGCATCAATGTGGTGATTGCTGATGTCCGGATAGTCCGGCAGGACCTCGCCGGTCTTCTTGTCCCGTTCGTACTCATATTCCGAGAACTCCTTGGCCGTGTCCGGGCACCGCTCCGGGTCAATGACGATGGCCGCCAGGGACTGGAGCCACTTCATGGAGTACTTGACGCTCCCGGGCCCCTTTTCCGCGCCCCGGCACCGGAGCCCGAAGGCCCGGTAGTCGCTGACGCTCTTTTCCTCGGCGCTGTCGGCGGTGATGAGCTCATCGGCGGGAATCCGCGCTTTCAGCAGGTCGGCGGTCTCCCGGTTGCCGGTCCTCCGGCGGGTCAGCTCGTCGAACAGGTAGAGGGTCCGCCGGGCCGGGTCGTACTGCATCCGGTTCCAGGCCCAGGGGTCGGGGTACCAGCCCCAGTCCACACCGGAAAGGATGCCGTCGAACTGCTGAATCTGCTTGTCCGGAATGGCCTCCAGCCGCAGGTTCTCAAAGACCTGGGTCCCGGAGCCCACCACCTCCCCCAGGTACTCGTGGCGGTAGGCGGTCTCGTTGGCGGCTTTCAGGTGCTCCGCGTCGGCCAGGAACCGGGGGCCAAGCCACTTTTCCGGGGTGGTCAGGTAGGTGCTGTGGTGGATGAGCTTCCCGGGTTTTTGGTCCAGAACGTACTGATTCGCCCAGTTCCGGGCCATGGCCGGAGGGTTGAAGCTCTTGAAGGCAAGAGAAAAGGAGCCGCCCCGGAATAGGGACTGCTCCACGTTGCGGATTTCCTCGGCCCCGGCGAACTGGTCCAGCTCCTCGAACCAGGCGAAGCCCACGTAGCCGAATTGGAACTTGATGGACTTGATTTTCCCCGGGTCGTCCAGGCCCAGAAAAAGGATCTTCTGGCCGGTGGGGAGGTAGGTACACTCCATGGGCGACACCGTACAGCGGAAGTACCGGGAAAGCCCCAGCTCCGCAATGGCCCAGCACACCTGGGCATAGACCGTGGTCCGGAGGGTGTTCCCCACCTTCCGCAGGACCACGGCGTGACAGTCCGGGTGCTTCAGGAGCAGCAAAAGCAGCTCCACCGACACAAAGCTGGATTTCGTGGAGCCCCGCCCGCCCTTGCAGACGAGCTCGGTGACGGCTCCGGCCTTGACCTCCCGGTGGATTTCGTAGAACGCCGGGGAGATCAGCTCCGACAGCTTACACGTCGTCAAGAATCTGCACACCTCCGTCGTCGTTGGCCCTGGCATCCTCGCCCAGCAGGTCGATGAGGACCTTGGCGGCCCTGGCGTCGCCGGCAGCGGCGGCCTCGGCCAGGCCCACGATGATGGCCATCTGGTTGTCCACGTCCTCGGGGTCCACGCCCTTCCGGGCCAGCCGGTTCCATTTCCGCTGGTCGGACACCGGCAGCGAAAGGTAGAGGTCGGCGGCCTCTTTCATGCTTCAAGCCCTCCCACATTCAGATTCAAAAGGTTTCCGTCGCCCCGGTCGATCTTCACATCTTTCAAGGCGTATTCCAGCAGCTCATCCTGCACGTCCTGCAAGGTCTTCCCGGTGAAGCTTGCGATCATCAGCATCTTTGCGTGCTTGTCCGGGGCTACGCCGATCCGGGTATATCCCGCCGCCAGACACATTTTGGGATTGCACCGGATCACGCATCCGGTTGTCTTTACCGCCGCCATTAAAACGCACCTGCTTTCCATTCTTTTTTGGCCGGCACTTCTTCGGCCTTGGCGGACGCGGAAGCCCCCAGGGCCTCTCCGTCCTCAATGAGGATTGTACACTCGTTTCCGGTGCTGACCCGGGTGGCAATGGCCTGCAAGCCCTCTGCCGAGAGCCAGGCCCCAAACTCCCGCAAGGTGTCGGTATCCATCTGCTCCAGCTTATCCAGCAGGACGAACCCGCAGGAGGGGTTCAGCTTGCGGACAATGGCCGTGCCCACCCGGAGCTGCTCGGATGCGGACATACAGTCCCAGCGCTGCCCTTTGTAGGTCAGCTCGCCTTCTTCCACAGAGAGCCCGGGGAGAGGGAGATCGGCGTGGTCCAGAAGCTGCAGCTTTTCCTGCCGCACTTCCTCAATCTGCCGGGTGTAGTCTTCATATTGCGCGGTGCAGCTTGCGGCGTCCTCCTGTGCTTTTTCCCGGTCCAGATTGGCCCGGACCTTGCAGTTGATTTCGTCGATGTTCCGGATGTTTTCTTCCAGTTCTGCCGTGGATTCGTCCTGCAGAAAGGCTGCATCTTTCCGGGCTACTTCCAAATCTGCCAAAACAGCCGTCAGCTCCCGTTTTAACCGGTCGATCTCCGCCTGAAGCTGGCCGGCTTTTGCTTCGTACTGGGCGGCGGCCTGCCGTTTCCGCTGATTCTCGCCATTTCGGGCCAAAATGTCCTGCTGCTGCCGGATTAGCTCAGAAGCCGAGATCAGGGTCTGGGGCACATCCTCATAAAAGGGCATTTCTCTGGCGAATTTCGCTTTTTGGTCGGCGATCCGGCCAATGGCCAACCGCTCCTGATAAAGGCTTTTCTCCGAAAGTTCCAGCCGTGCCAGCTTGTCCCCGACGCCGATGATCTGCAAAAGCGTGTCCGCTTTCTCCTTGCCGGAGGCGTTGAGGAAACGCGGCAGGTCCAGCGCCAGCTGCTCCACAAAGCTGTTGAGAAGCTGCTGGCCCGCTTTCCGTCCCTCCGGGTCTGTTACCGTAAGGACGGCGTTTTTCCCCTTCCGCTCAACGACCAGGCCGTTGGACAGCGTCACTTTCAGGTGGGGAGGAAGGACGGACCCTTCCCGCTGGGCGTTGGATGGCCGGAACTTTTCGCCGCCAAGGGCCCAGGCAATGGCGTCCAGCACCGAGGTCTTCCCCTGTCCGTTATTCCCGCCGATCACCGTTAAGCCGGTGGGGCTGGGTTCCAGCCGCAGCGCCTTGATGCGCTTGACATTCTCGATCTCTAAAGTATTGATGTGAATCATTTTTGAACCTCCTTGGTCTCCACTTCAATCCTGCGCCCGCAAGTCAGGCACTCCCGTTCCTCGATCTCCGTGCCGTGGTATGCCCGGCAGTATGTAACCACCGTATCGCACCGCCCGCAGCCGTCGCAGACGATCTGCCCGCGGACCAGTTTCCCGCCGTCTACTTTGATTTCGTATTCCGGCATTGCTTTTTCCTCCAATCTGTGCTACAATGTAGTTGAACATTTTCCTTTGTGGCCTTGTTTGAGCGGCAACTCAAACAGGGCCTTTTCCTTTTTTGACCTCGCGGAGCATGCTGCCGGGCAGGCCGTCGTAGGTCATGCCGTGGAGCCACTTCTCCGCCCGCCGGAGCCATCGCCGGTACTTTGGGCAGTGGTCTGCGGTGCAGCCCTTTTCGCAGTTCCTGCACGGGTTTTCCCGGTCAGTCATCGTCATTGTCCCACGCCTCCCCGAAGATCAGTTTCCCGATCATGTCCATGATGCCGAAAAACAGCATCACGATGGCGATGATGAGAACTGCGTACATGGTTACATGCCTCCTTCACTTTGCTGCTCCACCCAGGCGATAAAAGCTGCCTTGGGGAATTGCACCCGGTTGCCGTGGGGCTCCGAGGGGAACGGCAGATCACGCTCCCGGCCCTTGATGCGGAGCCACTGGGGGTCCCACCGCAGAATCGGCGCAATGTCTGTCGCCAGGAGCCACGGCCCCGGCTTTTTCTGTAGTGCGTCCAGCTGGGCGCGTGTCTTCGCGTCCATCACATCACCATGAGCAGCCGGAAGGTCTCCCGGCCCTTGGGCGTGATGAGGGTCTGGGTGCCGGTCCACTGGGTCTTGTCGTTGAAGCGCTCCTTCAGTTCGAAAAGGCCGTTGTTCTTTTCGGCGTAGGGCATGAGCTTGCCCCTCTGGTCGCGGTAGATGTACTTCTTCTCCAGCAGGAAGTCCACGAACCGCTTGGGCGAGACCTCCAGCAGCTTTGCGGTCTCCCGGAAGCCCGTCAGCAGGTTCCGGTCCACCAGCTGGTCGAAGTAGTCCGCCTTGGGCTGGAGAATCTGGTTTTCCACGGTAAGGGCGGAAATCCGCGCGTCCCGCTCGGCCAGGGTCTTCCGGGCCACCATCAGGGCCTTGGCCATGAGCTCCTCCGGTGAGAGGCTGTCCTGGCCGGATATGTACCCGCCGGTCTTCCGGATGCTGGGCAGCACCTCTGCCGTGACCCACTTCCGAAAGGGCCTGGCCTCCGGCTTGTCCGACCGGAGGATCACGTTGTACAGGCCGGATTCGTTGATGATGGTCATGTCCTGCTGACGACCAAGAGAATCGATGAGATGAGTTGAACTCACTTCGTCTTCTTCGAGCCGCTCCGCAACTCTTGCAGGCGTGCCAAGGCCGAGCACCGCGCACACGTCTTTGAGCACGAACCACGGCTCCCCGTCCCTCTGGACGGTCCGGACCGGCTGGTCCTGGTACTGGAAAATCTGGATGTCGTTCATGGGTTTGCTCCTTTCTACTTCTTGTCCGCCCTTGCCCTCTCCCCGTTCCCGTGCTATACTGAAAGCGAAGGGAGGTGACGTAATGACAAACCGTCAGGCTAAACTTTGCAAAGAAATCATTCGATACAAAAAGCTGGGCGAGGTGCTCCGCAGGAACAAGGATATCGACTATTTAGAGTTGCAGGATATCCTCGGCCCCGGAAACCTGGATTTTTCAGACAGCCGCATGGACGAAAACACTGTGGTTACTCTGACTGAACCGCTTCGCGACCAATACGAGCAGCACCTTCGCTCCGGCTCTTCAGAAATTCGTGCTTGGGTTACATTGGCTATAGCCATTGCCGCCTTTATAAAGTCCTTCTTCTTTTAGCTGAAGATCAGGGCAAGAACGGCCAGCGCCAAAATTCCCCACTGAATCACCTCGTACAGCACGGGGTGATTTTCTTCTAATCGTTGCCAGAATCCTTTGCCTTCCATCATTTCCTCTCTCCTTCCTCCTCGCCCTGTCCCTTCAACCAATCCCACAGGATTTGGAGGATCAGGGCGTTTCTGGTAAAACCTCGGCTTTTTGCGGCTCTCTCCAGAGCCTTGAACAGTTCGTCCGGCGCACGGACGGTCATAATGCTTGCCATCGTATCGCCTCCTTATGATATCTTTGATATCTATAATATAGCACCATCAGAATTATTTGTCAATATCTTTTTGATATCTTTTTGAGTACTTTACCAAGATGTCACATTGCTATATAATTGGTATCAAAGGAGAGTGATTAACATGGCAGCCCAAGCAAATCCTTATCCGTTGCGAATTGAAAAGACCGTCATGCAGAAAACAAAAGTAATTGCTGCACTGAATGGACGGTCGGTAAACAAGGAAATCGAATTTCGTCTGAAAGAAATGATTTCCACCTACGAAAAAGACCATGGTCCTATTCCAGTTCCAGCCCCTTCCGAAGAAGAATAATCACCATTGCGTTAAAGCTCTGGCCTTCCTTATCCGCTTGCTTCTGAACCTGTTCCCGCAGTTCAGCTGGCAGGCGGATTGTTGTTTGTTGACGGTTCATTTCCTCTCTCCTTCCTCCCGCCGGTCAGGCGGGACATTACGGCCTGTCCACCAAAACGCCGCTTGTAGCGAACAGCCGGGGGACTGCCTTATCGGCTTTGATCTTCATGACATACCATTCCAGATGGCGCTTGCGCTGCTCATAGTCCGGGACGGACACCAGCAGGCCGACATCAACTTTTTGCAGAATGTCCAACAGCCGGATTTGCTCTGCCGTCAAAAACGGGCGGATGCTCTCGCCCTTCGGGATACCGTGCTCCTGACGGAACTGCTTTGCGGTCTTGCCCAGCACAATCCGGTTGAGCATATCGCATTCGTTGGAAAAATGGTATGGCCGTGGATTTTCGTGAAGAAGTTTGATGTTATCGGTCAAAAGCGGGAACTGTGTACGGGTTTCTACCATCGTCTGGATGTATTTTTCCATCTGGTTAAACCGGCGTATGTAGGCTTCTTTAAACTGCGCGGCCTTCTTCCCACGGTATCCCATCACCAGGAACGTGAAGCCATCGCGGGTCATGGCATACGCTTTCTGTTTTCTGTTCATGCTGTCTGTGTAGGAGATACGTCCAAAATTGGCCGCACGAAATTCATCAGAACATTCAAGTGCTTCAATATCTCTGGTTACTTTTCGATGATCTTTTTCAAACATCTTCGCCACCATCAAACTGTTGGCCCTCGCCGTGTCTTTGGAATCGCAAAAGATTCCGTAATCATCCATTGGGATTAGTTGTTTCATATCTGGGCTCCTTTCTATTTGGTTTATAGTCTAATAAGTAGTCGATCGAGCAGTGGAACATTTCAGACATCTGCTCTAATTTACTCTGCGGAATATCGCCTTTTGTAGTCCAGTTATAGACCGTTTTCCTAGTTACGCCGAGGACTTCTGCAAATTGAGATAGCGTCAGCCCAAGTCGAATCCGCTCCGCATTGATGTTTGGATACAAATTCATCGCCTCCTACTCGTTTTGGGTATAGTACTATAATATACTCAAAATGAGTAACTGTCAAGGTGAAAAAATACCCAAATTGAAAACTATTGTTTTGTGAAAAGTTCTCAAATTGAGTGTTGTTATTGACTTTTTTACTCGTTTTGTGTAATATATAAATTGAGGTGAATAATAATGAACCGTATGAAAGAATTGAGAGAAGAACGCGGCATCACCATGAAAGAAGCGGCAATCCAATTAAAAATGCCTTATACCACTTATGTAAATTATGAAAAAGGAGAGCGGGAGCCAAATTCCGAAACCCTAATTAAAATAGCCGATTTTTATAACACTTCTATTGACTATTTGCTTTGCAAACCCGGTACGGAACGTATAGATGAAGCCGCCCCGGGTAAAGTAAACGAAATCGCTCCCGATGTTTTGAATCAGACTGAAAATATTTACAAGGCAAATGGTGTTGGCGTCAACTTATTTGACGAACCGATGGGATTTGATTCTTCTGCGGTACCAACTTTGGTGAAAGAGGCTATGAAGAAACAAACTCTATCTGTCGAGGATGTGGCAAAAAAAGCATCCATCAAGCCGGAAATTTTGCAAAAATTGTTGTCTGGACAAAATTATGCGCTAGCTTTATACCAATTATCAGCGCTGTCCTTTGTACTGAAAATCCCATTTGATGATATGGTAAAGGTTGATGCGGATGGCTCGGTTAGTGCAAAAGCGTTCAAAAATATAACAGAAAAGTTTCAGGAGGCGGATAATTCTGGTAGCTCATTATCCGAAAAAGAAAAGCAAGCATTGAAACTGGAATATACAGAAAAGCTAATCCAAGTCATGGCGGAGAGCTTTTCAAACATTATGGCATTTGGCAGCTCTGTCCTGCCTGAATTTTCCGACTATGTAGAAAATTCTGAAGAAGATCAAGCCAAAAATGTCCTGCATCAAATGGACGAATTACTTCGCATTATTGAAAAAGTAAACGATCAAGACTTGGAACGAGAAATTATGGCCAGGGTCAATTCTATTATAAAAATTGTTTCCGGTTATAGTGCAAAATAAAATTCCCGTTCCCAGCTTTGCAGACGGGTTACTGGAATACGCCGAATATCCCATGGTGCAGTTAGCCAATGTTTATAGTGTGCCAGTTGACTTGATTCGCTGGCGGTATGAGCAGATGAAAATATAAAATCCCGCCCCCAGCAAAAGCCAAGAGCGGGTTGACAATTCCACAAAAAGCGGTTATAATAAAGCTGTAAGGCGATACCGATAGACGGTTCGCCCCGTACAGTGACTAAGATAGCCGCCTACATTTGGACGTGAGGGCGGTTATCTTTTTTTATTGTTGCTCATGCGGATTATCTCTTTCAGCAGAAAGAGGATGATGATAATAAGTATCAGCAACGTGTAATCCATCGGCAACGCCCCCTCTCGAGGGCAAGATTGAACCGCCTACCGTGTCAGGTATCACCTTACATTTTCAGCATATCATAAATTGCCCATTCTTGTCAAATCGAAACGTCCCTTGATACATCCAAAAAACTCCCGTCGACAACGTGCAATTCCGCCGGATCGGTATAGACGCGGCGGCGGAGAAATGCTATACTGAATAACAGTTAGCGGAAACTAACCTCAAATCCCGACCCAAGGAGGCCCACACCGTGAACGCATCGGCGATGTTTGAAAACCAAGGGGCCGTGCTCCTGGCCCAGAGCGACGGCTGCGCCGTCTGGCAGTTCCGCAGCGACACCGGCGACGGCACCATCGGCCTACCAGGTGTTCCCCGGGGTGCTGCTGAGCTTCAACGACTTCCACATGGAGCGCTACGACTGCGGCTTTGTGCCGGACCGGCGGATTCTGGCCATCGACCACTGCCGGGAGGGACGGATGGAGTACGCCGCCGGACCCGGCCGGGTGGCCTACACCGAAGCCGGGGACATGAAGCTGGACCTCCAGGAGGAGCACACCGGCACTTTCCAGTTCCCCTCCTGCCACTACCACGGCCTTACCGTGGCCTTTGACCGGGAAATCGCCGGACCGGCCCTGGCGGAGGAGGTCAGGGACTTCCCCGTGACGCCGGAGGCGGTGATCCGCCGGTTCCAGCTGGGGCGGCTCCCCCGGGTGATCCACGGAGCGGAGGGAATGGAGCACATTTTCGGGGAGATGTACCGGGTGCCGGAGAAAATCCGCATCCCCTACTTCAAGGTGAAGATTCTGGAGCTGCTCCTCTACCTGGACGCCATGACCGTCCCCCGGGAGGACACGGAGCGGCCCTACTTTTACAAATCCCAGACGGAGAAGGTCAAGGCGGTGAAAGGGTTCCTGACGGAGCACCTGGCCGAGAACTTCACCCAGGAGGAGCTGTCCCGCCGGTTCGGCATCCCCATGACGGCCATGAAGACCTGCTTCCGCTCCATTTACGGCGCGGCCATGGGAAGCTGGCTCATGTCCTACCGGATGAACCGGGCGGCGGAGCTGCTTTTGCGGGAACGGGACCGGAGCGTGGCCGAGATTGCCGGCCGGGTTGGCTACGACAACGCCGGAAAATTCACCGAAGCCTTCAAAAAGGTGATGAAGCTGACGCCTACGGAGTATCGGAGAGAAAGAGGTGCCCATTATGAAAACTGAAAAGAAAAGAGCAGCCGTTTTCTGTACGAAAATAGCTGCTCTTGGTTAAACATTTAGTTGTTCAGCAATCGCATATCTACCCTACAAACTGTAAGCCTATTCTGTCGTTATGTTGGGAGATGTGTTATCAGAAATCGCCCATTCACTAGATTTTGTATCTTGGGTCAGGTAGAAATACTGTTCTGTGTAACCGTCATCCAAAAATGTCTTTGTATGGTCATACTCTACATAGTATTTTGCCCATACCACGACAAAATGCTCTGCAAGGTATTCGTCCGTCCATCCTCTTTCTTTTGCAAGGTCGCTGCCGGAGTACATTTCGATAACACGCTCTGTTTCGCTTTCGTCCACTTTGATTTCATCCACACGCACAGAAATAGTGTACTCTTTACCGGCTTGTCCTTCAATCGCACTTTGAACAGTTTGAACAGGATCAGTAGATGGCTTCTGGAGCCACGGGTCAAATAATCCAAGCTCATACGCCGCAAAACCACAAAGAGCTAATACGGCTATGACAGCCGCAATTAAGATACCCAACTTTCGAGGTCTTACCTTCGATATACGCGATTTGTCATAGGAAAGAGCTTCATCGACATATTTTGTGTCAAGCTCGCTCATAGCGTCGGAAAACTTCTTTG
>OIXH01003709.1_pt1 | contig 13191 bp, 14 predicted proteins | sample 1587741 | NCBI WGS metagenome assembly OIXH01 (sample SAMEA3888916, study PRJEB22519) | human gut metagenome | biome: human gut; feature: human-associated habitat; material: faeces | place: Denmark | collected 2011 | reverse complement strand
CCGGGTAATCCGGGAAGAAATACAGGCTGTTCCAGTTTCGGCTGCCAGCCGGGAAGATGCGATTCCACAGGAAATGATGGGGTTTCTGGATTCTCTGCTGGAAGATGAATGAGAAAAATCGTGAAAGGGGGGATGCCTATGGAGGGGTGAACGGTTCTTGTTGCTTGTGATTCGTTTTTCGGGTGAAATCTTGTGAGGGTTGGTGATAGCTTTTTTACAGGTTTTCCGCTATGCTTTGAATACTGAAGGATGGTGGCTTTATGGAAACAAAAGGCATTACCTGTAAAATTCCGCTGGACCTGCATGAACGGATAAGCGAAGAAATGCGGGAATCCGGCAGGACAGTCAGCCAATACGTGGAAATGATCATTCGAGGGCACCTGGAGGGAGGAAGCAGCATGAGCAAAACAAGAACCATGGCGTTTCAGGTCAGCGAGGAACTGTTCCGGAAAATCAAGGAGTACCTTGCCCGGTATGAGGAAATCTACCACCGGAAACTGACGCAGCGGGATTTTGTTCTGGGACTGATCGAAAGTGCGCTGGAGGAAGCGGAAGATGATTTCGCCGCCTATCAGACAGCGCAGCAGGAGGAACAAAATGAAAGTTGGGGCGGTTGCGATTCAGAGGAACCGCTGACCCATTTACCGGAATAAAAATTGGAAAGGCTTCTCAGCACTGTGGTAATACAGCTGCTGGGAAGCCTTTTTTGCTTTCAGAGAGGATGATCAGAAAAACCATTCGATTTTTAGATATGTTCTCCGGCATCGGAGGATTCCGGGAAGGACTCAGCCGTGCCGGAGGATTTGTCTGTGTGGGACATTGTGAAATTGACCGGTGCGCCGACCGAAGCTATCGGGCGCTGTTTGATACGGAGGGAGAGTGGTACTGTGAAGATATCCGAACCGTTAAGCCCGAAGAACTGCCGGAATTTGACCTCCTGTGCGGAGGGTTCCCCTGCCAGTCTTTCTCAGATGCTGGAAAACGCGGAGGATTTGCTGATCCAAGGGGGACGCTGTTCTTTGAACTATCCCGCCTGGCTGAAGCCCGAAAGCCTCGGTATCTGCTGTTTGAAAATGTTCCCGGACTGCTTCACCATGACAAAGGGCGGACATTTGCGGCAATCCTCCATGCACTGGACAGACTGGGGTATTTTGTGGAATGGCAGGTGCTTAACAGCAAGGATTTCCACGTTCCCCAATCCCGCAAAAGGGTGTATCTTGTCGGATATCTTGATGTACGATGCAGAGGAAAAATATTTCCTTTCACCGAAACAGCAGGAACACCTCTTATACAAATCCAGCCTGGAAAACAAGGCGAACGGGTCTATTCCCCGGAAGGAGTCAGCTGCACCTTAACCGCACAGGCAGGCGGAATGGGCGGGAAAACCGGCTTGTACGAAGTCGGGCTTCCCATCTGCGAAGATACCCGGAAAGGCTATAAAATGGCCTATCCGGGGGACAGCGTCAATCTGGCCTACGCAAAAAATAACCGGCGAGGACGGGTCGGCAGGCAGATCGCACATACCCTCACTGCCTGTAATGATCAGGGAACTGTGGAAGCATGTGCTGTGCTGACTCCTGACCGGGAAACAGTCCGGCAGCAAGGGCGGCGGATCAAATCTGCAGAAGAACCCATGTTTACCCTGACCATTCAGGACCGACACGGTGTTTTGCAGCATGGAAGGATCAGGCGGCTGACACCGCGGGAATGCCTGCGGCTGCAAGGCTGGGCGGATGACCGGATCGATCTGGTCATGCCCATCCAGTCAGATTCCCAGCTATACAAGCAAGCTGGAAACGGGGTTACCGTGACGGTAGTAGAAGCGATTGGAAAACGGCTGGCTGCCATGGATGCGGAATGGAAAGGAGGAATCCAATAAATCCACTTAAAAGAGCAATATTTTGGCTGTGAAATTGAGATGACGGGAATCACCCGGCGGCAGGCGGCAGAAGCGCTGGGCGCTCTGTTCGGAACTCAGTTCCGGTATCTGGGCGGGACCTACAAAGTCTACGAAGTCCCTGACCGGGAGGACAAGATCTGGAAGATTGTGTACGATTCCAGCATTCGGGCAACCCGACAGCAGGGCGGACGGCAATCCTCTGTTCTGAGTGATGAATACAAGGTGGAAATGAACTCCCCCAAGCTCGAATACAGCGAAATGGAAAAGCTGCAGGAGGTTGTCCGAACCCTTCGCCGTGCCGGTGCGGTGGTCAATGACTCCTGCGGGATGCATGTCCATGTGGACGCCTCCAATCACACCCCGCAGAGTCTCAAAAATGCCCTGTCCATCATGTATTCCAAGGAGGATATTCTGTTCGAAGCCCTCAAGGTCAACGAACATCGGGTGGAACGCTGGTGCAAAAAGGTCCGGGAACCCATGCTGGAGAAGATCCGGAAACTTCCGGCGGATACCACCATGGAACGCCTGAAACGGGAATGGTACGACGGGCAGGACGGAAGCTATGAACACTACAACTGGACCCGGTACTATGCCTTGAACCTGCATTCTGTTTTTTACCGGGGCACATTGGAGTGGCGGTGTTTTGAAAGCACGCTTCACGCGGGAAAGGTGCGGGCCAATATCACGCTGGCCCTGGCGATTTCCGCCCAGGCCATCAACCAGAAACGGACGGTCATGCGCAAAACCGAAATCAGTGAAAACCCTGCCTTTACCTTTCGAACCTTTCTCCTGCGCCTGGGGCTGATTGGTCCGGAATACAAGAATGTCCGGGAACACCTGTTATCCAATCTTCCCGGCGACCGGGCATGGCGGTATGACAAGTCCCATTACTCCAGCAGAGAAAATCAGGGGAGGTAATGAAAATTAAGGAAAAGCTGTATTTTGCTTACGGCAGCAATATGAATACAAACCAGATGGCGTTCCGCTGTCCGGACGCCCAGGTCATCGACACGGTACGCCTCGAAAATTACCGGCTGGTGTTCCGCAGCAACGGCGGCGGAAAAGGCGTTGCCACCATTCTGCCGGAACAAGGAAGCTTTGTGGACGGAGTCCTCTGGCGGATTTTTCCGAAAGATGAACAGTCCTTGGACCACTATGAAGGCTTTCCGGTTCTCTATGGCAAGGAAACGGTATCGGTTCGGACTTCCGACGGGAAACAGATTCCCGTCATGGCCTACACCATGAACGCGCCCTACCGGAACACTCCCGCGCTGCCATCCTGGGAATATCTGAACGGGATCATTACCGGCTGCTGGCAGCATCAGATCGACTCCTGGCCGGTTCTGGAAGCGATTCAGATCCTCCGGGAATCACGGCAGAAAATCCCTGTCCGGAAAAAGCAGGACCGGGAGCGGTAACCATCACACATATTTCATGGCCTCGCAGAGATTTTCTGCGGGGCTTTTTGTTTTTGGAAAGGATGAGCGAGATGAATCATCGAAAAGCCTGCTTCACGGCGGCTTTGCTGACAGTTATCATGATTGCGGCAGCACCAACTGTTTGTGCAGAGGAAAGCTCGCAGCCAGAAGTGTCGATCATCGACATTACGGAAGAGCCCTTGCCGGAACCAGCCGGAGAGTATCTGCCCACCAAAATTTGGACAGAGGAAGAAGATGGCTTCCACCTGCTGAAAAAGACCTTTGTGGTGGACGCCAGTGTTTCCCCATCAGAGCTGATGGAAGGCAGCATTACCCGTCGGGGGATCTCCTATCAGTATCTGGAAATGTACAAAGAAGAACTGCCGGGTTCCACCGAAACCAAGACCATATCCCAGAAAGAAACCATTGCCACTAGCAGCAAAGATCAAAATACCATTGCTGCCCAAGCAGAACAGACGATTTCCTATGATCAGGATGGCTTCAAAGGAGAACTTGTTCTTGATACCGCTGGAATTACTGCCGAGGAAAGCGGCAGACAAAGTTATTCGTATGAGATAACCGATACCCGAACATACACCGGCCTTGCTTCCAACGATCCGTATCTGGTGCCGAAGGAGGTGAATAAAAACGGTGCCACATTGTCCCTGCAGGATATTCAGTGGACGCCCACCGGCGTCAAACCGGATGGCAGCGGGCTTCCAGCCAGCTATACGGCAACCGCCAGTTATTCCGGGAAGGGCTGGGGTTCCAAGGTCACCGGCTATACCGCTACTTTACCGTATTCCGGTGAGGTGACCAAGGAAATTCCCGGAAAAGTGCAGTACACTCTGGTGTATGAGGAAATTCCGCCGGAACCAGTGGAGGAAAAGAATACCGTTTCGCCTCTGTTGGTGTCCGGCGGAATTGCTCTGGCTGGTGCGGCGGGATTGGCCGGCTGGAATTTACAGGCGCTGAAACGTCGGAAGGAGGTGAATTTTAAATGAAGAAGCTGCCCTGGATTATCATGGGTTTGCTGTTCCTGTCCGGGATCGGCATGATTGCCTGGAGTCTGTTTCCCATGCCAGTAAAACTCATTTCCGGAAAGCTCACTGGGGACAAGCCGGAGAAAATGACGGCGGAAACCAGCGCAAATGTTCCGGAATCCGATGTTATCGAAATCTCAGAGGATGGATTCACCGTGATTGAACCAGAAACAACAGAAGAATCTGGTGGAAAGGAGGAAAAACTTTCAGAAGCAGCAGTCTTTGTTCCCCAGACTGACCCGGATCAGGTGGAAAACACCGGCAACTACACCCTGCCGGAAAAAGCAGAGATGAAGGATGGCAGCATCGGGATTCTGACCATTGAGGCCATCGGTGTTTCTGCCCCGGTATATGAAACGGATGATGAGATGGAGGCCATGCGCAAAGGCATCGCCCATTACAAAACCACCAGCGCCTGGTCTGGAAACATCGGCCTGTGTGCCCACAATGGCACAGCCAGCTATTGTTGGTTCCATGACCTGCACAAGCTGGAAAAAGGCGATGTGGTAACCTATCAGACCGCCCTGGGAACCCGGACATACGAGGTTTCAGAGATCAAGGAAATCGAGGAAACCGACTGGTCCATGCTGGGACGGACGGAGGACAATCGCATTACCATGACTACCTGCATGGATGAAAAGCCCAGCAAACGGCTTTGTGTGCAGGCGGTGGAAATCGTGAAGGAGTGAAAATCAGATGAAACGACCAAGACTAAAAAAGATCGCAGCATCCATTTTAGCTGCGGTGATGATGCTGACATCCTCGCCAGCCGCCGTTTTTGCGGAGGATGTGCTGGACTTGTCGGATACCGGCATTGTGACCGAAGTGGACAGTGTCACCGATCTGACAGAGGAAGATGTGGAGTTTCTTCCATCCGGCGAAGAAGATCTGCCGGAAATCGAGGAAACTCCCGGCCAGCCGGAGATTCCCGATCCTTCCCCGGAAGAAACGGAACCGGAATTTGATCCCAATCAGGAGATACCTGCCATGGTGATGGGAACCGGCGCTCGAGAAATCCAGCAGATTACCACCCATTGGGAGTACACCTACTACCACGCCTTCCAGCAGAAGGAAGCGCCCTGGGCCACCGCCACCATCGGCGGCGAACTGGCCTACTGTGTGGACATGACCAACTTTCACACCAATTCCGGTGTGAACATGGGAAGTTCCACCACCTATCCCAGCCTGAGTTCTGACCAGAAGTACATCCTGGGCCATATCATGCAGTACGGGGCCAAGGATGACAGCAACATTCCCTTCCACATGGCCACCCAGGTGCTGATCTGGGAAGTGGTGCATAGGCGGATGAATCCGGACACTCTGGAACAGACCAACAGCGATATTTACGACGGCGTCATCGGGCGCAATCCCAGCGCTTCCTCGTATTACACCCAGATTCTCGAAGATGTCAAAGACCACGAACAGGTTCCCAGCTTTATGAGCAGCCGGGAAAATACCGCCCCCACCCACAAGATTCCCGGGAAAGACGGGACGTACAAGCTGGACCTGAGCAATGAAAACAATGGTTGCTTCTTAGGCGATTTCCATTTCAATACGACTGGTAGTGTGTCGTTCAATCAGGTGAACAATGACCTGACGATTACCTCCTCCGGTGAACTCAAATCCCCGGTTTTGATTACGGCCTACAAAGGCGCCAGCGGACAAACCGACAGCCTGCTGTTCTGGTCCAGTGAGGATAACTACCAGCAGGTACGTGCCACCCCTCTGGACACCAATCCGGTCCCGGCATATATGCAGTTGACCACTGAGGATGAGGGAGAACCGGAACCCCCTGACCCGCCGGAAGATGAGGAATACTGGATTGAAATCAACAAAGTGGAAGCTGGAACGGAAATTCCATTGGAAGGTGCGGTTTTTGAGGTGCGCCACACCGAAAACGGCATTGTGGGCAATGTCACCTCGGATTCGGATGGGTTTGCATCCATCCAGGTTCCGTGGCCGGGCAGCTACATCATCACCGAAATTACGCCCCCCGAAAACCATTTGCTGGATGAGAACCCCATGAAGGATGTGGTGGTCAACACTGATAATCCCACCGCCTCCGTTACCTTCGCCAACAAACCATACACCGGGCTGAAAGTTTTGAAGGTGGATGCTTCCAACAGCCGGCCCCTTTCCGGCGCAGTGATCGCCATTGACCAGATTGATGGGGACATTCATCTGGAAGGAACCACCGATGAAAACGGCGAGGTGTTCTTTGAAAAACTGCCTCCCAACACCAGCTGGGAAGTCACCGAACTGCAAGCCCCGGCAGGCTATCATTTGAATGAAAAGGTGTTTACGGCAGAGTTAGAGGAAAATCAGGTGGTGACCGTCACCGTCCCCGACAAGGTGAAGCCGGGTCTCATCATCCGCAAGGTAGACGCGGGAACCGGTGAACCGTTGGCAGGCGCCGTATTTTCAGTCACTCGTTCTGACGGCAGCTTGATCGGTGAGTATATCAGCAATCAAAATGGTATGGTACTGGTCGAGAACCTGCCGGAAGGAACCTATATTATTCAAGAAATTCAGCCGCCGGAAGGCTATCTGCTGGACGGAGAAAACTGCAAAAAGACGGTAAATCTCAGCTTTGAGAACAGCCAGGAGGTTGTGTTCCGGGATTTTGCCAAACCCAAACTGCTGATCCGGAAAATCGATGTAGATACCGGCGAACCTCTGGAAGGCGCGGTGATCCGTGTTGCGCGGCGCGGCAGCAGCGAATACACCGAAGTTACCACCGGCAAGGACGGAACTGCTTTGCTTGAGAATCTGGAGGAAGATTGGTACCAGGTGCAGGAAATCCGCAGTCCAGAGGGGTACATTCTGGACGATACCGTTCACGATATGGAACTGACTGCCGGAAAAACCGCAGCAGTGGTTTTGACCAACAGCAAAGAACCCGGTCTGACCATCCAAAAGGTGGACGCGGAAACTGGTGATCCCCTGCCTGGTGCCGTATTCCGTGTGACCATGCCAAACGGGGCGGTGAAAGATGTTACTACCGATGAAAACGGTATCGCCCGCTTGATTGATTTGGACGCAGGCAAAATTATCGTGAAAGAAATCCGTGCGCCTGAAGGCTACCTGCTGGATGAAACCGAACACCATGTCCGGCTGGAATCCGGCAAAACAGCGGAAATCACCCTGAAAAACAGCAAGGAACCCAGCCTGACCATTCAAAAAATTGACAGCGTGACTAAGCAGCCCATGGAAGGGGTCAAATTCTCCATTACAGTGAAGAACGGCAAGCCTCTGGGCGAGTTCCTCACTGATGAAAACGGAGAAATTCATCTGTCCGGTCTGGAATGTGACCTGGAAGCCGGGACGATTCTGGTCATCAAGGAAGTTTCTACTTTAGACGGGTACTTGCTGGACGAAGCGGAAAAAGAGGTACTGCTGGAAGCAGACAAAGCGACCGTGGTGCAGTTTGAGAATCAGCCGCTGAATCCCTTATTGATTAAGAAGGTGGATCAGGACGGGCGGCCTTTGGCTGGCGTCAAGTTTCGGGTCAAACGGGTAGATGGCCAGTATGTTGGGGAATACACAACCGGCATCAGCGGTCTTGCAACGGTCGCAGGTCAGCAGCCGGGATTCTTCATTGTGGAGGAAGTCGAAACTCTCTCCGGCTACATCCTGGACAGCACCCCGAAAACGGTAGAACTGCGGATTGACAAACCGGCAGAAGTGGAATTTATCAACCACAAAGCAGGTTCCCTCTTAATCAAAAAGGTCAATTCAGTGGATGGCTCTGCCTTGGCTGGGGCTACCTTCAAAGTGACCACCGCGGAAGGCACTCTGATTGGTGAAGTGACCTCCAATCAAAACGGCTATGCTACCTTGGACAATCTGGAACCCGGCACCTATATTGTTTCCGAAATCAAGGGGCCGGACGGGTTCATTCTGGACAACACCCCACACACGATTGTGGTGAAAAAGAATGAAACGGCAACCGTTGAGATTGCCAACACCCCCATGAGTACCCTGGAAATCCGCAAGGTAGACAGTGTAACGGGCAAGCCGCTTTCCGGCATTACCTTTGAGGTAGAGAAATTAAGCGGCGAGCGCATCGGCACCTTTGTCACCGACGCCGCCGGACGCATTGTCATTCCGGACCTGACACCACAATGGGTTGTGGTACGGGAAACAAAAACCCGTCCTGGATACAAGTTGGACCCTGATCCGGTCAATGTGGAGATTAAATCCGGCAAGACTACCGTTGTCAAATTCCAGAACCAGCCGTATCCGGTACTGGATTTGCTCAAGGTGGATGCAGAAACCGGGAAACCCATGGAAGGCGTCCAGTTCCGTTTGCTGGACAGCCAGAAACGTGAAATCGGTGTCTTTACCACTAACCGGAATGGCCGCATTACCCTCACCGGATTGGACGGCGGCACCACCGTTTACTGGCAGGAAGTGGAAACACTGGAAGGCTACGAACTGGACGAAAGCCTGCACAAAGTTTCCCTGCAGTGGGGCAAGACCAGCAAAATCACCATCGAGAACGAAAAAATCTATGGATGCTTGGAGATCCTGAAAGTGGCAGCGGACGGTTCGGCTCTGGCCAAGGTGGACGCTGGGGATTCCCTGGCAGGTGCAGTTTTTGAGATTTACAACAAGAAAGGCAAGCTGGTAGACCGCATTACCACCGATGAAAATGGCAAGGCGGTTACCAAAAAACTGCCCATCGGTGAGTACACCGGCAAGGAAGTCACCGCCCCCAAGTTCTTCCTGTTAAACGATCAGATCTTCTCTTTCAAGATCAAAAAGCAGGATCAGACCATCAAAGTCACCATCCAGGATGACAGCAAGAAGCCGGAAGTGGAAATTGAAAAGCGCGGCAATGTGGAGGCCATGCCGGACAGGAGATGTCCTATACCCTGTCCAATATCCGGAACAATTCCAACTGTTCCCTGGACAACTTCTGGTTTGAGGATGTCCTGCCCACCGATGCCGTGCGGATTGCGGAAATCCACACCGGGACATTCAACGAGATTCTGACCTATCGCATCACTTACCGGACCAACCTGAGCAGCAGCTACCGGGTACTGGCGGACAATCTGTCCACCCAGGTAAACCATGATATTTCCTGCACGATTCCCGGTCTGGCGGCAAACGAGTACATCACGGCTGTCCGGTTTGAGTTTGGGACTGTACAGAAAGGGTTTGCCAATGAAATGAACCCTGTGCTGGACGTGAACGTTCTGCCGGATCTGCCGGACGGATACCGGATTCAGAATAATGTCACCATTAGCGGAACCTGCGACGGTGTTCCGGTGTATGACAAGGACTACTGGGTAACGGTCATTGTCCGGGTGCCCGACAAGCCGCTGCCCAAAACTGGGATCTGGGAGTAACAATATGATTGGGCTTCTGGATCAGCTCGCCGCAAAACATTGTGTCTTTCCCTCCGATCTCCGACTGATTCCCGCCCTGCGGCGGGAATCTCTGGGAGAGTTACGGCAAATGTCTCAGAAAGAACGGTATCCTCTCAAAGAATGGGAGGATGCCGTTTCGTATTTATCAGGCAGTGATGTGCGGTTTGAAAGCTATGAACAGGTGGAGAACCTTCTGGAACAGTTCTCCCGGAAAGCAAGAGGTGAAGCTTGAAAATTGTACTAGTGGAACCGGGCAAGGAAGCCCGTCTTGCGGAAATTTCCGGCAGCCTGCAATCCATGCAGCAGCTGGTGGGCGGAATCATTCAGGCCATTTATCCCTGGACCGATCCGGTGGCGATGATTTGTCACGACGAGGGGAAGATACTGGGTTTGCCCTTCAACCGGGTGCTGGAGGATTATGACCTCATCGCCGGTCCCTTCTTTATCTGCGGCATTCAGGGAGAAAATTTTGCCAGCCTGACAGACCAGCAGGTGAAAACCTATCTGGAAAAATTTCGCCGGCCTCAGATCATCTGCCGCACTCCAGTTGGCCTGATGGTCAAAAGCTGTTCGGAACAGGAATATGCGGCACTTCACCAGCAGGGCCAGAAAGGCACTCCACCAAAAGAAAATATGCATCGATAAAGCAATTTTTCAATCAGCATTGAAGGAGGAACGACATGAATCAATTTTACACAGCGGAATCTGTTACAGAAGGGCATCCGGACAAACTGTGCGACCTCATCGCCGACAGTGTGCTGGATGCCTGTCTTTCTCATGACGCCCTTTCCCGCGTGGCCTGCGAGGTGATGGTTTCCGGCCGGAACCTCATCATCGCCGGAGAAATCACCAGTTTGTGGGAACCGGAGATTCCCCGGATTGCCCGGGAAGTGTTGGCCCGGGTGGGTTATGATCCCGGATATTTTGTCATCCAGCCTCTGATCCGCAGCCAGAGTCCGGACATTGCGGCAGGGGTGGACCACTCGCTGGAAGAAAGGCGGGGTGTTTCGGAGAATCTTCCCACCCTGCAGCTGGGAGCAGGCGACCAGGGCGTCATGGTGGGATACGCCTGTGATGAAACTCCAGAATTGCTCCCTCTGCCGGTGGTGCTGGCAAACCGGCTGGCGGCTTCTTTGACATTGGCACGGAAAACCGGGGCCATTCACGGCTTTCTGCCGGATGGCAAAACCCAGGTGACAGTGGAATATGACGAGGTTGGAAATCCCATCCATCTGGACACGGTGGTGGTTTCCGCCCAGCATCTGCCGGACCTGTCATACGATGAACTCTGCTGGCAGCTAACCAATCAGGTGCTGACTCCAGCTCTGGACGCCATTCCGCCGGATGAGGATACCAAAATCCTTTTAAATCCTGCCGGACGGTTTACGGTAGGCGGGCCGGATGCCGACACCGGTCTCACCGGGCGGAAGCTGGCGGTGGATGCCTACGGGATTTTTGCCCCTCTGGGCGGCGGCTCGTTTTCGGGAAAAGATCCCACCAAGGTGGACCGGTCCGGGGCGTACATGGCCCGGTATATTGCCAAAAACATGGTGGCGGCAGGATTTTGCGAGAAATGCCAGGTGACGCTCTCCTATGCTATCGGCAAGGCAGAGCCGGTCATGGTGCAGGTGAACACCTTCGGCACCGGGACTGCCTGTGCGGATGATTGTCTGGCAGACGCGGCAAAAATCGTCTTCGGCCTCACTCCCGCCGACATGATCCGGGAACTGGATCTGCTGACGCCCCGGTATGCCCGGACAGCGGTTTACGGGCATTTCGGTAAGCCGGACTTTCCCTGGGAACGGCTGGATCGGGTGAAGCTGCTGCGGATGGCGGTGATCTGATGCCCTATGTTACCAAAGAGCAGATTGCCGCCGCCAAGCAGATGTGCGCCATGGAATTTCTGCGAAAGTACCGGCCAGGCGAGCTGATTCCCGGAGGCGTCAAAAATGAGTATCAGCTGAAGGCCCACGACAGCTTCAAAATCAATGGAGAAACCAGCCTCTGGCATTGGAAAAGCCGGGACATCGGCGGGAAAACGGCTCTGGATTACCTGATCCATGTGGAAGGAACCGGATTTGTGGAGGCGGTGACCATGCTGTGCGGGGAGATCCCTGTACAGCGTCCCGCATCATCTGTTCAGGTGGAGAAAACGCCCTTTGTTTTGCCAGCCCCGTCCCAGGACAACCGGCGGGTTAGCGCCTACTTAACCGGGCGCGGAATCAGTCGGAAGGTATTGGAAGCCTGCTTTCGGGCGGGGATTCTCTATGAGAGCGCCGATTACCACAACGCCGTGTTTGTAGGGAAAGATGAAGAAAATATTCCGCGGTACGCCTTTCTGCGGGGGACCTTTCCTCACGGCAAGCCCTTCAAGGCGGAGGTGTCCGGCAGTGACAAGCGGTATTGTTTTTGTATACCGCCAAAAGAGAAATCCTGCCGGGCGGCGGTCTATGAAGGGGCTGTTGACGCGCTGGCGCATCTGACGCTGGAACAAACGGCGGACAAATACCGGCTTTCCCTGGGCGGCATTTATGCCCCAAAAGAGGGGGAATCGGATGGAAAGTTTTCCCCGCCGCCTGCCCTGACTGCCTTTTTGTCCCGGCATCCGGAGGTGGAAGAACTGGAGCTCTGCCTGGACAATGACTTTGCAGGCCGATGGGCGGCGGGACATATTGACAAAGAGTTTTCAGAAAAATATCATATCATCCGGAATTTGCCGGATCGGGATGGATGGGATTATGCAGATCTGGCCAAAGAACGGCTCGCCCGACACAGGGCGGAAATCGAACGTTAGGAGGATTTTTATAATGAATTCAAAACACCCCAAAATGAATCTGATCGGAGAGGATGGCAACATTTTTGCCATTTTAGGCAGGGCCTCCCGTCTGCTGCGAGAGAACGGGCAGGCGGACAAGGCAAAGGAAATGCATGACCGGGTCTGCCGGTCGAGAAATTACACCGAAGCCCTGCACATTGTCAGTGAGTATGTGGAAACCGAGCTGACCGGGTCAAGGCCGGTTTCGTCCCAAAAGAGATCCGAACCGGAACGATAAGATAAGAAAGGAAGATGCCTCTGAATCAAAACAGCAAACTGATCCTGAATACCAATCCCATTGAACACCGGGGCGGCGACGGCTGGACCATCCTCCACGGTGATATGCTGAACATTATCCAGAGTTTTGAACCCGGTGTGTTTGACGCGGTCATTACCGACCCGCCCTATGCTTCCGGCGGTTCCAGGCCCCATGAGAAAAACCGCACCACCAACCAGAAGTACAGCAGTATGGAGAAAGAAAACGCTCTGCCGGACTTTGACGGGGACCAGAAAGACCAGCGCAGCTGGACCAACTGGATGGCCCAGTGGCTCTCCGATGTACGCAGAGTCTGCAAAGAGGGCGCGCCCATCTGCCTGTTTATCGACTGGCGGCAGTACCCGTCCATCACCGACGCCTTGC
>OIXH01003708.1_pt1 | contig 13199 bp, 10 predicted proteins | sample 1587741 | NCBI WGS metagenome assembly OIXH01 (sample SAMEA3888916, study PRJEB22519) | human gut metagenome | biome: human gut; feature: human-associated habitat; material: faeces | place: Denmark | collected 2011 | reverse complement strand
ACGTCGTGCTGCCGTTGGCGTCCGTGACGGAGGCCGTGTGGTTGCGGTCGGCCGTCGGGGTCGCGCTGCTTTGCAGGGCAAGGGAGGAATTTTCATTGGAATCCTTGCCAACCAGCCGCGCGCCGGTCGTGTTGCCGGATTTGTTATAGGACGTCGTGGCCGTCAGCGAGCCGACGGTGGTCTTGGTCACGTCGTGGGCATTGTTGTACTCGTAGCTGTACTTCGTGCCGTTGGCGGCGGTGTATTGCAGCAGGTCGACGCCGTTGGAATCGTACTGCGCGTTCTCCGTGCCCGTGCCGGTCTGCGTCGCGGCGGTCACGTTGCCCTTCTCGTCATAGCGATAGGTCTGCACCGGCTCCTGCCGCAGGGCGATGTTATCGAACCAGACCGTGCCGGAGTTGAAATCATACGCGCAATAGACGTTGATGTGCGAGACGGTCTTGCCGCTCTGCTTCGGGACGATCGTGCCCACCGCGCACTGCCAATCCGTGGTCGACCACTCGAACGGGACGCTCTGCCACTCCGACGTGTTGTCGGAATAGGTGATCTCCGCGATCAGGCCGAAATAGCGCACCTCTTTGTTATTCTCCTCATCCTCCTCGCCGCATTCGCGCGCCGGGTTCGGCGCGGCGTACTGCGCCAGCGCCCAGCCCGAGAGCAGGAAGGTCGTGTCCGAGGAGCAGTTCAGCGTGACGCGCTGGCTGACGCGGGCGCGGCCGTCCTGCTTGCCCGTGATGCGCGCGGCGTGCGTGCCGAAGCGCTGCTCGGCCGGCTGCGCGCAGGCGGCGTTGTTGGTCTGCCAATCGCTCGTGTCCCAAGCGGCCGTGCCAAACTCGAAGCTGCCGTTCTGGATCAGGTTATACGTCGAGGCGGCGTCCGCCTGCTCGAGCTGCACGTCGTCGAGGTAGGCCGTGCCGGTGCAGCCGCTGAGACGGAAGAGGAAGCGATAGGTTCCGTCAGCGGCAGGGGTATAGGTGGCGCTGACGCGCTGCCAGCCGCTCTCAATGTCTGCGCTCGGCTTCGTGTCCGTCAGGAGGAAGGTTTGCAGGGTGCTGCTGCCGTTTTGCACGAGCAGCTCGAGCTTCGCGCCGTCCTTCCAATTCAGATAGGAGCTGACGGAGAAATAGGCCGAGAGCGTGTAGGTCTTGCCCTTCGTGAGCGTCTCGGTGCGGTAAATCCCGGCGTAATTGGAGGATGTGGCGCTGGAGGAGAGATAGAGGTTCAGACCGCCGGTTCCGTGGCGGCGGTTGGCATCTCCTGCCTCGGTTCTGGCCGCTGCGCTGCAATTGGCCGTGCAGGAGGACGTCCACCTGTCCGTGGATTTTTCAATACCGCCGTCCTCGAGCAGGTTGACCGCCGTCATGCCCGACGAGCCGACGGTCAGAGTCCGGTTGTTCTTCCGGCTCGTGCCGCTGTTTTGAACATAGGAGGCGGTGGAGCTGCCCAGAATCTCCGTGCTGTCGCTGTTGGTCGTGTAGGTGCAGACGGTGCGCCCCCAGTTGTCAAAGACGATCTCCGCGCGCAGGTCGTCGGCGGTGTTCTTCTTGTGATCCGCGCCCCAGTCGCGATAGCTCGAGCGGTTGCGGCCGTTCCAGCAGCTCACGATGTTGCCGATCACATGGCCGCTGCTGCCGCGATAATATTCGTAAAACTGGTTGACCTTGTTGTTTTGATACGTATAGCAGATGCCGTAGGCCGCTTCGCAGTCATACGCCTCGGTCAGGCCGCTTGCGTCATAGGCATATTCGGCCTTGACGCCGTCCGGGTAGGTCAGCCCGGTGAGCAGGTCGGCCTTGGGGCTTGCGGCCGTGGCGTAAGGGTCGGCGGCGTAGGTCAGCGTTGTGGCGCGCCCGGCCTCGTCATAGATCGCCGTGAGCTTGTCGCCGGTGTAGACCAGCGTCGCCACGGTCTCCGCGCTGCCGTCGAAGTTCAGCCGCACGACCGACGTCAGCCGGTTATACACCGTGTTGCTCGGCTGCCACGTCTTGGACGTCGCGCCGTCGAAGGCCACGCCGTTATAGCAATAATACAGGCCGTTGCCGTAGGCGTCCTTGGTATAGGTCAAGATGCCGTCGCGGAAGAACGTCTCGTTTCCGTAATCATCCGTGAGCTTGAAATTCGTGTGGCTTGGCTCGCTCACGAGCGAGATCGTCAGGCCGAGGCCGTCCTCGTCCTTGAACACGTTGGTCTTGTCCTCATAAAAATAGTGCCGCGTGCCGTCGCCGTCGGTATAGACCCAGTAAAGCGTCCGGTTGTCGTCGTCCGCAAGGCGCACGGACTGCACGCACTGCTGCGCCGAGAGCTTCCAGCCGCTGCCGAGCTTCATGTTCTGGTAATCGCGGGTGAAGCTGTCGTTGCTGCCGAAATAGCCGCCCTGCTGCGCCGAGTTATAGACCAGCGACAGCGAGAAGGGCATGACGTCGCTCGCCGAGCTGACGACCGGCGTCACGAACGTGAGCTGCTGCATGTGGTCGGAGAGATAGCCCGTGCCGGCGCGCCCGGCGCTCTGGGTCTGGTAGGTGTAATAATTTTCGATGCCGTAGTCGTTGCGGTAGGTCACGGTGAAATAGACCTCGCTGCCGATGGCAAACTGCGCCGCGATCCGCTTCGTCGCCGTGCAGTCCGACTTCAGCAGGAGCGTGCGGCTCTTCGCGGCGTCCGCGTACCAATCGCGCACCGCCCGCGTCAGGTCGAAGCTCGCAAACTTCCAGAGCGAGCCGGGCGTGAGCTTGACGAAGTCCTCCACGCGCTCGTCATAATTCGCCGCGCCGTTGGGATGCACCTTGTTCCACGTCAGCCCCGACAGCCACGCGTCATCGGTCTGAGCTGTGGAGTTATCGAGCGTGAGGCGGTGCGCCTCGACCATCATATACGACACGCTCGAATCGTTGCTGAATTTCTGGTGGCGGACGTTGAGCTGCGCATTCGTCACGACGCTGCCCGTCGGGAGCGTCGGCAGACCGTTCACATGCGCGAGGATCTGGTATTCCCCGCCGCCGTTCAGGGAGGTATAGCCGATGTAAGGCTTACTCGCATAGGACGTATTCGGCGTTCCGGAGAAGATGCCGCCCCACGAGATCGGCCTGGAGCTTTGCTTCTTGACGATCGTCGGATCGATGGCCACGGGGAACTGCGCGGCGTTCATCCACGCCGCGTCCGCCTCCACCCGGAGCAGGTAGCGGCCATCCTCCAGCGGCTCGAGGGTATAGGCCGCCGCGTCGGAATAAGCGCCCGCCGCATCGAGCAGGTAGGGCGCGGGGATCTCGTAGATCGCCTCCTGCGCCGCGTTCACCAGAAGGATCGAGCCGTCCTCCTGCATGACCGGCGTCAGGCCGTCCAGCCGCATCGCAAAGGCGAAATGATAGCGCTCGAGCGGCCGGTTGACGAGGATGCTCTCCTTCACGTTGTAGCCAAAGGCCTCATATTGCAGGTCGACCCCGTCGTAGACGTTTGCATAGAGCACGGTGGAAGAGAGCGTTTCCGGGATAAAGGGGTCGGATTTTTCATCGGTCAGCGCCATGGGCGCGGCCGCGGCCGTAAGCTGCGCCGCCACGTCGGCGTGGAACGGCTCGGCCTCGTCGGCGGAATTTTCCGCCCCGGAAGCCGAAACAGACGCAGAAACCGCAGCGCCCGCATCCTCGGTCGCCGTTGCTTCTGCGTCTTCTTGTTTGTCCGCCCCCGCCGGAGCTGCCGCCTCCGCACGCTCCGACCCGGCCGCAATCGCCGGTTCTTCCGGCTGGCCATACAGGGACATCTGAACCCCGTAGCCGCCAAAGCTTGTTGCGAACAGGCTGCCGTCTGCCAAGCTTGCCGCAAAGCTCAGCTGATCCTCGCCGTTCTGCGCGGAATAGGTCTGCGCGTCGTTCGCCGTCTCGGGGCGCAGCGTGTTGTCAATGTCCTGCCACGCGCCGTCCCCGTCCTGATAGTGAACGGGCGTGTCATATTGCACCGCGACGTAGCTGCCGTCGCTCATGCGGAACTGCTTGACCGTCTCCTCGCGGAGCGACGCCTCCTCAAAGAGCACCTCCGCCGGGGCGTCGGCAGGCGCGTCCGCAGCCTGCGCCTGTAAGGCGTCTTCCCCGGCCGCCGCACCGATGTCCCCGGAATCGGTCGAAGCCGTGCCTGCGTCCTCGGAACCGGTCGCTGCCGCGCCGACCGCCGAAGCGCCCGCTCCCCCGTCCTCCGTCGCGAACACCGCCGCCGGGAGAATCTGGGTTAGCATAGCCAATACCAGCAGGAGAGAAAGCAGCTTCTGTAATTTGCTTTTCATCTTTTTCTCCTCTCATGATTCATTTTGATTGGAAATTCAATCTTTTCTGTGAAATTCTGTTCGTACTATAGATGTTTCCGCTGATGTACCGCCTTTTTTCGCAGCCTGAATATCCCACCTCGCTCCCTATCATATAAATCCGGCACCCGTTTCGTTCCATGTAGATGCCCGTTCAATGATAATATATAGTATTATTTAATCAATGTCAATAATGGTTTTTATATGATACGGTCTGCGGCGATTGCCGCTTTGTCGATCTTCTTGATTGTGCCTTTTACGACATCTCTCGTTTTAATATCTGCCATTGAACCCTCCTTTCCGGGGCGTACCAAAACGCCCCTAAATTAAAAACGATGGGCAAAAATAATACTTTGCCCATCACAAAAAATCTTGATTAGTTTGTTTCCTCAATTCGCTTCGCCACGACCACAAGACGGCTGTTGTTGCGGCTGTACTCACAGGTAGACAGCGTAATGAGCTTATCGCCGTATTCGGCGGTCACGCCGGTATCATAGAAAGACAGCTCCTTGCACTTGGCAATGAAGTCGTCAAACTCATTGGCGCTCTCTGCGTCTATAAAGCGATAAAACTTGAATGCTTCGGGACTGTCGGTGTAGACCACCGTGCGGAATACGGCAACGATTTCATACTCCTGCTTATCCGTCAGTGTGTTGAAGGTGATCATCCGATGCTCACTCCAAAAGTCTTTGCTCTTGAATTTTTCAAGGTGGGCAAACATCGAACCGTTGGACATATGGTGTCCATAGATGACAAGATTGTCGGACGGGCTCTGCACATCGCAATCCTCCTGCACATAGGGGCAACCATAGTCGGAGTATTCCTTATCAAAGCTGTGCTTTAGATAGAAATTCGGCTCATTCACCGACTGCATCACGGGATAATTGATGTTGGTATCTGCAATGCTGATCCAGCCCACCAAATCGCCGTTCTGCTGATAAAGCTCTGCAAGCTCCGGCAGAAGCATCTTTTCCTCGGAGTATGGAATCTGCTCCGCCGGTTCCGTTGCAGCATCCGTCTGGGCCGCAGCGTTCACAAGGTCAGCCAGCTCACCATAAAGCTCAGCTTGCTTATTCGACTCCTTGTAGTGATCGATCATAAAATAGGTGCTTGTGCCGAGGACGGCTACAAACACCGCAACAAGAATCATACAGATTTTCTTTTTCATTGAATTTCCTTTCCGAAAAGCAAAATGCCCGCCTGTTTCCAAGCGAGCATTTCACGATTCTGTCGTTTAATATTCAGAGCTTAACAGGAAGTCCGCTATGTGCATCGTCTTGATGCCCTCATAGTTTCCTCCTGAGAACTCATCCGTTGTGAGAACATATTTAGGGTAGTTATCGGGTATCTCCAGCAAACGGTCGTATTCCCGTTTTTCCGTTTTCGGAGAACGAAGCTCCTGCGTCACCTGCACATAGAGCTTTTCGTTTTGTCGGACAGCCACAAAGTCGATCTCGCCGCTGCCGGATTTACCGACATTGACGGTATAGCCTCTGCGGCAAAGCTCCAAGTATACGACATTCTCAAGGCTGGATGCCACGCTGTCAGCGTTGTAGCCAAGGACGCTGTACCGCAGGGCGGTATCTGCAAGATAAAACTTCTCCTGCGTTTTCAGGATTTCCTTACCCTGCAAATCAAAGCGGGAGCAACGGTGAAGCAGATACGCCTTCTCCAGCTTCTCCAAGTAGCTGTAGACCGTTTCGTTGTCCAACGCACGGTGCTCCGCTTTCAGATAATCCGAAATGGATTTTGCGGAGAAGGTATTGCCCACATTGTTGAAGGTGTACTTGACCACTCGTTCCAACTGGTCGATCTTCCTCACCTGATTGCGCTTGACAATATCCGAGAAGATCGTGGAGTTGTAAATATCCCGCACGATGGTGTAGACCTCGTCCTGAGAGAACTCCTGCAAATGCGTTGCCGGGAAACCGCCCAAGCGCACATAGTTAGCAAGCTCTGCTTTTGGCTCTCCAACCTCGGTATATTGACTTTTGAACATCAGGTACTCGCCAAAGGACAAGGTGAAGATGCGGAAAGACACATACCGTCCCGTCAGATAGGTCGAGATCTCAGAGGACATCATTCGGGAGTTGGAGCCTGTCACATACAGGTCAACATCGAAGTCCGACGCCAGCGAATTGACGACCTTTTCCCAGCCCTTGATTTCCTGCACCTCATCGAGAAACAGATAGGTTTTTCCATCGGGCGAAAGACGCTCCTTAAGCTGTGCGTACATCTGCTTTGCCGTCATATCCTCATATTCCATCGAGTCATAGCGGCAACTGACAATGCGCTCATCCGAAATATTCCGCTGCGTTTTCAATCTCTCCATAATCATTTTCAGGATCGTTGACTTTCCGCAGCGGCGCACTCCCGTGAGGATTTTTACAAATGGCGTATCCACATAAGCCATAATCTTCTCTACATACAAAGGTCTGTAAATCATCGTGACCACCTCCGTTTGTAGATAGTATACCGCAATTCTCATCAAAAGTCAATTTGTTTTGCGGTTATAAACCGCAAAACTTTTCGACAATTTATTCAACTGCGGATTGCCTGCTATATGGCGAGGGTTAAGCACCCTCGCCCGGTTTGGTGGTCATCAGCTTATAGAGTTTCGTGTTCTTGGGGAATTTATTGGCAAACGGTACAAGGCTGGAGCCGACCTTGATCAGTCCGTGACCGACATCCACATTGGTGATATAGGAAAGCTGGGTGTCCGAGATGTTCAGCAGCTTCGCAAGCTCCAATCTGTCCGTAGATGCCTGATTGAGCATAACAATAAACTCGGAGTTTGCCAGCATCGTTCTTGCCGTGTGGGACTGAAGCAGGTCGTCCACATTCTGCGTGATGCCCGTGGCATACGCTATCTGCCGCCGCCAGCGCATTCAGAGTGACCATACCGAGCGAAGGCATACAATCAATCAGTACATATCGAGCTATGTAACAAAGCCAATCATTCAGCATAAAAGAGAGCTTCCTTTCTGATTTCTCAGCCGGAAGCCCATGCTCGGTTGTTCTTGCCGAAAAAAGAAGCCACCGGCAAGACAGACTTAGCCTGTGGCTATCTGTCTTGTCGGTGGCCTCTCATGTCTGCTTTCGCAAGTTTGGTTAAACCAACCGAAGTAGTCAAAGCGTGTGACCTGATAAGGATTTAGTGCGGCCCTGTTTCAACCCGACCTTACCGTCGTTACGCCGTATTCAGTTTTTCTTGACTTTTATAGTGATACTTTCTTTGGTGGAGCAAACATCTCTATGGTATCATGTCGTCTGCTTTTCTGCACACGGACAAGTCGAACAGTACATTTACCGCATTCATATTTGATCCTGCCGTCCTCGCTTTTGTATCCGTAATTGATCTTACCGCAGTTTGGGCAGAACATCGGATACAGTTTCCAAATATCTTTCATTCCGCAATTACCTCTCTATGATCGCTTGAATATTCGCAGTTTTGCGAACGCTCAAGGCAAAAACATCCCGAAGGATTTTTATATCAGGGCAAACTCTTTCAGGCGAATACCCATAGCCTGTTTTGATACCTCAAAGATTTCTGCCATTTTGCAGATTAATTCGCTTCTTGATTTGCACACGGGGCGGAGTGCGTAAAAACAGCGTTTCATCTGACCGTTCGGCATAAGGATAGCCTTTGCAAGATAATTTGCCTGCCATTCCGTTGCGTCCTCATCGGTATCGTTTTTATATAAAGCGGCAGCAATGCCCGTCCCACTGAATATACGCTTATGAATGATGTAGTGTGCCAACTCATGCGCCAAAGTGAACCGAAGCCTGCCATAGTTTTTTTCATCTTCGAGCAAAGATGCCTCGATCAGCATTGTCCCACCTTCCACACGCATAAGGGCATAGTCCATAATATCCCTGTTGTAATAGGTGGTGATACCGTTGTCATAGATCATTCTTCCAAGCTCGCGGGCGTTATTGGTGAGATACTGATACTCAATTCTAAGCCCGAAAGTCTTTTCGATGATCGTTTCAATCGGCACAGCACGGGGACTGCCATTGAGATACAGGGCATCATATTCGCTTAATGTCCTGCGGGCAATCGATTCAAGTGCCTGTGGCCGGTAGAATACTGTAGCCATCCACGAAATCCTTTCCATTCAAAGACTTAATCGGATTCTTTTGTAATGCGACGGATAAAATCCTCCCATTGCTTATCCGGCACATTGTGTTTTTTTGCGGTTCGGAGTGCAGCACGGACAATGTCCTTTTCCATAATGTACTCCGGAAGATCTGCGCTAACTGTATTCCTTGACCTTGCCGCCAAGTCATACATTTCATCTGTTTCAGCTTCGCTCAGATGGAGCAGTGCGGGCAGCTTTTCGAGAATCTCTTCGGGAACCGGGCGGCGATCCTTCTCAATATCGCAGATATACACCGGCGAATAGTCAAGTGCAATGGCAAGCTGGCGAGCTGATATTTCGTGCTCCATTCGTTTTGAAATCAAAAACCTCCCAAAAGTTTTCGCGGCTTCCATAGGGTAACTCCTTTCTCATTCGCCGTTTTGCGAATGCCGTAACCTTATTATATTTGAACAGCCGTTCGATTTCAATAGGCTTAGTGAAAATCAAAATGAGTTGGGCGTTTTTGCGCCCAACTCATTTTCTCAGTTCCTTTGTGAATCCTTATTATCTACTGATTCTTTCGTTTTCTTTTTGCTGAAGGAAACATCGCTTTCTGCCTCTCGATTTCTATCCGTAATTCTTCTTCGATTGGCAAGTACTACATTTAATTTGGTCGGAGTGCAGTTAATTTAGCAAACGGTTGATTATATATCTGGAAACAATACTAATCTCACCAAGTTTCTCCAGGTGATCTTTAAGTAATTGCTGTAGTTCGGCAATGCTTGAAAAATCTTCTCCAATAACAGAAATGATCTGATCAATATCTCCTTCATAAATCCCCATGTCTTTGAGCATTTTCTTGCTTGGAGGTGTCAAATAATATAGGATTTCAATGTTTTTAAGCAATCGCTCATGCAAAGTGTTTATTAACGATACATCTGTTTTTTTCACAACGCATAAAATAACGAATCAAATCCACTTTGTTATAAAAATCAAATTCCACATAACTCGTTTTATACCGTATTGTTGTATTGATTATTCTTGAGAGTCCAGCCTGGGGATAAGATTGCACGGTGGCATCAACTACTTCTCTTACAGATTGGCGATACTTATAAGTTAGTCGATTTATGATGAATGTATTTATGTTGAAATTCCATTTGTCATCTTCCAAAATCTTAAATAACACACGAACTAATTCTATCTTGCTTTGATCCGGATTTCTCATCTGGATATATAAAGTATCGAAGAGTTCGTTTTTAAATTCCGAATATTTATTTAGCAAGTACACAACAGTCGAAAATCTGTGTTTGCGAGCAATTTGAGTCTTGTACTCATCATAGCTAATCCCCAGTTTTCTGAGTACATTAACGAATTCGGGATGCTGGGTATAATCACCGAAATTGATGTCCATATCAATGCTTGTGTCCGTTAATTCAAACTCAATTGATTTCAGTGCCTGGGGCTTCTCATAGACTGGATCAGAAGGTGTTTTAATGTAGTGTGCTACCCCAAGATAATGTTGAAACAAACGTCCTGTTCTTCCTACCAAGTTATAAAAGTCAAACGCATCAAATGTTTGATTGTAAGTTCTTGCCGGCTTGGTAATAATGATATTTTTCGCTGTGGTATTGACTCCCTCAAGCAAAGTAGATGTACAAATCAAGCGGGTGTACTGAGATGATTCATTATTAAAAAGTTCCAATTCCAACATTCTAATCCCTAATGGCAATTGACCGTGATGAATTAGAAAACCTTTTTCCAATGCTTTGATTACCGACCATTGGGGATGAATTTCCTTTTTGCCCCAAGCTACAAATTCATTAAACATTGGATTAGCATCTATATCTAAAGCATCGGTATGGATGGTCGTGTTCTCGACAAATTTATCGATTTGAACGACTGTTGGAAAGTATATGAGGGTGTTATCTTGAACGGGTATATCACCTAATATTTTATCGGTATATAGAACTCGTTCCGATTCACTCAAAATTTCATATGTTTTAACCTCATTAACTACAGGAGAGTAATTCGTTGCATAAAAAGCAGGAATGTCGCTCAGTCGATCCAGGTTTTCAACACCACTAATGAATGGTGCCAGCAAGACATATTTTTTGCTGCGCTTAACCATATTGTAATACGCTATATTCAATATTAGTACACGCTCATTGTTCATATCCTTTTGGAGCTTATAGACCTCGTCAATGACAAGAAAATCAATTGACTCAAACATTGCAACAGTATTTTCATCAATAACTCTATCGTGTGTTACGATGAAAATATTTTTCTGCGTGAGGTCATATTGCTTTTCAGGATCTATGGATAAATAAATGTTGTAGGCAGTGAACTTGTTTTTATACTGTCGGATGATTTTCTGCTTATATTCGTCGATGAGAGCCAATGTCGGCACAACCATTACAACATTTTGCGGTTGCATCCTACAAATATACTCAAAGACAACAAATGTTTTTCCAAAGCTCGTTGGTGCACTGAAAATTAACCCCCTATTAGAATCAATAAGGTTCAATACCTTCCTTTGTTCGGGATGTAATGAATTTCGTTCATCCAGAGCTGACATAGCAAACGAATTGTAAATCAAAGAATCCAAAGAATAATTCTGGGAATACATAGTAAGTCCCAAAGCGTATAAAGAAGATGCATTGCTTTGGGCGTATTCCGTTTTATCGAGACATTTGTCAAGTTCTCGAATATACTCTTCTCTGTAAATTTGAAGATCTTCAAATCCAAGTGAACTTACTTCTGTACTCATTGCTCTTTTTCACCACTTTTCTCATTATTACATCCATCATTTTTGCTTTATCGATGATTGGAAGCGAAATAAACAGATATTTTGTGTTCAATCCGAAAAAGCTATTTCGAGTTATCTTGGTATTCATTTTATGAAGAAAATCTGCGGGCGTATTTTTATTTGCTCCATTTCCGTGTGCTATAAATGCAGGAACTAAAATCTGCGATATGGAAGCAGCCTTCACAAAATCCTCAAAGGAAATACATACTTCTGTGTATCTTTCAAACGCCAATTGGAACTCTTGCGATAGTCTGAAGACATCACTGTTTGATAATACAAGTTTGTACTCTTCCGATATTTGCGACTCATAATCAGCGAAAGAGCGATTGACTAAAGTAATTGCATTATCAATGGTTTTACAGACTTTTGATTCTCCAAAATAGATTATACGTTCAACTGGATCAAAGAAAAGTGCATCAATTCCAAACACGCTCATATTTCTGTCTGTTGTGCATCTGAATTTTGGAATTATACAATTCACTTTGAAATATTGAGTTAATAGAATGTGAAATACGTATTCACCAATCTTTCCGATTTTGTCCTTTTGGATAAGAGTTTCGCCATTCTTATTTATGAAAGTGTATTCATCGCCAAGTGTATCCCTAACCTCATTGGAAACATTATCAAACATTAATAGTTCCATTTCTGCGTTCAGAAATGTTTCCAAGGTTGAATAAAGTTTTTTGTAATTCGCCAATGTTGGAGAAAAAGCTGTCGAAGACATTATGTTAGCGTAGTTTAATAGATTTGTTTCACTTAACACATAATCAGAGAGCCCGTCCATAAAGCGATCCGGATCAGAAAAGTTTACATATAAAAAGATGTTTGAGGGATCGCTCCGGTAAACAGTAAATTCTTCAAACTTTTCTTCATGAATCATCGCTTCATATCCTCCATTATTGATCTAACACGTGCCTCAGCATTCCTTTGTATCTAGTAATAACCGGCGCCGGAGCGGTGATCTTTATGTCGTCATTGAACTGAAACACCCAAGCGAAGAACGTCTGACTAACAGACACCTCTGCCACAGCCTTGAAATGCCTGCAATCCATTGGGATGGTTTCTACGCCATCACCAAAACGGTCAATGATATAGTTCATCATATCGTTCTTGCATAATAATATGACCGTTTCTTTTGCACCGTCATACATATCGAATACCTGACGGGTAAACTCCGGCAAGCTAAAATCGGCGGGCTTTTCCACCGCGTCCGAAGAGAGAATATTTACCTCCCTCATACGGTCAACTCGGAAGGTGGTGATTTTTTGATGTTTCTCGCTGTAACCGACAACATAATAGTGATCCTCATTCCACACCAAGAAATACGGGGAGAAGTAGTATCGTTTGCCGTCATTGTTAGGAACTTCACTGCGATGCTGGTCGTAATGGAAATACCGGAACGAAATCTGCTTTCCGTGGTTGATCGCAGTATTGATGTTATCCACCAAGTAGTAGATCTGCTCATTGAACGGCTTCACGCGTTCAGAGATATACAGATTGCTTTTTAGGGAACCTCTGAATAAATCGGGTTAATTCTGTCCCCATTCGAGGGATTAGCCGCTTTTGGGCTTAGTTAAGGCAATTTGGGCGCAAAATAGCCACTACAGCGTTCCTTTTTTGCTCTATTTCCCGAAAAAGGGCAGACTGCCCCTATATCAGGTTGCAGAGAGTTTTCGCCCAGCGATCGCGAGGACGTATAGATTGGCGCAGGCGAACATTGCGTACAGCCGATTCTCGTTTTTCTTCAAGCCGCGATACGCCGTCTTTTTATAACCGAACTGGCACTTAATAATTCGAAACGCGTGCTCCACCTTACAGCGCACCGAGGACTTGCGGTTCTCAATATATCGCTCCCAGTCAATTGCATTGTCAGATACATGAGGCAGTTTTCCGGGACGGCGGTTCATGCGGTAATCTATGCTGGATAAATGTTCGTCACAGGCTATTTCGGGACGCTTTTGGATTCCGAGATACCCGGCATCCCCATACACCACTTCATCGTCTTCGCGAATCAACGCGGCTG
>OIXH01003705.1_pt1 | contig 13204 bp, 13 predicted proteins | sample 1587741 | NCBI WGS metagenome assembly OIXH01 (sample SAMEA3888916, study PRJEB22519) | human gut metagenome | biome: human gut; feature: human-associated habitat; material: faeces | place: Denmark | collected 2011 | reverse complement strand
CGCACGGTCTCCTGGTCCCAAACCAGGCGCGATACCAACTTCGCTATACCCGGATATTCACTTTTCTGCCATGATACCACGGCGAGGGAGAAAGCGAAAGCTTGCTCCGCATACGGCCAAACACCATGGGAGACACCGGAACGATACCCACCTATCCTACCATGGCGCGGCGGAAAAAGCAACAGCGGGGCGCAGATTTTCTGCACCCCGCTGCGATTTGCCGTTTCACCCGCCTGCCGGTCAGCTTGGCGGCACCAGCGGCAGCGTTACATCCGCCCGGAACAGGTCTGCGTCGATGGACAGCCGGAACGTGCCGCCCATCAGATGCACAAGGCTCCGCGCAATGGAAAGCCCCAGTCCGCTGCCCTCCGTGTGGCGGGAGGTATCCCCCCGCACAAAGCGCTCCATCAGCTCGTCGGGGGAGATGTTCAGCTCCGCGCGGGATATATTCTTGAAGCTCATGGTCATCTGCCCGTCTGCCGTGACGCCGGACACATAGACCCGCGTCTCCGGCATGGCGTATTTGCAGATGTTGGACACCAGATTGTCCATGACCCGGCTGAGCAGCTTGCTGTCGGCCAGCACCACGGGCTGCCCCGCCGGCGGCTGGGTCACCAGCGTCAGATGGCAGTCCGCCAGCCGATCCTGATACTCGCCGGTGATCTGGCTGAACAGCACACTCACATCCGTGGGCTGCAGATCCACCGGCAGCGCGCCGGAGGACGCCTTGGACGCCTCCACCAGATCCTCCGTCAGCTTTTTCAGCCGCTTGCTCTGCCGGTCCAGCACGGTGATATACTCCCGGGCGGCGGGGGAGGGGATGTCCTCCTTTTTCAGCAGATCCACGTAGTTGACGATGGATGTCAGCGGCGTCTTGATGTCGTGGGACACGTTGGTGATCAGCTCGGTTTTCATCCGCTCGGCGCGCATCTGCTCCTGCACGGCGCTCTCCATGCCGCTTTGCAGCCGGTTCATGGCCTGCCCGTACCGCCGGAAGGCGCCGAACAGCCGCTTGGTGTCCACCGGCGTGGACAGGTCGCCCTCCGACAGCTGCTCGCCGTTTTTCTCCAGCGTCCGCAGGTTCAGGGCGATAGCCAGCACCGCCAGCAGCTCCACGAGCTTCAGCACCAGAAAAAACTCTCCGTAGTAATTCATCTGATACAGTCCGATCTCCAGCAGCGCCAGACCCAGCCCCACCAGCGCCGTTTTCCACACCAGCGGGATGCCGGTGGCGATGCGCCGCAGCCACAGGGCTGTGCCTCGCAGGATGCGCCACAGCAGCCGCAGCACCCGGGCGGTCAGGGAGCCGCGGATAACGGTGCCGGCCTTGCACTGGGCGGCAAAGACGCACAAAAACAGCAGCATGACCGGTATCAGTGCTGCACAGAAAATAACCCGCCCCCACTCCAAATAGAAGGTATCCCATCCGATGAAGAAGGCGCTTAGCAGCGCCAGCAGCCACACGTCGGCGGGAATCTTGTCCAACCACGTCAGGTGGATGCCCTCGTGGTTCTGCCAGTGTCCGGCGGACGCCATGGAGAAGCAGAAGCAAAACAGTGTCAGCAGGCCGCACAGCGCCGTGAGGAAGATGGTCAGATCGGTGTGGGTCAGCAGCCACGAGCAGACCAGATAGGAGTAGCTGGGGGCTTGTCCGCTTTTCTCCAGCAGGGTGGCGGTGATGGCGACCTGAATGGCGGAGAGGCCCGTGCTTGCCGACAGGTGATAGACATACAGCTCCTGCGTGTCGTACAGCAGCTTGTCGCTCTCCGTCAGGTCGAAGTTGGCCAGATACGTCTCGCCGGTATCCGGGTCGGACACGACAAGCTGGCAGGAGGAGAGCTCCCGGGAGAACGCGGCGGCAAACAGCCGGGGCAGCTCCGACAAAAGCTGCTGGGCGGCCTCCGGGTCATATTCAACGGTGGTGTAGGCCTCGTCGTTGACAAAGTAATACGACCTGTCCAGCAGTCCCACGCTGTCCAGCTGGGCGCAGAGGTAGTCGTTGGCCATGCTGAGGCTGTCGTAGCACTGCTCCTGATACAGGGTCTGCCGCAGGTGCGCGCCGTCGTCCAGAAAGACGTCGCAGCTGACCAGCACGCCGATGCCGGCGCCGCCCAGCACGGTCAGACCGCCCAGCACCAGCGTCAGCGCAAAGGCGGCGGCCTTCGCCCACATTTTTCCCAACCAGCTTTTCACTTGCTGCCCTCCATTTTGTAGCCCTTACCCCAGACCACCTTGATGTACCGGGGCTCGGACGGATTGATCTCGATCTTTTCCCGCAGGTGCCGGATGTGGACGGCAATGGCGCCGGCGGCGTTGAGCGGCACGTCGTCCCACACCCGGCGGTAGATCTCGCTGGGAGAGAAGACGGTGCCCGCGTTCTGCATGAGAAAGCGCAGAATGTCGTACTCCTTGGGGGTCAGTGCGGCGTTTTCACCGTCCACGGTGACGGTCTTGGCGTTGTCGTCCAGCCGGATGCCGCCGATGACCAGCGTGCTGGGCTGCACCGTGCCGCCGCCCAGCTGCAAATACCGCCGCAGCTGGGAGCGCACCCGCGCCAGCAGCTCCACCGGGTTGAAGGGCTTGGTGATATAGTCGTCCGCGCCTACGTTCAGGCCCAGTACCTTGTCGGTGTCCTCGCTCTTGGCAGTCAGCAGGATCACCGGCACATTGCTGGTCTGCCGCAGCTGGGCCATGGCGGTGAGACCGTCCATCACCGGCATCATGATATCCATGAGGATGAGATGCACATCCTCCCGCGCGGCGACGGACAGCGCCTCCTTGCCGTTATACGCCTTCAGGACGCGGTAGCCCTCCGCCGTCAGGTAGATCTCCAGCGCCGAAACGATATCCTGCTCATCATCGCAGACCAGAATGGTGTACATATGCCGCGCCTCCTTTTCTTACTCCGAACATCATACGGGAAAAAGAGGCGCGGCACAATAGGGGAAGTATTAGTTTTTCATTAAGTTTACGCTCTGCATCGGCAGCCGGGCGGGCGCGCCGTGACGGATGGGCTTCCACTCCACCTTCATGAACAGGGCAGCGAAGGAGATGGGGATGTAGGTGAACATGAACAGGGGGAAGCTGAAGGTGTACATCACCTTCTGCCACGCCGGGGCGTGGATCTGCCGCCACTCGGTGGCAGTGGTGATGCCGCCGATGACCAGCAGCGTCAGATAGATGCTGCCCAGACATTCCAGCAGGGAGTGCATGGCGAACCACAGCCCCGCGCCCTCGGCAAGGCCGATGGCCGCCAGCGTCACGTTGGCGAGGATGCTGATGCACGTCAGCACAAAGGCGGGCATGATGGCCATGGCCATATCGAAGCAGCTCCAGCTGCCCTTGACCGCGCCCTTCAGCAGCCGGCCGCCGTAGTACCAGAACACCTGAATGTAGCCCTTGGCCCAGCGCAGGCGCTGGCGGCAGGACTGGCGGAAGCCGGTGGGCTGCTCGTCGTACAGCACCGCGTCCTCGCAGATGGCAATGGTCTCACCGTCGGTGATGTGGCGGACAGAGAACTCGATATCCTCCGTCAGCAGGTAGAACCGCCAGCCGCCGGTTTTGTCCAGAATACGCTGGGAGAACAGGAAGCCCGTCCCGCCCACGGCGGCGCTGGAGCCCAGCCGCATCCGTGCGCCGTTGAGGTAGCGGCTCTCCCGCAGGAACCACAGGCCGTAGCCGGCGCTGATCCAGTTGTCGGCGTAGTTCTTGCTGTTGCGGTAGCTGGTGACGATCTCGTAGCCGTTGGAGAACACGGCGTTCATCTTTTCAATGTAGTCCGGGGCGAGGATGTTGTCGGCGTCGAACACGAAGTAGCCGTCAAAGCCGTCGGGATAGTCGGCCTGGATGTGCTGGGTCAGGAAATCCAGGGCGTAGCCCTTGCCCACGTTGACATGATTGAACCGCTCGTACACCACGGCACCGTGCCGCCGTGCGATGGCGGCGGTGTCGTCGGTGCAGTTGTCCGCCGCCACAAAAACGGTGAGCAGGGCGGGGTCATATGTCTGCTGCCGGAGACTGTCCAGCAGCCCGCCGATGACGGCGGACTCGTTCCGCGCCGCGATGAGCACGGCGTAGCGGTGGGGTGACGGCGGGCAGGGGAGGGGGCGCTGCTTCTTGGCCAGCACCAGCGGGATATATAGGAACTGATAGGCGTAGCAGATAAAAAACAGTGCGGAGATCAGCGCGTTCACAGTGCGCAGGGCTGTTTCCATACAGAACACTTCCTTTCTTTCTCTGTGTCCTCCATGGTAGAGAAAAAGCCCTTAAGAAACAAGAAAGCGGCGGATTAAGAATCCATTAAGAGGAGAGGGAGACGCGCTCTGCGTCTCCCTCTCCTCATTCAGAACCTTTCTTTCCGCCCGGTCAGCACCGCGATGCCCGCCATGCTGCTCAGAGCCAGCGCCGCGTACAGCATCACACCGCCGTCACCCGTCTTGGGGGAGGGGCGGGGTGGCTCCTCCGGCGCAGGGCGGGAGCGGTAGCGGTTGGCGAAGACGATGGCGTCGTACTTGTCGCCCTCCAGCGCCGGGTCGCCATACACCGCCGCGGTGCAGCGGCCATCCGCCGCGACGGTCACGGCGATATGATACGTCCGGTCATCGTATGCGCCGCGGGACAGCCGCCCCGGCTCCTGACGGAGCGTGTAGAGGTGCTTGCCCTCCCGGCCGGCGGGGATGGACAGCGTGACCGTGCCGCCGCCGGAGACGGTGCAGGTGTACACGCCGTCCCGTCCGCCCGCCGGCAGAGGCGCGTTGTCGGACGCCGCCCGCAGCGTCAGGGTGAACGTCTCCGGCACGGCGGGGGCGTCGCCGCTGACCGTGATACGCACCGGCAGCTCTGCCGCGGCAGCCGCCATAGCCGGGGTGACGCACAGCACCGTCAGCAGGGCCAGCAGCACCGCTGCGGCCGGTATCCTTCTGCTCATGGCGCCGTCAGCTCCGATGGATGCGCCGCCGCAGGAACAGCACTGCGCCGCCCGCCGCCAGGAGCAGCAGCACCACATAGGGGGCGCTGTCCAGCAGCACGCCGGTATCCACCGTGCCGCCCTTGGTGTTGGTGAATGCGGCGGTGACGGTATCGGCGGCGATGGTGCCGCTGTCGCCGGTCTTGGCGGTGGTGTAGCCCTCGGCGGTGTAGTCATCCTCCGCGACGGTGTAGGTCATGCCGTAGGGCAGGTTGGTCAGGGAGGCGGTCTGACCGTGCTTGAGCGTGAAGGACACGGTGCATACGCCGTTGTCATCCCAGTCGGGGGCGAAGTCCTGCTGCTCCACACCGGCCACGGTCAGGCCAATGGCGCTGTTCATGCACAGGTCCGCCTGCTTGGTCAGGGTCACCGTGAAGTGGAAGTCCTTGGTGCGGTCGCCCAGATGACCCGCCACGGTCTTGGTCACGTCCAGCGTACCGGCGGAATAGGTGTTGACGATGTGCGCCTGCTTGTTGCCGTCCTCCGTACCCAGATGGATGGCGGCCACGCGGACCATGCCGTCCTCCGCCTGCAGCACCGTGACCTTCAGGAACAGGGGCTGGGTGTTGTAGGTGACGCCCGCTGTGCGCGCGGTATCCTCGACGATCTCGGTGATCTTGTAGGTGTAGATACCCACGGTGGTATAGGTGGGCAGAGGCAGCACCGCCTCGTTGACGTCACCGTCCGCCGTGGCCTCCCCCTCGGCAAAGCCGATGTCGAAGGCGTAGGGCTGGGCGGAGGTGCCGGGGCCGAACATGGGCATGGTGGTCAGCGTCTCGGTGGAGTCGGTGACGCCCACGGCCTCCAGCCGGAAGTGGAACGTCTCGGCGGGGCTGACAGTGCCGTCGTTGGCCAACTGGTACAGCTTGGCGATGGGTACCTCGGTGATGTCCTCATAGACGGCGTCGCCCACTGTGACGGCGGGCCGTACCTCGGCGGCCAGCGCCGCGGTGGTCAGCCCCAGTGCCAGTACCAGCGCCAGCAGCAGGGAAAAGCATTTTTTCATACGTAGTCCTCCTTGAATAGTAGTGTGTTTTGCCGCTGTATCAAAACCGCGTTTCGCGGTGCAGCACAGAGCTTACAGGGTATGCCTCCGCCGCCGGAGCAGCGCCAGCGCGCCGCAGGCTCCGGCCAGAAGGAATACCGGCAGCGCGGTGGGGGCGGGCAGCCCCATGTCCGGTACGGCGTGCTTGGTGTTGACGAATTGCAGCGAGGCCGCGCCCGTCAACTCCACCGCGCCGCTGTCACCGCCGCGGCTGCTGTTGGTGACAGCATAACCGTCGTGGGCCGTCTCCGTCACCGTCACCACCGCGCCGTAGGGCAGACCGGTGAAGGTCAGGCTCTCCCCGTGGCGCAGGGAGAACACCGCCTGCCCACTTTCTACGGTATAGCCCGTACCGGCGGGGAAGGGGACGGCTGCGCCGTCCAGCGTCATGGCGGCGGTGAAGGGGAACGCCTTGGCGCGGTCGCCCAGCTCGCCGCGCACCGTCTTGCTGACGGTCAGCGTCTGCTGCGTCCGGTTTACAAAGGACAGCGCCGCATCGTCCCATGTGCTGCCGTTGACAGTGATACGCGCCGCGCCGCCTGTGCCGTTGGGCAGTACCGTGAGGCGGTAGACCTCGCCGCCCTGCCAATAGCCACCGGCGTTCGCCTCCCGGATGCGGTAGTAGTGGGGCGCGGTGTCGCCGGAGGTGAAGCCCAGCACCACCCGGCCACCGCCGGGAGCGTCGCCCGTCACAGCGATAGCCGTCCCCGGAAGCTGCCGCAGCATCTCGCCCCGGCTGTCCGTCTCCTCCAGCAGGAAGCGGAACGTCTCGGACTGTCCCGCCGCGCCGCCCAGCAGCGTCTTGGTCAGGGGGATCTCGATGGCATAGTCGTAGGTGGCGTTTGTCACGGTCACGGCCACGCTGCCGCCTACCGGCACTTCTCCGGCGGCCGCGGCGGGTGCGGTCTGCCCCTCCGCCGTGACGGAGGCGGCATAGCTGGCGCGGAAGCCCTCCGGCGGCGTCTCCGATACCGCGTAGGCCGTGCCTGCCAGCAGACCGGTGAACACCGCTGTCTCGCTATGGGCCAGCGGCACAATACCCGCCGTCTCCACCGTCCGGCGCTGCCCGCTCACCGTGTAGGGCGTCCCTGCCGGAACGGGGCTGCCGCCCAGCGATACGGCGATGTCGAACACCTGCCCGTCGGGGCAGACGGAGCCCTCTGCCACCTGCTTTGTCACCCGCAGCTCGCCCAGCGCATGGGTATCCACCACGTTACGGTATGTTACCAGCTGCGTCTCGGCGGCGGTGAGGATGTCGGTGCGGTAGCCGGTGAAGTCCGTGGAGACGGAGGGGGTGGCGGCGGTGCCGGTGCCGCTGCCCACGGTGTACTGCACCTGCTCATACTGACCGGTGAGCCCGGAGGGCATCGTCTCCTCCACCACATAGGTGTATTGTCCGCCGCCCAGCGCCATCATGTCGGTAAACTGCGCCATCTGTCCCGCCTTCAGAGTGAAGTATCCGTCATCCGTCACCGTGCCGCTGCCCACGGCGGAGGCGCCCTCCAGCACCTGATAGGCCGTGCCTGCCGGGACATACAGCGTTCCGTCGGGGCGCAGCACACGGAAGCGGTAATCCAGCGCACCGGAGAGGTAGCCGTTCAGCGCCTCGCCGCCGCCGGACAGCTCCTTGGCCACCGTCAGGGAGTTGCTGGGCAGCGTGGGCATATTGAAGCGCAGATAGCAGTAGGACACGCAGCCGCCCCGCTCCAGATAGAAGAATTTCAGGGTGTGCTTGGTGTAATCACTGAAGGTGCTGCCGTTGAAGGCGCCGCCCACCCCGGCTGCGGCGAATTTCGCCGCCAGCGTTGTGTCCGTATACTGCTCGCCCGCCGGGCCGATGACATCCTCCCGGGGATGGCGCACCGCGCCGGTGGCGAAGTTGACGGAGCCGCTGTTGGCGGCGTGGGTGCCGCCGATATCCAGCACCAGCACGTCGTCGATGTACACGAAAACGTCGTCGTCGCCCAGAAACTGGAACACCATATCCTCGCCGCCGATCTGTCCGCCGGCGGGCATATAGAAGTCAAATTCCATGGTCATGCCGAACCACAGATCCACTGCGCCGTCCGGCAGCCGGTAGGTGGGCAGGGCGTTGCCTTTGGGCAGCTCCTCCGCGCCCTCCACCGTGTTGAAGGGGAAGAAGTTGCCGTTAAACGCCTGGGTGTAGTCCTGCTCCGCCGTTTTGCCGTTGGGGGTCACATACGTGGTGTAGTTGGGGCGCAGCAGATAATTCCCCAATTGGAATCGTCCGTCGGCGGCGTCGTAGCTGGCGGCATTTTGCAGGGAGTCGTAGTAGAGATACCCCTTGCCGTCCCGCTGGAACAGGCCGGTGCTGCCGCCGCGCCCCACGGCGTAGACGTCCTTACCGGTCACCGCCATGCCCGGATCAAAGAGGTATTGCAGGCTGCCGCTGCGGTTCTCCGCCGTGGGGCCGCTGACGCCCAGCACCTTGGGCCAGCCGTTTTCCAGCGTGGGGGCCATCACCGGCCGATCGTCGCTTTTTTGCAGCGTGCCGTCCTTGGAGTTCTGCCCGGCACTGTTGCAGAACGTCAGTACCCGCCCGTCGTACCGGTTCAGAGAGCCGTCGTAGTCGAACAGGTGCATGGTCACGTTGTCCTGTACGCCCCGGGGCGCGGCACGCCGCAGCCTCATCAGCGTGTCAGCACCTACGGCGTAGGTGCTGTCCTCCTCCACGGCGTAAGTGTCTCCGGCGGCATACACAGCCCCTGCCGGCAGCAGTGCGGCGCACAGCGCCAGTGCCAGCAGGCCGCCCAGCAGCCGCCCTGCGATCCTTTTGTATTCGTTCATGCTCCATCCTCCTGCCTGTGTCAGTGCGGCAAGGTCTTTGCCTTTCGCGGAGGATTATAGCATCCGTTTCCGGCGGAAACGGTCGGAGGCGGCCTTTTGCCAAAAACGGCAAAAACCCCTATTTCCGGCGGCTGCCGCCGGAAATAGGGGTCGGTTCGTTTTCTTTTTTATCGGAGCTGCCCGGCCAGCCAGCCGGAGGACCACGCCCACTGCAAATTGAAGCCGCCGCAGTCGCCGTCCACGTCCAGCACCTCGCCGCAGGCGTACAGCCCCGGCACCAGACGGCTCTGCATGGTCCGGGGATCGAACTCGCCGGTCTGCAAGCCGCCCGCCGTTACCTGCGCCTGATCGAAGCCGCAGGTGCCGGTGATGGGCAGGGTAAAGCCCGTGGCCTGCGCGGCGATGCGGCGCAGGTCATCGTCGGTAAGGTCAGCTGCCGGCTGGTTGGTGAAGCCGGCGGCCTTACAGAGCATCTGCCCCAATCGGGTGTGGCAGGAGCCTACCAGCAGGGTGGACGCCTCGTGAGCGGCCATGGTCTGCCGCCGCCGGTGCAGCCAGTGCAGCACCTCCTCAGGCTCCCAGCCGGGGAAGAAGTTCAGCACGCAGCACAGCCCCTCTCCGCCGGTGGAAACGGCGCGGGAGAGGTCGAAGATGGCAGGGCCGCTGACGCCGTACTCGGTGAACAGCACCTCGCCGCGGTTCTCCGCCACCACCGCACTGCCTCGCCGGATGGCGATGCCGCACTCGGCCTTGATGCCCTTCAGCGCACGGGGGTAGGTGGGGTCGGTCTTCAACTGGACAAGGGAGGGGTAGAGCGGTGTCCTGTGGTGTCCCAGACTCTTGGCCAGCTGATAGCCGTCCATGACGCCGCCCACCTTGCTGCCGGCGCAGCCGCCGGCTGCCAGAATGAGCTTTTCGGCGTGGAAGGTGTCCGTCTCCGTCCGCACGGTGAAGCCGCCGGACGTCTTTTTCACGGAGGAGACCGCCTGACCGGTGACGACCTCGATGCCGGGACGCTCCAGCGCGTAGCGCAGCACGTCCAGCACGCTGCCCGCCATGTTGCTCATGGGATAGACGCGCCCGCTGTCCTCGGCGACCGTCAGAAGACCCAGCGAGGCGAAAAATTGCAGCGTCGCGCCCACGTCGAAGGCATCCAGCGCGTAGGCGCAGAATCCGTCGCCGCCGTGATAGCGGGCGGGAGAGGCGTTGTGGTTCGTCAGGTTGCATCGCCCGTTGCCGGTGGCCAGCAGCTTGCGTCCCACCCGGCTCTGCCGCTCCAGCAGTGTGACGCGGCAGCCGTTTTCCGCGGCGGCCAGCGCCGCCATCATGCCGCTGGCACCGCCGCCGATGATGATGACGTCCCGGCTCATTTCTGCGCCTCCAGCCTGCGGCGGGTGAGATAGCCCTCCAGCATCAGCGCCGCCGCCACCGCGTCCACCGTCTTTTTTCGCTTCTTGGCGTTCTGCCCGTTCTGGAACAGGATGTTGTGGGCATCGATGGTGGTGCGCCGCTCGTCCCAGAGGATCACCTCCAGCCCCGTCTCCCGCCGCAGCAGCTCCCCGAAGGCGGCGCACTTTTCGGCGCGGGGGCCCTCGGTGCCGTCCATGTTCCGGGGATAACCCAGCACCAGCAGCTTTACGTCATGCTCGGCGATGAGCCGCCGGACGCCGGAGAGTACCTCCTCCTGCTTGCGGCTGTGGAGCACGTCGGAGTACCCCGCCAGCGTCTCGGTATAGTCTGAAATGGCGATGCCGGTGTGGGCGTCGCCGTAGTCGATGGCCATGATCTTCATGCAAATGCACCTGCACTTTCTGTTCAATGATGGTATCATACACAAAAATGCCGCCGCCTGCAACCGGAAAAGCTGTAAAACCCCCGAAAAAGCTGTATTTTTTGCAAAAAATCAGTTGACCTCGCGGAAAAACCGTGCTATACTGGGCATTACCTGTGAGTGGGTGTTTTCTTTTTGCGCGCTTTTTCGCTTCGGGGGCGCGAAGAGACGACAGCCGGCAGGGAGGCAAAAGGGCGTCCCCACAGGGGAGCCTAATCTAATAAGGAGGTGCCGTTAATGCGCGTGAAGATCACCCTGAGATGCAACGAGTGCAAGCAGAGAAACTACAACACGATGAAGAACAAGAAGAATACCCCCGACAAGCTTGAGCTGAACAAGTATTGCCCCTTCTGCAGAAAGCACACGGTCCACACTGAGACCAAGTAACCGGAAGGAGAGTCGTTATGGCTGAAGAAAAGAAGGTCAAGAAGGACCACGGCAAGTGGTTCCGCGAAATGAGAAGCGAGCTGAAGAAGGTCGTATGGCCTGACGGCAAGACCACCATGAAGAACACAGGCACCGTGATCCTGTGCTCCCTGCTGGTGGGCGCCTGCATCTGGATCTTTGATGCGGTGAGCCTTCTGGCGGTGGACACACTGATCGGTCTGTTCGCCTGAGGAAACGGAAATGGCTGATAACGCGAAGTGGTATGTGGCACATACCTATTCCGGTTATGAGAACGCGGTGAAGATCGCCATTGAAAAGGCTGTGGTGAATCGGTGCATGGAGGATATGGTCCTCCAGATCGAGATCCCCATGGAGACCGTCACCGAGATCACCGAGTCCGGCGTCGCCAAGGAGATCCAGCGTAAGATCTTCCCCGGCTATGTTCTCATTAAAATGGTCATGACCGACGACACATGGCACCTGATCCGCAATATCCGCGGCGTCACGGGCTTTGTGGGCGAGGCCAACAAGGCGATCCCCCTGACGGAGGACGAGGTAGCCGCTCTGGGCATGGAGAAGCGCGAGATCGTCGTGCTGTACCATGTGGGCGACACCGTCCGCATCACCGAAGGTCCTCTTGCCAGCTTTACCGGTACGGTGGAGGAGATCGAGCCGGACAAGAATCGTGTCCGCGTCGTCGTCTCCATGTTCGGCCGTGAGACGCCGGTGGATCTGGAGCTGGATCAGGTGGAGGTCAGCAGCAACTGAGTACGGCGCAGCCGTACAGGCCGGAGCAGTACGACTCCGGCGCAAGTGGGAGAGATGCACGCCATCTCGCCAAGAGCGGTTCCGGTATGGGCCGGCCGCTACCACATCTTATTGAAGGAGGTGCCTACAAATGGCACAGAAAGTAGTTGGATACGTCAAACTGCAGATCCCCGCGGGCAAAGCAACTCCCGCACCCCCCGTTGGCCCCGCTCTGGGCCAGCACGGCATCAACATTGCCGCGTTTACCAAGGAGTTTAACGAGCGCACCAAGAACGACATGGGCCTGATCATCCCCGTGGTCATCACCGTCTATGCCGACCGCTCTTTCAGCTTCATCACCAAGACCCCTCCCGCTGCCGTTCTGATCAAGAAGGAGTGCAACATTGAGTCCGGTTCCGGCGTTCCCAACAAGGAAAAGGTCGCTACCATCTCCAAGGCCTCCATCCAGAAGATCGCTGAGCTGAAGATGCGCGACCTGAACGCCGCGTCTCTTGAGGCAGCCATGAGCATGATCGCCGGTACCGCCCGCTCCATGGGCGTCACCATCGCTGAGTAGCGATTTCTTTAGGTAATGACGGGTGCTCCGATCGGGGCGCCCGTTATATGTGTGCAATAGGGCACACGATACGATGTGGGAGGGCATAAGCCCGTTTAACCACAGGAGGGAATGCACATGGCTAAGCATGGTAAGAGCTATAACGCCGCTGCCGAGAAGATCGACCGCGCAGCGCTCTACACCCCCCTTCAGGCTGCCAAGCTCATCAAGGAGCTGGATGCCATTGTAGCCCGCAACACCCTGCTGGATCTGCTGGGTCTGGCCGGTTTCTGCCAACGCATAGATCAGCTTTAAGTTGTTCAGGAAAAAGTGCGGGCGGATCTGCATTTTCAGGGCGGCCATTTCCTGGCGCTCGGCATCCAGCTTCTGCTCGTACTGCTCAATTTTCAGGGTTTCAATCTCGTTCAGCATCACGTTGAACGCTTCTTTCACCTGCTGCAACTCCAGGTTGACCGGGTTCCAGTCAGCACGCCCCGAAAGGTCGCCCGCCGAAATGCGGCGCATGGCGTCGACCAAAGCATCCAGCGGGTGCACCACATTGCTGCGCAGGTACCAGATGACAAAGCAAATCGCCGCCAGCACTGCCGTAATACCCACAGCAAGGGCAAGGTTCATGGCATTATCCAGGTCCATATCAGTGCTGGGCACATAATATTCCAGTACCAAGCCTTCCGTTTCAGCTGTCAGGCTGATGTAATGAGACAGCTCGCCCTCTTCGGGCCGGGTACCGGCCAGCAGCACGCCGTCCGGCTGGGCAAACGCCAGCATACCGTCCGTTGCCTGGCTGCACTGCCGGTCCAGGTTGACCACCGAAATCAGCCATGCACCATAATAGTGCACAGC
>OIXH01003704.1_pt1 | contig 13206 bp, 10 predicted proteins | sample 1587741 | NCBI WGS metagenome assembly OIXH01 (sample SAMEA3888916, study PRJEB22519) | human gut metagenome | biome: human gut; feature: human-associated habitat; material: faeces | place: Denmark | collected 2011 | reverse complement strand
AGCGGGATCAGGGCTTCTGGCCCGCCACCATGTATATCGAGGGTCTTGACCAGTATCGCGGCTGGTTCCAGTCCTCTCTGCTGGTGGCCGTCGGCGCGCTGGGCCGCGGCGCTCCCTTCAAGGAGTGCGTCACCCACGGCTGGACAGTGGACGGCGAGGGCAAGGCCATGCACAAGTCTCTGGGCAACGGCATGGATCCTGCCGAGATCTTCGATAAGTACGGCGCAGACCTGCTGCGTCTGTGGGCCGGCAGCGCCGACTATCACGTGGATGTCCGCTGCTCCGACGAGATCTTCAAGCAGCTGAGCCAGAACTACCTGAAGTTCCGTAACACCGCCAAGTTCTGTCTGGACAATCTGGTGGGCTTCGATGCCGACCATCTGGTGCAGCCCGCCGACATGCTGCCGCTGGACAAGTGGGCCGTCACCCGCCTGAACGATCTGATCGCTAAGGTGTTCGCCGCCTATGATAACTATGAGTTCCATGTGGTGTCCCATATGGTCAACGACTTCTGCGTCGTCGACCTCAGCTCCTTCTACTTCGATATCCTGAAGGATCGTCTGTACTGCGACGCCGCCGAGGGCTTGGAGCGCCGCAGCGCCCAGACCGCCCTGTTCCTGCTCCTGGACGCCATGACCCGCCTGTTCGCGCCCATCCTGGCCTTCACCTGCGATGAGATCTGGCTGGCTATGCCTCACCGCAGCAGCGACGATGCCCGCAACGTCCTGTTCAACGAGATGATGCAGCCCTATACCGAGTACGCACTCTCCGAGGACGAGATGGCCAAGTGGAGCCGCATCGCCGCCCTGCGCAACGCCGTCAACGGCGAGCTGGAGCAGGCCCGTGCCGCCAAGACCATCGGCAAGAGCCTTGAGGCGGAGGTCGACCTGACCGTTCCCGCCGAGGACGCGTTCCTTGCCGAAATGGACGCCGCCATGCTGGCCGATCTGCTGATCGTCTCTCAGGTGCGCGTGGAGGTGGGCAGCGAGCTGACCGTGGCCGTCCGCCCCGCCAGCGGTGCCAAGTGCCTGCGCTGCTGGAAGGTACTGCCCACCGTGGGCAGCGACGCCCAGCATCCCGAGCTGTGCCCGCGCTGCGCCGCTGTAGCAAAGACATTCCCCGACCTGGCGTAACACATGTAAAAACACAAAAAAGCTGTCTGCCCACCGGGCAGACAGCTTTTTTGTTATAGGACAATGCACCGCAATGAGCGGAGCTGCGGCAATCAGTTATACGACACGGAAATCGTTGGGGTCGCTGGATTTTTTCTGCGTACTGGCGGCAAGAGTTGCGGCAGCGCCCCAAAAAGCTGCTTCGTCAGCTTTTCGTGCGGCTGCTTCTGCGGCGGCTGTGCTGCGAGCGGTCTCCTCATAAATGGCATTTGCTTTCTGCTGCATTTCCTTGCGGTGCCGGGCGGCTGCATCATCTCTGGCATCCTCTCGCAATTCACGTTCATAGAGGTTTATCGCTTCTTTAAGTGTGTCGCTGCGGCCGGTTTCCAGATAGGAAATCAAATAGATCAGCGGTTTTGAATCTTGATAATTTTCGTGTAGGCCACAGCTTTGCGCACAGCGTGTAACTTCCTGCTGCGCGTGATATAACCTCTCTTGGCGGCGTTGGCATTCTGCCAACAGGCGCGGCTCCTTTGCCTGCTTATTTTCACGAAACTTGGCTGTGAGTGCGGCGTTGGCCGCGTTGACCTTGTTGACCCTGATAGAATAAGCGATCCAGCCAATCAAAAAGCTTACTGCCAGATCAAGGGCGATGCCGATCAGCAGATAGAGAAGCAGGACAAGAAGCAGCTTTTCGGTAAGGTGCGCATAAATCCATCTAAAACCACGACCTATATTCAGTAAATAGATTCCTCCGAAGATTAAAAAAGTGAGAAATGAAAACTTTTCACCAGCCTCTTTCAGCTTTGGCGGCGCTTGAACAGCGGCCAATTCCCGTCTGGCAATATTCAATTGGATTTCTGCATTGTCTCGCTCCTCGACCTTGCGGGCACACAAACGCAGCGCGGATATGAGTTCTGTCTTTGTCATAGCAACCTCCTGAAAAGCATACGGAAGATTTTTGTCTGACTTTGTATGCTGCCTCATTTGTTTGTTCATTATAAATCGAAACATCAACTTATACAATATATTTTTCATACAATATTTATTGATGTTATTTGTGCAAGGTATCACTAATACTGTATGATGAGGTGATGCTATATGTATATGCGAATACGTAAGGCTCGTGAGGATGCGGGATATACGCGGGAGACATTTGCCGAGCTGCTGGATGTCAGCGTTTCTTATATGGCGGAGGTAGAGCGTGGCCGTACAGGAATTTCTGTCAAGATGCTTATAAAAATTTGTAAGGTGCTGGGTCTTTCTGCGGATTATGTGCTATTTGGAGAGACCCGCACGGATGATGAACTGCGTGTTGACCGTATCCGGCGCATCGACGAGCGGTATCTGCCTTTGCTGGACGGCGTTATTACGGAGCTTCTCGCTTTGCATTAAAAAACAGGTCTATCACAAATTGTGATAGACCTGTTTTCTTAGAAGAGTAAGCCCCTACACCTTTATAGATAGCCAGAGGCACCCGTGTACATCCGTGGGGCGGGGTTCTACCCCGCCCGCCGTTCACACCTTTTCGTAGGGGCGGACGACTCTGTCCGCCCTACGCGTCTGCACAATGCCTTGCGCTGTCATTGCGAGCCAGTGCGCACACTGGCGTGGCAATCCGTTTTTTATTTCATTTCTCCGGTGTCTTCCGCCTGCTGCGGCGCTTCCGCCGCCTTTTTCCGTTCCGCCAGCGCCGCCAGCACCACCGTCGCCGCGATCACGCCCCACCGCAGTACTGCGAACCACCGTGCGGCGTTTGTGTACGCTGCGCTGATCGCCGGATCGCTGAAGATACCATTCTCCACATACGCCGCCAGCCGGGGCGTTACCACCAGCCAGCGGGGGATCTCGATCAGCAGCGATGCTGCCCAGCCCGCCAGCGCCCAGCGGAAGGCCACAGGCCCCAGCAGTTTTGCGCCATCACCGTGCCGCCGCAGGATGCACCGTGCCAGAAAATACAGCACCGCCAGCAGTACCAGCATTTCGTCCCAGACCACATGCTCGACGACGTAGTTGAACAGCGTGAAGCCGCTCAGGTCTTTTACCGTGGCCGCCACCCTGTCATACACCGATTGTGAGGGGAAGCACTTCCCCAGCACCATAAACCCCAGTGCCGCCGCCAGCGGAAATAGCATCAAAAGCCGCGTCCACAGCTCGTCCTTGCCGCACCGGCCCCAGCCGATCCATACCGCCGCCGCGGCTCCCGCCAGCAGCAGCCAAACCCAGACGTAAGGCCGGAACAGCACCGCCGCCAGCAGACACAGTGCCGCCACGGCGTAGCCGATGCGCCAGCGCAGCTCGCCCCGGCGGGCGAGGTATTGCTCCACCTGTCCGCCGCCGGAAGCGGCGGTACGCCGCACCGTCTCGCCCGCCAGAATGTCGTCTGCCGTCACGCCGTACAGCTCTGCCAGCGCCGGCAGAATGGCGATATCGGGGAATCCCACGCCGCTCTCCCATTTGCTGATGGTCTTGTTGGACACGCCCAGGCGGTCAGCCGTCTCCTGCTGGGTCATCCCTGCGTCCTTTCGCAGCGCCGCCAGATAGCTGCCTGTTTTCATGGTATCCATGTGGTCACGCTCCTTTCAATGTGACGTCAGTATGCCGTAAGACCGCCCAAATTGTCCACCCCGCGGATTCAGAAATCAGTCTGCGCAGCGTAGAGTTGCCATAATTGCCTCCCTCTGACGAGGGAGGTGGCTCGGCGTAAGCCGAGACGGAGGGAGAGCCGATAAACGCAAGACATGCGGTGCAGCGCCTGTCTCTCCCCCAGTCTCGCATACGCTCGACAGCCCCCTCGTCAGAGGGGGGGCGTTGGCAGCAAAATCGTCAGATTTTGTGCCAGGTCAGTATTTCCAGCTTCTCCCCGGCTCCATAAACTCCGCCACCCGCTTGCGATAGCTGTCCATGGCGGCGTCCTCGAAGGCCAGCGCGTCGGACGCCGCGCCCATCTCCCGCAGCAGCCACTTGCACAGGGGCGGGTTCAAGATCAGCAGCGGCCCGATGAGATACGTGGCCATCAGTCCGCCCCGGCGGAAGCCCTCGCCGCTGTTTTCCTGACCGTCCCGGCCCACGCCCTTCACGGTGTCGAACAGCGCCTCGCCCATACCGTGGGAGTGGCCGAACAGGCTCTTGAAGCCCACAATGTCCATCTCCCCGAACTTGCCCACATAGTAGCTGTTGTGCCGCTGCATCATGTGGTACTCGGCGCGGGTGGGCAGCAGGCCCAGCCCCTCGATCCGGGGCGCGGCGTCGCTGTCAATGGCGTCGCCCAGAATGTCCAGTGCGTTGCCGGTGGCCAGAAACAGCTGTCCCGCGTCGATCTTCTCCGCAATAGCGTCCCGATAGGGCCGCAGCGCGTCCGCCGCCAGCTGTAAGCCCTGCTCCGTGGTGGAGCCCATGAACACCAGCGTCACGTCCCCGTCCAGAAAGGCGGGGCGGGACTTCAGGTCGGTCTCCACGATCTCCAGCGCCGGGCAGCACCGCTTCAGATAGTAGATGTTCTGCAAGTCGCCGTAGAGGTTGCACACCTCCGGGAATAGAATTTCCGCTCTCATTGTGCCTGTCCTCCCTTCGCCAGCAGCTTTTCCTTCAGCTTCGCCTTCACCCGGAAGGCCAGCGGCGTGCCGTCCACGCCGTACAGAATATACACGTCGTCGCCGGGCGTCAAATACAGCTTGTCCAGCGCCTTGAACTCGTCGTCCTCCAGAAAGATCTTCTCCTCCGGAATGCCCGCCAGCAGCAGCCGTAGCTTATAGTCCCGTGCTCTCGGCCCGGCGCACACCAGCTGCACAATGTCGTCATGGTTCAAAAACTCAAAGTCCGTGTCGTACATCCAGCTGGGATTCTCCGACCAGTTTTTGGACACGCCCATGCAGTTCATCATCACCAGCAGCTCTTTGCGGCCCGGCTTGGACTGGATATAGTCAAAGTTCCGGCTGCATGCCAGTGCGTTCTTGTCCTTGGACATCTGCATGATGATGTTGACGCCGCCGATCTTCTCCTCGGATAGACGGCTCTCCAGAATTTTTGTCCCGGCGAACCGCTTCCGAATGGTCTCGTGGCTCAGTCCCAGCTGGCGCAGTGCCGCGATGACCGCCATCATGTTGTAAATGTTGAACAGACTGTCGGTAATGAGGTCATAGGGATAGGCTACGCCATCCTTCTCCCGCACCGCCATGGTGCGCGCCTGCAAGTCCACCCGCTCCGCCAGATAGTCCGCCTCGGGAGAGTGGAAGCCGCAGCTCTCGCACACCGCGTGGCCGATGTGGTGATACCGCCGGTACTCATACCGCAGCTTGCCCGCGCACTTGGGGCAGATGCGCATGTCGTTCAGCAGGTTCACGCAGTCCGTCACGTCTCCCGGCATCCGCCCGATGCCGAAATAGCACCGCTCGTTCCCCTCCGCCACGCCGCAGGAGATGAGGTCGTCGGCATTCAGGATCAGCTTGCTCTCTTTCGGCAAATTCCGGCTGAGAATGCCCGCAATGTACCCCGGATGGGCGTTGCGCATGATGGAATCCCGGAACAGATTGGTGATCAGAATATAGTTGGGCCGCACATAGGGATAGATCTTCGGCGCCGACCGCTCGTCGATCTCCAGCACTGCCATGTCGCAGTTCTTCACCCGGCCCAGCATGTCGCAGTTGCGGATGAAAGCCGTGGACACGCCGGAGGTGATGTTGCTGCCCGCCCGGTTGCTGAGGACGCGGTGGCCCTCCGCCTCCAGAATGTCCACCAGCATATTGCTGACGGTGGTCTTGCCGTTGGTGCCGGTAACGGCCACCATCATGGGGGGCTTGCCCACATATTTCAAAAAGTCGGGGCACACCTTCACCGCCAGCGAGCCGGGGAAGTCCGTGCCGTTGTGATGGGTGATCTTCAGCGCCGGGATGGACAGCTTGCCCAGCCACAGCGCCAGTAAAAACCGCAGCTTACCCATTGTATCATTCCTCCATGGCGATGGCGCGGCAGGAGCAGCCATCGGAATTTTCAAATTTCAGCGGCAGCGTCACAAAGGTGAACCGCCGTCCCACCAATGCGTCCAGCCCTTTCAGGTTCTCCGTGTTCACGAAGTCCGCGCGCAGCAGTGTAATGTGGTTGGGGAAGTCCACACTGTCGCAGGGATCCAGCGAAATGGAATCCTCTCCCACGCCCTTCAAAGGCAGGGTGGCCAGATACGCCGCCGCGTCGGCTGTCAGACAGGGGAAGCCCTCGTAGTAATCGGGGCTGCCCCACTTTTTATCCCATCCGGTGCAGAACAGCACGAAGTCCACGCCGTCCAGATCATAGCTTTGCAGCAGGGGAAGGGAGATGCTCTCCCGTTCCCGGCAGTCCACCACCACCGCTGCCCCGGCAAATTTTTCGCCCGGATAGCTGTCCAGCGCCGCGCCGTCCAACAGCATGTGGGCCGGCGCGTCCATGTGGGTGCCGGTGTGGGAGAACATGTGCAGCAGTGTCTCCCGATACCCCACCGCTTCGATGGTGCAGGCGGTGGTCAGCTTCGGCTGCTCCGTGCCGGGATACACCGGCATGTCGTTTTGTATGGTGTGGGTCAGATCGTATACCTTCATCACTTCACCCTCCTTATTTGCCCAGATAGATCATCAGCGCCGCCATATCGGCGGGGGATACGCCGGAGATACGCCCTGCCTGTCCCAGACTCCGGGGCCGGATGGCGCTGAGCTTTTCCCGCGCCTCCAACCGCAAGCCCTGAATGTGGCCGTAGTCCAAGTCCTCCGGCAGCAGCCGCTGCTCCAGCCGCTCGAACTCCGCCACCTGCTTCTGCTGCCGCTGGATGTAGCCCTCGTACTTCACGGTGATCTCCACCTGCTCCACCACGTCCGCCGCCAATGTCTGGGTTGCGGGATCGAAGGGGCGCAGATCGTCATAGCTTACCTGCGGTCTCCGCAGCAGGTCGATGAGCCGACACCCGTCGCTGACGGGGGTGGTGCCCCGCTCCGCCAGCAGGGCGTTCAGCGCCTCGCTGCCGGGAATGCCCGTGTGCTCCAGCCGCCTGATCTCCTGCGCCACAGCGGCGTATTTTGCTTCCACCGCCGCCAGCCGCTCCTCGCTGACCAGACCAATCCGGTGGCCGATGGCCGTCAGCCGCTGGTCAGCGTTGTCCTGCCGCAGCACCAGCCGGTACTCTGACCGGCTGGTCATCATGCGGTACGGCTCCTCGGTGCCCTTTGTCACCAGATCGTCGATGAGGGTGCCGATGTAGCTTTCGCTGCGTTTTAAGACCAACGGCTCACGGCCCAGCAGCGCCAGCGCCGCGTTGACGCCCGCCATAAAGCCCTGCGCCGCCGCTTCCTCGTAGCCCGAGGAGCCGTTGAACTGCCCCGCACCGTACAGCCCCGCCACCGCTTTTGTCTCCAGCGTGGGCTTCAGCGCCAGCGGATCGATGCAGTCGTACTCAATGGCGTAGGCGGGCCGGGTCATCACCGCGTGCTCCAAGCCGGGCACGGTGTGCAGCATTTGAATTTGAATTTCTTCCGGCAGGGAGGAGGAGAACCCCTGAATGTACAGTTCCTCCGTGTCCAGCCCCATGGGCTCGATGAACAGCTGGTGCCGGGGCTTGTCGGCAAACCGCACCACCTTCGTCTCGATAGACGGGCAGTACCGTGGGCCGATCCCCTCAATGACACCGCTGTAAATGGGGCTGCGATCCAGATTCTCCCGGATGATCCGGTGGGTCTCCTGGTTGGTGTAGGTGAGGTAGCATACCGCCCGGTTCTCCGGCGGCTGCTTCGTCTCGAAGCTGAAAGGCAGGGGGGAGGGGTCGCCCATCTGGATCTCCATTTTGGAAAAGTCCACCGTCCGGGCGTTGACCCGCGGCGGCGTTCCGGTCTTGAACCGCCGCAAGGGCAGTCCCAGCGCCAGCAGCCGCTCCGTCAGCGCCGTGGCGGCGTGCATGCCGTCGGGGCCGCTCTCCTCAATGCACTCGCCGATGATGGTGCGCCCGTGTAGATACGTGCCGGAGCAGACCACGGCGGCTTTCACCTGAAATACCGCGCCTGTCCGCAGCACCACCTGCGATACATGGCCGTCCTCCGTCCGGATGTCCACCACCTCGCCCTGCCGCACCGTCAGATGGGGCTGACGCTCCAGCGTGTGCTTCATCACCTTCTGGTACTCCCGGCGGTCGGCCTGTGCCCGCAGGGACCACACGGCGGGGCCCTTGCCCTGGTTCAGCATCCGGTACTGGATGCAGGCCTTGTCCGCCGCCTTGGCCATTTCACCGCCCAGCGCGTCCAGTTCCCGCACCAGATGACCCTTTCCTGTGCCGCCGATGGCCGGGTTGCAGGGCATGTTGCCCACCGCGTCCAGATTGATGGTAAAGCATACCGTCTCCAGTCCCAGCCGTGCCGCCGCCAGTGCCGCCTCGATGCCGGCGTGTCCCGCGCCGATGACGGCAATATCAAATTGTCCCGCATTAAACTCTTTCATACGCGTCCCCCGCGTCAAACTAAAATTCAATCTTATATTATAATGTATCTCTCTCAAAAGTGCAAGAGGGACTGTGCAATATGCTAAAAACAAATGGAAGAAAACTGTGAAATATATCTAAATTGAAGCTTGCAAAATAAAACCCGAAAGCATATAATACAAGTGTAAAATGCGAATAGGAAAGGAGCGTGATATGTACGATGCTGAACAAGTTCATCACGGGTGATCTGGACGACATGATCTTCGCGGATTGCGATTGGCAGCCCAGCGAGCGGTAAGATCCCCCACTTACGAAGGAACCACGACACATCGGTGCCGTGGCGATTTGCTTTTTATGGAGGAATTTTCTCCGTTGAAAATACAATATCCGACAAAAACCGACCGTTTTCTACAGGAGGATCGGCCGGTTTTTGCTCTTTACGGCGGCGTGTCGTAAAGAGACAGTAAAAAACAGCCTCTTAACAATATTTTAACACCACATTAACAAAATTCTGTGATACAATACAGAGTAATTGCAGTGTCCGGCACGGGGAGGGCGATACATGAAAAAATGGAAGATCCCATGGCCAGGGCAATGGACAAAAAAGCGAAAGCTGTTTCACCACTCTTTACTGTATTCTGGCAAGGATTTCATCGTGTCCGCGGCGCTGTTCTTTTTGACGGTGCTGCTGTGCCTGCTGCTGCGGTCGGTCGACCCCCACAGCGACACCAGCTATGTGGCCGTCCTCTTTTTTCTGGACGTGTTCCTGACGGCGCTGCTGACGGACGGCTACCTGTTCAGCATTCTCATTGCCGTCACCGGCGTGCTGTGCGTGGACTACGTGTTCACCGAGCCCTACTGGGAGATCAGCTTCACGCTGGCGGGATTTCCGCTGACGTTTATCGTCATGATGTTCATTTCGGTGGTCACCGGCATGCTGACCAGCCGCGCCAAGCAGGTGGAAAGTCTTAAGCGCGAGGCGGAGCGGGAGCGTATCCACTCCAATCTGCTGCGGGCGGTGTCTCACGACATCCGCACGCCGCTGACCGGCATCGTGGGCGCCACCGACGTGCTGCTGGATCAGGAAAACGCCCTGACGCCGGAGCAGCGTCACCAGCTGCTCTCCTCCGCCAACGAGGATGCCCGCTGGCTGATCCGCATTGTGGAGAACCTGCTGTCCATCACCCGCATCGGCGCGCAGGGTGACGCCAAGGTGACCAAGACGCAGGCGGTGGCCGAGGAGGTCATTGAGGGCGCGGTGGCGAAGTTTACCAGCCGTGGCGGCAAGCTTCCGGTGCGTGTCCATCTGCCCCAGGAGGTGCTGCTGGTGCCCATGGACGAGCTGCTGATCGAGCAGGTGCTGCTGAACCTGCTGGAAAACGCCGCCATCCATGCCGAGGGCGCCACCGAGGTGGACGTGACCCTGGAGCGAAAGGGCGATGTGGCCCGTATCACCGTGGAGGACAACGGCGTGGGTATCGCCCACGATAAGCTGAGCAATCTCTTTGACAGCTCCGCCCACCAGAGCCAGCAGGGCGACCGCAAGCGGAACATGGGCATTGGCCTTTCCGTGTGCAAGACCGTGGTACAGGCTCACGACGGCATCATTTACGGCGAAAACGTCTCCCGCCACGGCGGGGCGCGGTTTGTGATCGAATTACCTATGGAGGAGGAAGACCATGAAGATTAAAGACAAAGTACTGATCGTAGAGGATGAGCAGAGCATCAGCAATTTCATCTCCATGATCCTGACAGCCAACGGCTATGATACCATTGTCGTCCGTAGCGGAGAGGAGGCGCTGACCATGATCTCCTCCCATTGCCCGGATCTGATCGTGCTGGATCTGGGTCTGCCGGATATGGACGGCATCGAAGTGCTGAAATCCGTCCGCAAATGGTCCAGCCTGCCGGTGGTGGTGGTCTCCGCCCGCCATCACGAGCATGACAAGGTAGAGGCGCTGGACTACGGCGCGGACGACTATATCTCCAAGCCCTTCGGCACCTCCGAGCTGCTGGCCCGCATCCGTACCGCCATCCGCCACACCCGCACTACCCTGTCCGATCCCCAGATCGCCCAGTCCGGCAAGTTCACCACCGGCGACCTGACCATTGATTACGACAAGCATCAGGTGCTGATGAACGGCGAGAATGCCAAGCTCACCGTCAACGAGTATAAGATCGTGGCCCTGCTGGGCAAGTACGCCGGAAAGGTGCTGACCTACGACTTCATCATCCGTGAGCTGTGGGGCCCCAAGGCCAAGACCGACAACCAGATCCTACGCGTCAACATGGCCAACATCCGCCGCAAGATCGAAAAGGATCCCAGCCATCCCGAATATCTCTTTACCGAGGTAGGCGTGGGTTACCGCATGCGTGAAGGCGATTGAGACCGAAAAATCTCCTTTCACGAAACTTACATATTTTGGATAAAAGGCCTCCGCTTCCTGCGGAGGTCTTTTTGTGATTTCGTTCACAAATAACGGATTATTTATAAGGGGAGGATAAAGGAAAAATCCCGCTTCGCAAGGGCTGTGTTAAGAACAGCTCTGCCTTATTTACAGCCGCTTCCAGAAATAGTAAACTCACAGTACACCGTATTTTTCCCCGGACGGTAACTAAGTATTAAGGAGAGAAAACAATGGAAGAAAGAAAAGGCTTTGGATCCAATTTTGGATTCCTGATGGCTGCTGTCGGTTCGGCGGTCGGTCTGGGCAACATCTGGGGCTTCCCCAATAAGATGGGTGCATCCGGCGGCGCGCTGTTCCTGATCCTGTATCTGGTGCTGGCTGTTCTGTGCGGCTTCATCGTCATGGTGGGCGAGCTGGCTCTGGGCCGTAAAACCGGTCAGGGCGCTGTGGGCGCTTACAAGGTGCTCAGCAAGAAGTTCAGCTGGATGGGCTGGCTGGGTATCCTGTCCGCGTTCTTCATCCTGTTTTTCTACTGCGCGCTGGGCGGATACTGCATCAAGTACACCGTCCTGAACGTGGGCGATCTGTTCAACGCCGGCTTCGGCTCCAACGGCCTCAGTGGTGCCGAGATCTTCGGCAACTTCATGAGCAACCCTGCTGAGGCCATTATCTACGGTCTGATCTTCGTGGCCCTGACCATGATCATCGTTATGGGCGGCATCGGCGGCGGTATCGAGAAGGTCTGCTCCATTGGTATGCCCTGCCTGTTCGTGGCACTGCTGATCTGCATCATCCGCGCCTGCACCCTGCCCGGCGCTGTGAACGGCCTGAAGTACATGTTCGTTCCCGGCTGGGCCGTTGCCAACGGTGTCATTGAGAAAGCCCCCAGCTTCTTTGAAGTCCTTTCCACCGCCGGTGGTCAGATGTTCTTCTCTCTGTCTCTGGGCATGGGCGCCATGATCACCTACGGTTCCTATCTGGATAAGAAGGAGCATCTGGAAAAGAACGCCATCCTCATCGTGGTCATGGATACGCTGGTGGCTCTGATGGCCGGTCTGTGCGTTATCCCCGGCCGTTTCGCTCTGGATCCCGAGGGCGCTCTGGGCGGCCCGTCCCTGCTGTTCGTCACCATGCAGAACGTGTTCCACAAGATGGACGCTGTCGGTCCTATCTTCGGCATCCTGTTCTATCTGCTGGTTGTGTTCGCTGCTATCTCTTCCTCCATCTCCCTGCTGGAGGTCGTTGTGGCCCACTTCGTCGACAAGGCTCGTGAGGCCGGTAAGGGCGACAAGCGTAAGACTTACACCCTGATCGCTGCTGTTGCCGTTGGTGTGGGCAGCATTCTGGTCTGCGCCGACTCTCTGGGCAACGCCGGTATCGCACCGTGGCAGCTGCTGGGTCTGGAAAGCTATTCCGGTTGGAATGACTGCTGGCTGGACTTCTGGGATATGCTGTCTGAGGGTATCATGATGCCTCTGGGCGCGCTGCTGATGTCCCTGATGATCGGCTGGGAGATCGGTCCCGAGGTGGTCAAGGAGGAGTGCGAAGCCACTCCCGGCCACAAGATGGGCTCCTACGGCTTCTTCAAGATCTGCGTCAAGGTCATCACCCCGCTGTGCATGCTCTTCATCCTGTACGGTCAGGTGGCCAGCTTCTTCGGCCTGTAAAAGGTTTGTCCTGAAAGGCTGATTTCCGGGACCGCCATCCCGCAGCTCTTCTTACTAAAAAATGTGACAAAAAGGGAACGTCCGCCAACGGCGGACGTTCCCTTTTACTTTGTTAGGAAAAAGCTTGGGAAATAGAAGCAAAAGCCGTGTGCCTGCGCACTTTTCAGTGTACACAAAGGCTTGCATTTTCTTGTCAAGAGTAGTTTTTTTAACAATTTGATGTTTCCTGAAAAGAAATTTGTGCAAGTTATTAACGATATCAGAGAAAAATGCACAAAAAATCGATGCAAATTCTGCTTAAAATTTGTAAAATGAGCGTAACGACATGCAGAAAAAACGTTCACAAAATGTTAAAAACATAAAATCCCATGCAAAAATTTTATTAACATTGCTAATTGCGTTAGGAAATTGAATCCGTTATACTTTTTTTATCCCCAAAACGGAGGAAAAATCTTCCGGGGTGTGAGAGGTTCCGACAGCGTGGCGGCGCTACGGGATGTTTCCTGTCAATAGACAGGAGAAACACATTTTTTAGTAAGGAGAGAAAACAATGGAAGAAAGAAAAGGCTTTGGAACCAATTTTGGTTTCC
>OIXH01003702.1_pt1 | contig 13216 bp, 13 predicted proteins | sample 1587741 | NCBI WGS metagenome assembly OIXH01 (sample SAMEA3888916, study PRJEB22519) | human gut metagenome | biome: human gut; feature: human-associated habitat; material: faeces | place: Denmark | collected 2011 | reverse complement strand
GGCTTTGCCCCTTCCATCCCTACCAGCCTTTTGAAAAAGGCTGGATCGAAAACTTGATTTCTCCCACGCTGCGGAAAATTTCCTACGGGCTGCTTCAATCGCTGCCCGCCGTCAATCTAGGCGGAGCCAGAGGAAAGAACGGACTTGGGAGAAGTCGGCGCGGACTTCCTGGTCGGAGCAGGAGAACTCCACCGGGGCGCTCTGGTAGAGAACCGTGGGCTTCCGGCCCTGGATGGCTTCCGGCAGGCGGAAAACGTGGGCGGACCCGGCGGTCTCCTCCCGGAACAGCAGCAGGTGGCTGGACTTTCCATCGGCGTTCCGGCAGTAGTAGCCGCTGAAACGCATCCCGTTGGGGCAGTCGCCGATGGGGATCACCCGGGAGGCGAACAACTCCGCTGCGTACTGCTTGTAAACCGAGGTGATCCGGGACAGGAGGGCGGCGTCCTCTTTGCCCAGGTGGGAAAGCTCCATCCAGACCAGGGGGTTGGCGGGAATGACCACGGCGAACAGGTAATCGCTGGAGTAAAGGTTCGGGGCAAAGGGCAGATCGCCGTAGCGCTCCGGGTTCCGCCGGGGGTTCACAAGCTCCATCTGGAGCCGCCGGGCCGGAATCACCGCGGACAGGCTCCACAGGTTCCTGAAGGTGTTGTGGGGGTAGTAGTTGGAGAAGTCCGTGTAGCGGTTCTCCATGAACAGGGTGCCGTACTGGGTCTGGTAAAGGTAGCCGAAGCGGTCCTCGGCGGTAACGTCCAGGTTAAAGCGGATGTCGCCGCCGCTGCGCCGGGTCAGTTCCTCCAGCATGTGGATGAACCGGACCTCGCTGCGCTTGCTGAGGATTTTCACGCCGTCCAGCTTGAAGTACCGGACGCCGTAGCGCTGGTACAGGCCCCAGATGGTCTCGATGTCCTTTTCCACGTTGGCGAACTCCTGGGAGGAGTCGGGGCCGAACCACAGGCCCACCTCCAGGCCGTATTCCCTGGCTTTTTCCACGATGGGCTCCAGGCCGTTGGGGAAGCGGTCGGGGTTCACCTTCCAGAAATCGGGGTCGTTGGCGTAGTAGCCCTGCCAGACGCCGCCGGATTTCCGCAGGGAGTTGGCGGTGATGCCGCTTTCCCAGCCGTCGTCGATCTGGAGGATGTCCACGCCCAGGTCCTTGGCGCAGCGGAGCTCGTCCATGAGGAAGGATTCGCAGACGGCCATGTCCTGGCTGCGGTCGCCCCAGGTGTTGGACATGATGAACAGGGACTTCCGGGGGTCGCCGCAGGAGAAGGCGCAGCTGTAACGCCAGAATTCCTCCCAGATGTCCGCGGTCCGGCCCACGCCAACGGCGGAGGCATAGGAGGGGACGCGGCCGCCGGGCATGGCGGCGTAGCGGTTCCCCTGGATCACCAGGTCGTAATCGGGGCGGTTCAGGGCCGAGCTGGGGGTGGGGCTGTGCTTCACCAGCAGGAGGGAATCCCCGTGGGGGTAGTCGTTGATGCAGAACAGGTTGCCTTCCCGCTGGAAGGAGCCGTTTTTGTAGGGGATGGAGGTCTGCCGCTCCAGGAGGAAGTCGTTGCGGTCGGTCTTGTCAAAGAAGTTCAGGGACTCTACTTCCATGTGGCGGCTGCCCAGGGGGATGCAGTCCAGGGTGTCCGCGCCGCAGAAAACGTCGCCCTGGGCGGACTGGACGTACTGGCTTTCGATGCCGGTGCAGCTCAGGGCCTCCTCCTGGGCGGCTTCGGCGCGGAGGTCGCCCTTTTTCTCCGCAAAAAGCTGGGTGAAGACAAAGGGAATCTCCGGGAAGACCAGGAACTCATACCAGGCCGTGCCGTTTTTGCCCTGGAGCTCCAGGACGGCCTTCAGGTGGGGGAGCATTCCCAGGACGTCGGTGCGTTCCTCGGTGGTCAGGCGGACCTTGGGGGACTCCCCGGCGTCCAGCACCGGGCAGCGCTGCCACAGGGGGGCGCCGCCGGACCAGACCGTGCCGGTGCGGAGGTCCGTCACCTGCTCGGTGGCCAGGAAGCTCTTTTGGATGCGGATGGTTTTTTCGATGCGGCTGTTGCCGATAGAGAGACGCCCGGCGGCTTCGTCGTAGCGTGCCCAGCAATTCAGCAGGTTCATTCAGCGGTTCCTCCATTGGTGGGAATTTTGGCCAGGTCTTCCAGGAAGCGCTTGGCTTCGTCTTCGGTGTTGACCCAGACGGTGTAGTAGGCGGCGTTGGTCTGCAGGGTCTGCTGCAGACGGAGGACGGAACCGGGGTTGCCGTTATAAAGAACGGCCTTGCCCAGGGAGTTGATCTTCTGGTAGAGCCAGGTCCAGTCCTGCTCGGCGGCCTCACCGGCTCCGGCCACCCACTGGACGGTGTGGAGCTTGTCCAGGGTGCAGAGGTCCTCCAGGTGGCGGACATTGCCGGGGCCGTCCAGGTGGTACTCGGCGTAGGTCAGCTCGGACATTTCGTGGCGGATGCAAGGGAGGGCAAACTCCCGGAACATCTCCCCGGAGATCATGCAGGAGAAGTCGCACTGGGGAACGCCGATGCTGCCCTGGACGTACATGCCGTGGCGGCTGATGCTGCCGTATTTGTCGAATTCAAAGACCTTGCGGACTTCCTTCATGACGTCGGTGAAAGCCTGGTTGATCTTTTCCAGGGCTTCCTGGACCTCCTCCGGCTCGTCGATGAGGTCGTCCAGGAGGTTGTTGACGCCGTAGAGTCCGGCCAGGCCGTCCAGACCGGCGCTGAGGGTGGGGGCGGCGATGACCAGGCGGTCCCCCAGGGTCTTGCGGAGGATTTCGTAGAATTCCACCGTCCGGGTCCACCATTTGCCGTTGGGGTCAAAGGCGATTTTGGCGTCCTTCAGGCTGGTCAGGGGGCGCACCGGTCAGGAGGTGGTGCCGTCGGGGGCCAGCTTCAGGTCCGCGTCCAGGTAGGCCAGGGGCTCCTGGGGCTCCACGCCGGGCCTGGGAATGGTCATGCGGACGATGGGGCCGTCGTTGCGGCGCTCCCAGTAGCTTTGCCAGCGGCGCTGTTTTTCTTCGTGAGTCTGATGTACGAGCATAAAATTGCCTCCTTGGGAGAAATGATGGATAGACCAATACCCCTACCGGGAAAATCCCGGCAGGGGCGTGACGGGAGGGCCTCAATGGAGAGGCCGCTTCACCCGGATGGTTTGAATTTCAAAGGGCCTGCAGGAAACGGGGATACGGCCGCCGGCGCAGGAAATGGCCGCGCCGGCGGCTTCGGTGACGTCGGAAAGGCAGGCGCTTTCCGCGCCGGGGAGGGCGATGGTTCCGGCGGTCTCCTGGCCGAAGGTCTCGTAGAACCGGATGAGAAGGTCGCCGGAGCCGTCCTCGGCGGTTTTCACCGAGGAGAGGACCAGGTTTTCCCGGTCAATGGTCAGGAGGAAAACCTGCCCGCCGGGGACCCGGCAGCCTTCCGCCAGCCGGGCGGGGGTGTTGAACTCCTGGGCCTGGCGGACCACACCGGCGGACTTCCAGCTGCCTGCGTAGGGGATCAGAAGGAAATCGTAGGTGTGCTGGCCATGCTGGGAGGTCTCCGCCGTGGGAGGGACCCAGGCCATGGGGCCGGGGTAGTAGGCGCGGATCAGGGTGGAGGACAGGGTCCCGCCGGAGACTTCCACCCCGGCGACGCCCCGGTTCACCAGGGCAAGGCCCTTCTTCTGGTCCTCCAGGGCCACGAAGCGGTGGGCGGGCCACTCGCCTTTGGCCGTGCCCCGGGGCCGGTAGACCCGGCGGCGGACCACGCCGAAGGGAATCTCATAAACGCCCTGGGCGGAGTCGATGAGGGTGGGGATGTTCAGGCGGATGCGGGTGCCTTCGCCGAACCAGTCCAGCCAGAGCCGAAGGCCCAGGGCGGGCTCCCCGGCGGTGGCCTGAAGGTCCAGGGACCATTTCAGGCGGTTCTGGCCCTTGTTCCACTTCATGGCGGGGAACTGGCCGGAAAGGGTCATCCGCTGGCCCATGGCGTCGGTGGAGATCGTCGGGGGATCGATGGTCCCGGAGGAGGCGAAAACCTCGCCGCCGTTGGGGGTCTCGATCTGGAAGCCGCCGATGTCCTCCTGAGCCGTGAGGAAGTCGCCAACGTTGCGGAAAATGGGGGTCCCGTCGGCCAGCTCCAGGGAAAGGCCCTTGCTCTGGCAGTCGAAGGAGAGGCGGAAGAACTCGTTTTCAATGACGCAGCCGTCCGTTTCCTCCGGGAGACGGGGTCTGGCTTCGCCGCCCAGGGACAGGGTGGCGGCTCCGGCGGCGGGGAGGGTCACGCGGCAATAGCGGCGGCCGTCCCGCCAGGCGCTGGGGACTTCGGTTCCATCCTGGAAAATTCTCCGGGCGGCGTACCGCTCCGGGGCCGGAATCCAGGCGGTCCGCTGCCAGGGAAGGCCGTTGAAGCAGGCAAAGGCTTCGGGGTCCCCGGCCAGGAGACGGCGGCTGGCGCTCTGGAAGGTCTGGACGGCGGTATCCTCCACCCAGCGGAACTTGTCCATCAGGGCGTGGAAGGTGGCGTCGCTGTGGGAGCCGGAGAAGATGTCGTGGAAGTGGGCAAAGGCCATCTGCCACCAGGCTTCGTCCAGGGTCCTGGGGTCAAAGCCGGGAATGGCCAGGGAAGCCCACTTTTCCGCTTCCAGGAGCTGGGTCTCCACCACCCGGTTCCGCAGCCGCAGGGGGGTGCGGAGGGAGAAGGTGCCGGTAAATTCAGGGTTCAGGTCCCCGTTGACCACCGGGTAGTCGGCCTTATGGCTCCGCAGGTCCTCCACATACTGATGGTAGGAGGAGAGCATCCAGTTTTCGCCGGGGCGGTCCGCCCGCTGGCGGGTCAGGTCGGCGTAGTGGAGGCTCAGGACCTCCTCATTTTCGATGTAGTTGTTGACCATCCGGGGGAGGCCGCCGGAGAGCCGGTCCCCGTCCGCAAAGAGGTTGTCGGTGTCGATCCAGCTGCGGCACAGGCGGAAGGCGATATGCTTGCCGGGGGCGCTGGAGGCCAGGTCCTTGCCGATGACCAGCAGGCGGGTGCCGTCGATGCCCTCCGAAAGGAAGACGTCCTCGGTCTTGTCGCCGCCGAAGCGGTTGGCAAAGAGCTGCTGGAAGCCGAACTGGCGGTAGATCTGGGGAATCTGGGCGTTGCTGCCGAAGGTGTCCACCAGCCAGGCGGATTCCGGGACGACGCCGAAGTTTTCCCGTGCCCAGCGGAGGCCCAGCTGCTGGTTGCGGACGAAGCACTCGCCGTTGGGGAAGTTGGTCTCCAGGGAGGAGGCCATGGCCCCCATGACCTCGATGCGTCCGGACCGGACGTAGGCTTTGACCCGTTCAAAGAGGTCGGGGCGACGGGCTTTCAGCTTTTTATAGTGGGCCATCTGCTCGATGGCGTAGGAAATTTCCGGGTGGCGGTCCAGGACGGCCAGCATCCGCTCCAGGAAAATCTCCAGAAACTCCTCCAGCTCCTCCTCAGTGGTGGTGAAGCCCAGGTCGATGTGGCTCATGCCGATGACGTGGATGTTCTGCATAGGCACTCCTTGTTATTCGATGGCGGTGATCTTGCCGCCCCAGCGGAATTCTCCGGCGCAGATGCCCCGTTCCTTGGCCAGAAGGTCGGCCAGGAGCTGGATGGGGAGAATCTGCAGGAAGGGCGCGGTGAGTTCGTCGGTCTCCGGAAGGTCCAGCCGGAGGATGCCGGAGGCGGTCTCCGGCGCAAGGGGACGGGCGGCTCCATCGGTGACGAGCACGGCCTTGCCGCCCCGGGAGGAAATGTCCTCCGCCAGGCGGAGGCTCAGCTCCTGGGTCTTTCCGGCGGGGGCCAGGACCACGGAGAAGAAGCCTTTTTCCACCATTTCCATGGGGCCGTGGCGAAATTCCGCGCTGTCAAAATCCATGGCGGCGATCCGGGCCACTTCCCGGAAGAACAGGGCGCCGGCCCGGGCGGTGGTCAGGGCGGGGCCCCGGCCCATGACGCTGAGGCAGGAAACGCCGCTGCCGAAGGCTCCCAGCTGCCGGGAGACGGTCTCCGTGCCGGAGAGGAAGGCGGTCATCTGGGAAAGGACCTTCCGGAAGGAGGCGTAGGCCCGGTCCAGGTCCTCCCCGGTGACGGCGAAGGCCAGAAGGGTGGTGATGATCACCGAGGCCAGGTAGGTCCGGGTGGTGACGGATTTTTCCCCGGAGACGCGGAGGGGGAAGACGAATTTGCCCCGTTTCCCCAGGGTGCTGTCCGGGTCGTTGGTGAGTGCGATTACGGTGACGTCAGGGGAGAGGGTCTCCAGAAGGCGGACGATCTCCGCGCTTTCGCCGGACTGGGAGATCAGGCAGAGAAGGGTGTCCGGGCGGATGCGGCCCGCTTCATAGTGAAGGAGCTCTCCGGCGGAGATCACCTGGCTGCGGACGCCGTGGGCGGCCAGGTGGACGTTGGCGGGGAAGCTGCAGAAGTGGGAGCTTCCCATGCCGCTCCAGATCAGCTCCTGAAACCGGAGCCTTCCGGCAGACTCCAGGGTCTGCCGAAAAGCGGGGGAGGCGTAGAAATCCAGGGCCTGGGAAAGCTCCTGGGGCTGGGTGAGAATGTCGTCGAAGTAAGTATTCATGGATACCTCCGGAGCATCAGCCCTTGATGGAGCCGATCATAACGCCTTTGACAAAGTATTTCTGGACAAAGGGATAGACGCAGAGAATGGGCACGGTGGAGACAACGATGAGGGCGTATTTCAGCACGTCGCCCAGGTTGCCCATTTTGAGGATCAGCTCCGGGTCGCCCACGGTGCTGTAATCGATCTGGTTCATGATGAGGATCTCCCGCAGGACGATCTGCAGGGGCATCTTGGACCGGGTGTTCAGGTACATCATGGCGTTGAAGTAGGAGTTCCAGTGTCCCACGGCGGAGAACAGGGCCAGAACCGCGATGATGGCCTTGGACAGGGGGAGAAGAATCTCGAAGAAGTACCGGGTGTCGCTGCATCCGTCGATGCTGGCGGCCTCAAAGAGCTCGCCGGGGATGCTGGACTGGATGAAGGTCCGGGCGATGATCATGTTGTACACGGACAGAGCGCCGGGGACCACCATGACCCAGAAGGTGTCGATCATGTGGAGCTGGGTCAGCAGGATGTAGAAGGGGATCATGCCGCCGCCGAAGAACATGGTGAAGGTGAACAGCACCATGACGACGTTGCGGCCCTTCAGGTCGGAACGGGACAGGGGGTAGGCGGCGATCATGACCATGGCCACGTTGATGAAGGTGCCCACCACGGTGTAGAGGATGGTGTTCAGGTAGGCGGGCCAAATGTCCGATTTGTTGAACACGGCCTTATAGCCCTCCAGGCTGAAGTCCACCGGCCAGAGAACCACCCGCCCGGCGGAAACGGCGTTGCCCGAGGAGAAGGACGCGGACAGGACGTAAATCAGGGGGTAGGCCACCAGCAAGAGGAGAAGCGCCAGGAATATGCCGGAAATGGTGTAGAACACCTTGTCGGATCTGCAATAACGGATTTTTTTCATAGTGTCCTCCTTGGCTTACCAGAGGCTGGTGTTGCCCAGCTTTTTCGTGACCGTGTTCACCGTGATCAGCAGGATGAAGTTGATCACCGAGTTGAACAGGCCGATGGCGGTGGCGAAAGAGAAGTCGCCGCCGGCGATCTGCAGGCCGACCTTGTATACGTAGGTGGAAATGACCTCACTGCGGGAGATGTTCAGGCTGTTCTGCATGAGGTAGACCTTTTCAAAGCCTACGTTCATGATGCCGCCGGCGTTGAGGATCAGCATGATGGTCGCCGTGGGCAGAATGGAGGGCAGGTCGATCTTCAGGACACGCTGCCACCGGGTAGCGCCGTCGATCTCCGCCGCTTCGTGGAGCTCGGCGTCAACGCCGGCCAGGGCGGCGATGTAGACGATGCTTCCCCAGCCTACGCCTTGCCAGACGCCGGACCACACGTACACGTGGGGGAAGGTCTTGGGGCTGGCCAAAGGTCGGTGGTGACCATCTGGCCGGTAAAAAGGTGGGCCAGGGTGCCGAAAGCGCCGGTTCTGGGGTTAAAGAGCTGGACCAGCATACCGACGATGACCACCGTAGAGATGAAGTGGGGCATGTAGGAGACGGTCTGCACCAGCTTTTTGAATTTCTGTCCGGGGAAGGCGTTGATGAGCAGCGCCAGGAGTATGGGTAAAGGGAATCCGGCGATGAGGCCGTACAGCGCCAGAGACAGGGTGTTCCAGAGGATGTTCCAGAAGTTGTAGGCGCTGAAAAACCGTTTGAAGTTTGCAAGGCCGGTCCAGGGGCTGCCCCAGATTCCCTTGGTCATGTCGAATTTTTTAAAGGCGATCTGAATACCCGCCATGGGGATGTAGTTGAAGATGATCACATAGGCGATGGGGAGCAGCAGGAACAGGTAGAGCTGCCAACGCGCCAGATAATTCTTCTGAAAGGCCGCCCATTTTCCTTTGCCTGCCGCTTTGGTTTTTTGAATTGTTGCTTCCGCCATATATCTGGCCCTTCATTTTTAGAAAAAGACAGACAAGAGCGGCTTGCCTGCCTTTCTGAGAAATTCGGAAATGCGTTCCGGAATTACCGGAAAAGCCGGACTGCGTTATCGCAGACCATTCTGCAGGCGTCTTCTTTGGCGACGCCGTGGCGTTCCATCCAGGGGAACGCCTCCCGGAGCAGGTAGGAATACATCCGGTCCCGCCCGTCGGGGTTGATGTCCTCCCAGAGGACTTTCATCTGGCCGTCCTTGGCAAGGAGAACGGCGTCCATGGTGGCGAACTGTTTGTCCGGATACCCTCTGCGGATCATTTCCTTGATCAGGTGCAGAAGGTCCGTGGATGGACCACCTTTCGTTATTTGAGCTTGACCGGATTGTCCGGTGAACTCTGTGTATTCAATATAGCATAGGAGACATCTTTTTTCATCCCACAATTTTCGACTGTTCTGTCAAAACACCGCAGAAACCTACTTTCATTTTTGGATGATACTGTCACTTTTCGTGATAATGGGCGGTTTCCGTTGTAAACAGGCGGTCTCTATGCTATAATGTGGGTGATTCCAACCGGATTTATCGAATAAGTGAGGAAATGCCATGTACCGTGGGGACAATACCGTTTTCCATTTGTTTGTAAAGAGAATTTTGAAATATCTGGCGGTTCTGCTGGTCCTGATCCTGATGCTGATCCCGGTGTTCATCGTGTCTTACGGGAACATCCGTCAGAACATTATAAAGGAATACACGGACAGTGTCAACAAAGGGGTAAACGCCCTGGACTCCCAGGTGGACACTGTGGTGAAGATCGCCGCCATCCTCAAAGAGGAAAAGAGCTACCGGAACCTGCTGAAGATCAGCGGGGAACTGGAACCCAGCCAGTACCCTGACATTGTTACGCTGCAAAAAAGCTGACCACCTTCAGCGTTTCCCATGATTATATAAAAGATATGTACATCCTGTTCCGGAACAACACCGTTTACGTTTCCAACTTCATTTGCGACGACGACTACACCCGGGTGTACCCCCGCTTCCTGTACGAGCAGGATACGGGCCGGGAGGCGTGGCGGGGCAGTTATTTCTCCGGCAACGAGACCGTGGCCTTCGGTCCGGCGTCACCGTTGTCTCCCACTATGCCACGCCCCAGCGGTATCAGGCGCTGGTATGCTCGGTGGACATCTATCCCCATACCTTTGCGAACCAGCGCAGCGCCCTGGTATGCAACTTCGATTTCGGGGAGTTTGTTTCCGATGTGGTTTCACCGGACATCCTGGACAGCTGCGTTTTCTATATAAAGGAAAACGGCGGCCGGATCATTGCTTCCTATAATGTTTCGGAGGAGGAGCTTGCTTCCGGGATTTCCCCTCAAAAATATGAGGTGATCACCAGCGGCGCGTCGGCGCTGGGCTATCAGATTGTTTTGGGCGTGCCGAAAAGCTATCTGAACCGCCGGGCCGGCGCATCGTTTTTCATCATCCCGGTGTACTTTTTTATCGGCCTGGCCGCGATTTTCCTGCTGTCGCTGCTGTTTTCGGTGAAGGAGACCAACGCCATGGGGACGGTGATCCGCACGGCAACGGCCCTGTTCCCCTCCTCGGACCGCTCCGGCGATTCCCGGAACGAGTACGCCTATATCAGCAGCGTCCTGAAAACCAGCGCGACGGAGCTGGAGGACATCAACCGGCTGCTGAAAACCTCCGCTCTGGAAAACCTCTTTTTGAACAGCTCTCCCATCAACAACGACCGGAACTACCTCCGGCTGTTCCAGTCTGCCTTTGACTTTTACTGCGTGGCGGTGATCCGGCTGACGGACCACCGGGACGAGGAGCTTCACCGGCTCTACTTCTATTTCCTGGCGGATTCCTGCAAGGGGATTCTGCAGGAGACGTTTTTCCAGGCCCACACCAGCGTGGACGAGCTTTCCTTGCTGATTCCCCTGGACAAGGAGCACAACTGCGACCTTTCCGACGTCCGGGAGGAGCTGTTCCGGGTGCTGGACCTCTGCCGGGAGCACCTGGGCGACACGGCCGTGGTCCACATCGGCCTGAGCACCATTGTCTCGGGCCCCGACCATATCCGGGAGACCTACCTCCAGGCCCGGGACGCCATTCACATGTACGCCAACATCAACTCCAGCGGGCTGTTCGTCTACAACAACCCCCGGCAGATCACCCTGCGGAAGACCCTGGACGTTTCCCTTCTCACCAAGTGCTACGACGGGATTCTTTACGGCGACGAGCAGGTGGTGGAGAGCTTCTTCTCCCACATCGACCGGCTGATCCAGAAGGGGTACTACGACCGGCAGGAGCCTTTGCAGTTGCTTTTCTCCATCCGGCAGCCCATTTATAACGCCTACATCGAGATTTTCGCCAGCGGCCAGTCCGAAAACGAGGAAACGGGGCTGACGCCGCCGGTCATCGAGCTCCAGCGGCCCCTGACCCAGAACGTTGCCCAGTTGAAGGAGTTCGCCTACCAGCTCTGCCGGCAGATCCAGGCCCAGAAGCGGCAGCGGCAGCGGCGGATGGAAGAGGACATCCTGAACTTTATCCGCACCGAGTGCTTTGACGTGAACTTCTCCGCCTTTACCGCGGCCAGCGCCTTCCACGTGTCGGAAAACTACATCCAGCAGCTGGTCCGGGAGTCCACGGGCAAGAGCCTCAAGAACTTTATCGAAAGCCTCCGGGTGGAGAAGGCCGAGGAGTTGCTCCGGACCACCCGGGATTCCAACGCAAAAATCGCCGCTGCCTGCGGCTTTGGCAGTGAGAACACCTTTTACCGGGCCTTCGCGCGGAAGCACGGAGTTACCCCGTCCAAATGGTCCGGCGGCGAAAAATAATACCATGGCAAAGGAGAACACACATGAAAGAATTTATGCTGGGCGCAAACTACTGGGCCTCCAACGCAGGCGCAGATATGTGGCGGGAATGGGACGCAGACGTTGTCCGCAGCGACCTGGCCTCCTGGCGGAAAACGGCATGACCACCCTGCGGGTCTTCCCCAACTGGCGGGACTTCCAGCCGGTGGAACCGGCCATTACCGGCGCCCATAAGCTCCGGGAATACATCCTGGCCGGGGACCGGTACCCGGAGAACCCCTATTTCCTGGACGAGACCATGCTGGACCGCTTCGCCCAGTTCTGCGCCATCGCCCAGGAGTACGGCATGAAGCTCATCGTGGGGCTGATCACCGGCTGGATGAGCGGGCGGCTGTACATCCCGGCGGCTCTTTATGAGAAAAACATCTTTACCGACCCTACGGCCATCTACTTCCAGCAGCTGTTCCTCAAGGGCTTTGTGGAGCGGATGAAGGACCAGCCCAGCATCTGCGCCTGGAACCTGGGCAACGAGTGCAACTGCATGGACGAACCGCCATGGTGGTCAACGCCATCCGGGCCTGCGACGCCAGCCGGCCCATCGTCTCCGGGATGCACTCCCTGGAGCTGGAGGGCGTGTGGAATATCCAGGACCAGGGGGCCCTTACCGACATGCTGACCACCCACCCCTACCCCTTCTGGATCGAGCACTGCCAGTTCGACTGCCTCACCGATTTCCGGACGCTGCTCCACGCCACGGCCCAGACCCAGTACTACGCCACCATCAGGAAAAAGCCCTGTCTGGTGGAGGAGATCGGCAGCATGGGGCCCATGATTTCCAGCGACGAGCGGGCGGCGGGCTTTTTGCAGGTGAACCTGTGGTCCAACTGGGCCCACGGCGCGCCGGGAGTCCTGTGGTGGTGCGCCAACGAGCAGTCCAACCTTTCGGCTCCGCCCTACGACTGGAAGATGTTCGAGCGGGAACTGGGGATGCTCACGGCAGACCGGGAGCCCAAGCCGGTCCTGCGGACCATGAAGAAGTTCGCCGAGGAATTGAAGGCTCTGAATCTGGACCTGCCCCAGATACAGACCGACGCGATGTGCGTTCTCTCCCGGGGACAGGACCACTGGGGCATCGCCTACATGACCTATCTCCTGGCCAAACAGGCCGGGCTGACCCTGGAATTCGCCTACTGCGGCCAGGAGGAGCTGCCGGAGAGCCCGGTGTACTTCCTGCCCTCCGCTAAGTATGAGGTCATGAACAAACGGCCCTATGACGCGCTGAAACAGCGGGTCCGGGAGGGCGCGACGCTGTACATTTCTCTGCGGGACGGCGCGTTTTCGGAGTTCGAGGAGCTTACCGGCCTGAAACCGGAAAATTCCCGCCGGGCGGGCAAATCCGGGACGGTCTGCTGGAACGGGCAGGAGCTTCCCTACAAAAAGCCCTATCAGCTGATGGTGACGCCTACCCGGGCCCGGGTCCTGCTGGCCGAGGAGGACAGAAATCCGCTGTTCACCGTGGCTCCCTACGGGAAGGGCAGGGTGTTTTTCCTGAACTTCCCGGTGGAGGAGATGCTGTTGACCACGGAGAAGGGCTTCGACGTGCCGTACTACCGGTTCTACGAGGAAGCCGCCGCCCAGGCACTGGCGAAGCGGCACATCCGGAGAGCGTCGCCCTATGTGGGGTTGACCCTTCATCCCGGCGAGGCCGTGGACTACGCCGTGCTGGTGAACTACACGGACCGCGAGCAGAAGCCGGAAGTGGCGGCAGATGAGGAGTATTACTCCGAGGTCAAAGCGCTGCGGGGCAGTGTGGAAAGCATCCCCGCCTATGAGACGGTGATTCTGGAGCTGAAAAAGCGCTCCTAACGCCACGTCAAGCCGGCAATGGTTACTACGTCAGGCCGCCGCCTGCCCCGCAATATCGCTACGCGATAAAGCTCTGGCCTTTTCCTTCGCG
>OIXH01003699.1_pt1 | contig 13225 bp, 6 predicted proteins | sample 1587741 | NCBI WGS metagenome assembly OIXH01 (sample SAMEA3888916, study PRJEB22519) | human gut metagenome | biome: human gut; feature: human-associated habitat; material: faeces | place: Denmark | collected 2011 | reverse complement strand
CAAGGACGACAGCGGCGGCACGAACTATGCCAAGATCGCACCGGCCACAGCCATCCTGAACGTGGCGGCGGACGCCGAGCTGGAGCGCCCCTTCCAGGACGCTGCCGTGAATGATGAAAAGCTGGCAGCAAAGAATACCAGCTACGAGGGCATCACCACGCTGACCAGCGCGGACGGCCAGACGACCTATAAGGAAGTGCCCAAGTACCGTGTGACCGTGCCCGAGGGCGCGGAAACGGTGACCGTGACCTACAACAAGGACGTGGACATCCGTCACGACGGCACCACGGTCTACGCCTATGAGGTGGAGTTCGCGGCGACTGCCGTGAACCGTGCGGCGGCGCAGGCAAGCGGGGCCATGGCCCTGCGGGAGGACTCCCTGCGGCTGGCCGTGAACCGTGCGGCGGCGCAGGCAAGCGGCTACACCCTCAAGCCCATCACGCTGAAGAACAGCTATACCCGCAACACGGACGGTACGCAGACCGTGATCATGCCCGTGACGGGGTATGTCCGCAACGAGGACGGCAGCGGCAAGGCGATCACGCTGAGTGCCCCCGCTGACAAGAACTCCGCGCCCATCGCGCTGTTCACCTTCGAGTATGCCAAGACGGAGCCGGATGTGAAGTACGGCGATGTGGACGGGGATGGCTATGTTAAAGTGGCGGATGCACAACTGATCTGCCAGTTCATCCTGCACAACATTACTCTGACAGAGGCACAGCAGAAGGCGGCAGATGTCAGCGGCGACGGCAACATCACCGTAGCGGATGCACAGATTATCTGCCAGTATATCCTGCATAATATCACGGAATTCCCCGTTGAGAAAAATTCTTGAAATAGGAGGAATTGAGAGCAAATGAAAAAAATCATTTCTGTTCTGCTGACACTGGCGCTGGTACTGAGCCTTGTACCCGCTGTCTTTGCCGCGGACGAACCCACGTTCAGCCTGAGCGCTGATAAAGAAACTGCCGGTGCGGGTGACACCGTGACTTTGACTGTCAGCTTCAGCAACAATGGGGGGATGCTGGAGATTGGCGGCCTGAATTTTGAAATCATCTACGATGAAGAAGCGTACACCTTTGTGTCCGCAACCCCCGCGAAAGCCTACAGGCCCTATTTTGCCCCCAGTAAAAAAGGTACTTCCGTCGGTAATGGAAAACTCGCTGTCGGCGGTATTTTTACGACGTTTGCTGACTATCCCGTTGAGCTGGAAGATGGTGAGTTAGCGACCTACACATTCAAGGCAAATGATGTTGCCGCTGGCTCCGCTTCCTTCAAACTGGATGTCAAAGAGCTGAATACCCATGGTACTACACCGACACCCATTTCCAACAAGACGGAGAACAGTGAGCTGACCATCCCCGTGACGGGCGGCAGCGTGACGCCGGAGGGCTACAGTGTGTCCATCCCTGAGACGAAGACGGTAACCACCGGTGAAACGGTGGAGATCCCCATCACCATCAGCGGCAAGGACTACAATGCCTATTCCGTGTACATCAGTTATTACACCGACGTCCTGGAGCTCCAGAATAATGCCGTGAACAACGAGGGTTTCCGCCTGTCGGAAGAGAAGTATACGGATGCTGACTATAGACCGGGTTCGAAGATCACCCTAGTACGCTACGGTGATACGGCACAGCCTGGCAAGGCACTGAGCTTGACGTTTACCGCCAAGGCACAGGGCACGACAGACGTGACCATCCTCGGGGCCCGTGTGGATGAGCGCGCCAACTCCATCAGCTTCAACGCGCCGGACGCCACTATTACCAACAAAACAACTGCCGTTACTGTCAGCGGCTACACCGTGAGCCTGCCTGACGACTTCACCCGTACCGATACAGCGGGCACGGTGATCATGGAAGGCAAGGACCTGACCTTCAAGCCAAAGGACCCCAACTATGACTACACTGTCACCGTCACCGTCGGCGGCGTGGAAGCCCTCCCCACCGTTGGCGAGGATGGCACTTACACCGTGGCGAACGTCACCGGCAATGTGGTCGTCACCAGTACCAAGACCCCCAAGACCTTCACTGTCACCCAGGGCAATGATACCACCGGTGCTGCGACTGCTACTTACCAGACTGACTACACCTTCAAGCTGACCCCTGTGGATGGCTATGTCTACAAGATGGCTGTGACCATCGGCGGCAAGGCATACACCGGCTTTAAGGTAAATGACGACGGCACCACCTACACCATCCCCGGTGCGGATGTGACCGGCAACATCGTCATCAACAGCAACAAGCAGGTCAAGCCGCTGGAAACCTACAAGGTCACCTTTGCAGGCACCGGCGCAGGTGATGCTACCGGCGATAGCACCGTTCAGGAAAAGGCTAACTACACCTTCACCGTGGCCAAGCAGAAGAACTTTGAGTACACCATCACTGCCACTATGGGCGGCAAGGATGTGACTATCACCGAGGGAGCCGACAACACCTACACTATCGCCAATGTCACCGGCGATCTGGTCATCACCATCGAGAAGAAATCCACTCTGACCATGGAGGTAGCTGTTTCCGAGTATGTGCAGATGGATAACAAGACCGTGTTTCTGGTAACCGTGACCGGCACCCCCGAAGAGGGCAAGGCTTTTGCCTACGGCGATAATGTCATGTATAAGACTACCGCTTACGGTGAGAATGTGTACAGCTGGCTGGTGATTGTGGACAAGAGTGAGACATTCACTGTGGCTACGGCTGAGGCCAATATCAAACAGGCCAGCGCCACAGCCGAGGAAGTGAAGCAGAGCTATGATGTCAACGAGACAGGCGTTGTGGACATCAACGATGCGCAACTCACCTATGACATCTACAGCGGCAAGTACACCGACTTCGAGAAAGTCTCTGTGCGGAAGTTCCTGCGCGCGGATGTGAACCTTGACAAGGCCGTCAACTCCACCGACGCCGTTGCGGTCGTCAAAAATTCTAAGTAAACCAAGGCGAATCCATAGCTTCCCCTCCCTTTTGGGAGGGGAGGCAATTCGCCATATTTTGGGGCTTTACCATTGCCTCCTGTTTTAGGAGACGATGGTAAGAATCCAAAATGAGCATTTGGAGGATACCCGTATGAAAAAACATAGCGGCCTATATAGCGCCGTGAGTATTTTGCTGGTCATTGTGCTGGTGGCAGGAATCAGCCTCTCACTTCTTTCCTCCGGTCGGACAAGACCGGAGAATCCCATCAGCACTCAGCCGGATCGGCTCCAGGCAGAGTCGCTGCAAGGCTCCGGCAGCACTGGCGGACAAAGCTCCGGCAAGGATAATACAGAGAATACGGATACTGCCCAGGATCCATCAGAGCCGCAGAACCCTGATGAACCGCAGAAGCCCGATGAGCCACAGAACCCGGATGAGCCGCAGAAACCTGATGAGCCGCAGAAACCTGATGACACGCAGAAACCCGATGACACCAAGCCGGATCCATCGGGCCCCACAGACCCCACGGATAACCCCGGCAAGGGCGACCAGGGCGGCTCCAAGTCAGACGACAACAAAGGCGGCTCCGAGGATTCCGGTGACCATGGTGATGGCACCGGCGGAGACGACGGGGACCACGGCGGCAGCGGAGGTGACCACGGCAGCGGCGGTGAGGAGGATGATACCCCCCGCATTTATACGACACTGAAAACCCAGCAGCTTACCAAGGCAGAGCTGCCCGACAGCAAGCTGACCTTTGTGGCCTATCCCCTGGGTAAGGGCGATCTGCATATCCGTGTCCGGCTGAAAAATGAGACCAATTCCGGAAACGGATTGCTGCTTACTTCTCAGAATAACCAGGACTACGAGGCACAGCTGGATTTCAACGCAGATAACCTCTTTGTGCTGTCTCTTTATGATGGGGAGACCTTTCTGGGACTTGTTCAGTACCGGGTGGGCTATTACGCGAATCTTGCGGACGATACCCACCCGACGGTGGGGGACTATCCACCCTCCATCGTTACCAATCTGGACGGGGCCAGCCTGGACATGAGCTCCCAAACCTTCCCCTTGACGGTGATTGCCCGTGCCAACGCAGAGCTGGGAGCCGGTGTGATCTATTCCAATCAAATTCGGGTCACGCTGGACGGCAAAACCGTGGAAAAGAGCTACGGCGATTCTCAACCCACCTACGAGTTGTATTTCGATCCCCCTCAGTTGGGCGATGAAGAGACCCACATCGTCCGGGTGCTGGCCTGGGATGGTAACGGAAACTCCACCATGAAGGTCTACACCGTCACCTATCACCAGATCAGTGAGGGCGACCCGGCAGGCTCGGTGGATGTGGTGCTGGATGCGACCACCATCGGCCTGGGCATTCTGGATACCGGTACGCTGGACATCGTGGAGGGCGAAACGGCGGCATCCGTGCTGCTGCGCTTCCTGCAGGAGCGCGGTTATGAGCCGGATTACCAGGGGTCCACCACTATGAACTTCTATCTGCGCCGGATTAGCCGGGGCGACATTGCCTACCGTGCCAATGTCCCGGAGCATCTTTGGGAGCTGATCCTGCGGGACGGCATCACCACCAATGACAACTATGACCGGGACAGCATCGGGGAGTTTGACTATACCCAAGGCTCGGGCTGGATGTACTCCATCAACGGCACCCTGTATGAGGGTACCGGCATGAGTGGCTACAAGGTCCGCAACGGCATTACCATTTATGTGCGCTTCACCCTGTCCTACGGCAAGGACATCGGCGGCTATGATTCCACCGGAGGCGGCTACGGTTCACTGAGCAGCTACTGCGGCCTGTGGATCAACGGCGGCTACCAAGCCCTTGGCCACGACTTCGTGGAGACGGACCGTTTGGAACCCACCGAAACAGAGGATGGTTACATCCACTATCGCTGCTCCAAGTGCCATGAGGAGAAAACAGATATTCTCCCGGCCACCGGCGGCGGAACGGAGCCAATAGAGCCTGCCCCTACGGAGCCCGGTCCCCACGGAACCGACGCCCACAGAGCCAACTTCCGAATAGGACCGGCTGATGCGGCGGAGGATGGGAAACGCTCTAACGGGACACGGGAACGGTAAAGTAGAAGGGCGTTGAAACGAACGATGGAGGATACTGCATGAAAAGTGCAACACGAATATTAGCGGCACTTCTTTGTGTGCTGCTTCTGCTCCCAACGGTGGTCTTTGCGGAGGCGCAGCCTTCTTTGGAAAAACAGATCGCACAGAGTGCGGAGGGAATGTCCGCTCTGGGCGGCAAGAAGGGTGAATTGCTGAAAGACGGGGAACTGTTTCCTGCAGGCGATTCCGTCTGCGATTGGCTGGCCATAGCTATGGCACTGTCCGGCACAAGGGAGAGCTATTCCGACTATTTGGCGGAACTGAAGGCCCATGTGGAGGACGCATACGCCAAAAACGGATGCCTGGACCGCAACAAGGCCACGGAATACCACCGGATTTCTTTAACGGTGCTGGCACTGGGGGGCAACCCCACCAACTTCGGCACGAAGCCCGACGGCTCGGCCATTGATCTGATCGCAGAGGGCACTTACAACTATGCCCGTGATCCGGGCGCTCAGGGCTTAAATGGCTGGATATGGGCGCTGCTGACCTTGGATGCCGGGGACACAGAGGTCCCGGCAGACGCCCTGTATTCCCGGGAGGACATGGTAAATGCCATTTCCGTTGCTCAGGAGCCGGACGGCGGCTTCGGCCTGATCCCCGGAAAATCGGATGTGGACATCACCGCTATGGCGGTGCAGGCCCTAGCTCCCTATCGGGACCAGATGGAGACCGAGATCGACGCAGCACTTTCCTATCTTTCCGGCCAGCTGACGGACACCTGCGGATATATCGCCTACGGCGATGAAAACGCGGAAAGCACCGCCCAGGTCATCCTGGCCCTGTGTGCGCTGGGCATTGACCCGGAGACGGATAGCCGTTTTGTTAAGGGCGAGCACACCCTGCTGACGGAGCTTTCCCAGTTCCGAGAAGCGGACGGCACCTACCGCCATGTGCTGGAGGGGGCCGGCGACGGCCTGGCAACGGCCCAATCCGTCCTGGCCTTAGTGGCTGTGCAGCGTGTGCGGTCCGGGCAGCCGTGGGCGCTGCATTTTGACGGCACTCAAGCGCCCCGTGAGGCATTCGGCACAAACGGAATCATCATCTGCGCCGTGATCGGTGCGGTAGTCGTAATCGCCGCCGGTGCGATCTACATCATCGGCAGAAAGAGGAAAAAAGCATGAACAAGCTGACAGATCAAATTCAGGCAGAGGTCAACAAGGTCGTTTTGGGCAAGGAGGACATCGTCCGCAAGGTGCTGCTGGCCATCCTGGCACAGGGCCATGTGCTGCTGGAGGATGTCCCCGGCGTGGGCAAGACGACGCTGGCCAAGGCATTTTCCAAAACGCTAGGTCTGGACTCCAAGCGTGTCCAGTTCACCTCCGACACCCTGCCATCGGATATTATCGGGTTTTCCGTATTCGATAAGGCAGACGGCAAGCTGAAATATCAGTCCGGAGCCATTATGACCAATCTGCTGCTGGCGGACGAGATCAACCGTACCTCCAGCAAGACCCAATCCGCTCTGCTGGAGGCTATGGAGGAGTTGCAGGTCACCGTGGACGGCGTGACCCGGCCCCTGCCGAAGCCCTTTATCGTGCTGGCAACGGAAAACCCGGTGGGTTCTGCGGGTACGCAGATGCTGCCCGCATCCCAGCTGGACCGTTTCATGCTCCAACTGAGCATGGGCTATCCCAATCGGGCCAGCACGGCGGCACTGCTGAAGGATCGCCATCATGTGGACCCGCTCTCTGCCTGCCAGACAGTGACTTCCCCTGCCGAGCTGGAAAAGCTCATTGCAGAGGTCAGCAATATCCATGTGGCAGACCGAATTTATGACTATATTGCAGAGCTGGTGGATCTGACCCGCTCCAACGCCTATGTGACCCTGGGTGTCAGTCCCCGTGGCGCTTTGGCTGTGACCCGTGCGGCCAAGGCCAACGCCTACTTAGAGGGCCGGGACTATGTGATCCCTGACGATGTGTGCGCCGTGTTCCCGGATGTGTGCGTCCACCGTCTGATCCTCAACTCCAAGGCGCGGCTCCAGGACTATACAGCGGCACTGATCCTGCAAAATGTACTTACCTCCGTCCAGAAGCCGGATGTCCGGGAATTTTCCAGCAAATGAGAAAAACGATCTTAGGCAGCGCCCTGTGTTATCTGATCCTGCTGCTGACGTTGGCGGCGCTGCTTCTTACAAGCGGCTCCTTCTGGGCGCTGGCCGGACTCTGCTTGCTGCTCCTGCTGCCCCTGGCCTCCTGGGCGGTTAATTTCTATGTCCGCAGGCACCTGCAGGCGGACATTCTGACCCCGGCCACAGCGGCAAAACGCACGGCAGTCAGCTGTCGGGTGCGTATCCACAACGGAGCGTTTCTGCCCGTAATGCGCTATGGCTGTCAGGTCTCTATCCGCAATGATCTCACTGAGGAAGATCAGACAGTGACGCTGACCGGCAGCATCGGAGCCAAGGGCGAAAGCAGCCAAACCATCCTGCTGCAAAGCAGCTTCTGCGGCAGAGTGTATGTGCAGATCAGCCGGTTTACCCTGCTGGACTATCTGGGCCTGCTTCCCATGAAGGCCCTCGTGAAAGCGGATGCCCGTCTGACCATCCTCCCGGACCTGTATCCAATGGAGGCGGACATGACCGCCCGACCGGCCTATGCCGACGACGGCGCTTCCAATCGACGGGGTGAGGACCGCAGCGAGGTGTACCAGCTCCGGGAGTATCGCCCCGGCGATGACATCCGGCAAATTCACTGGAAGCTGTCCTCCAAGTTAGATGAGCTGATTCTGAAAGAGGCCAGCCAGCCGGAGAGCCGTTCCCTTTTGGTATTCTGGGATAAGCGCACCGGCGGTAACCCCCAGCAGATGGACGCACTGGCAGAGGTCGTGTCCTCCGCAGGCATGGCACTGCTGCAAAGTGGTGTACCCTATACCCTGTGCTGGACGGACCGGGACGATCTGCAGGTCCAGGACATTTCAGAGGAAAACCAGCTTTTGCAGGCTATCCCGGCTCTGGTAAAGACCAGGGGCAGCGCTGAGTGCCGCCTGCCCAAAACTGACGGTTACAGCCGAATTCTCTGTTTCGGCACAGCGCCGGAAGAACAGCTGCTCACGGACGGACGGGTGCATTTCATCCTCTGTACCGAAGAACAGTACCCCGGTGCGACCACCTTTGCCCCGCAGAATTATTCCGAGGCCATGCAGCGACTGGAGGTTTAACCCATCATGCGAAAAAATGAAAACGGACTCCAGTGGATTGTCACCGAAACGGCACAGAAAAAGCTGCACTTTCCCTGGGGCGCTTGGGTGGTCTGTGCCGTTCTGACGGTGGGCTTCTGCTTGCTTTTAACCGCTGCATTTCCCTCTGTTCCCTACCCATGGTGGGCCATGACAGCAGCTGCGATTTTGGTGCAGGCGGCGTTGCTGATAGTATACCAAACCAGAATCGGGAACTGGCTCGTTCCAGCGGGCATCGGCGTGTTGCTTCTTCTGAGCTTGGCACTGAACAAGTTTGTCCTACCCGGTTTTGGAACACTGGCAAATGATTTCCTGACCCTGCTGACGAAAAAGACCGGGAAGATATACCTGGACCTTGCGGCAGCGGATGCCCAATTTCTGCCTCTGGCGGTAACGGTTCTGCTACTGGCGGTGTCGCTGCTTCTCAGCCGCAGCGCATGGAGCGGACGGATGCTGCTGGCCTTGCCGATTCTGCTGCCCTGCTATGCAGCCCTGTTGCTGGGCTTGTTTCCCATAGGCATCGGCGGTGGGCTGCTGATTATTGGCACGGTGCTGCTGATGGTGCAGCACACGGCAGAGGGAGAAGCCCTTGCAGGCGTTCCGGCGCAGCTGATTTTGCCGGTCCTGTGTGCAGCGCTGTGTCTGCTGATTGGCCTGTCCTGCCAAGACAAGCTGAATACAGACATGGTCGAGACGATGCAAACCCAGCTTCACCAGCGGCACTACGACAGCGATAACAATTCCATGCCGGAAGGAAACCTCAAGAACTTATCCGCCTGGAATAAAAGCGACACCCCGGCGCTGGAAGTCACAATGGAGCAGCCGGAAAAGGTGTATCTGCGTGGGCAGGTCTACGACACCTACACCGGCACCGGCTGGAAAGCAGCCGATACCGAAGAAACCGCCCAATATGAGGACCTTTTCTATTGGCTCCATGAGGCGGGTTTCTACGGCCAGAGTCAAATTGCACTGGCGGATGGCTATACGGAGACGGCCACACCGCTGTCCATGACTATACGAAATCTCTCCGCCTGTTCCGCCCACGGCTACTACCCCTACGCCGTCTACGGCAGCGAAACGCTGGCAGCGGACCGCATCGGGGACACGAATCTGCCCCCGGCAGAGAGCCTGTATTATCTGAAAGGCAGCGTCCCGGACTGGTATCAGATCCAGCGGAACCTCTCCACAGCCCAGGGCCGGGAAAACATCGAGACCTATCTATCTAAGGAGCAGGCCTATGCCGACTATCTCCGGGCTGTGGACCTGCAAATGACCCAGGATAGCTGGGCCGTCCTCCAGCGGCAATTGAAGCTGGACACCCAGACCCGGACCATCAGCGACATCCGCACCATCATCTTTGACTATCTACGGGAAGCCATGACCTACGATGAGACTGCCCGGACCATAAACGGCAGCGGCGACTTCCTGCAATATACGCTGGAGCGCAGCGGACACGGCTACAGCGTCCATTACGCCACGGCAGCGGTGCTGATGCTGCGCTACATGGGCGTTCCGGCCCGCTATGTGGAGGGATATTACCTCTCGGCAGAGGATGCCGCCCGCTACAAGGCCGGTGAGACCATTACCCTGACGGAAGAAAACGCCCACGCCTGGGCGGAATACTATGTCAGCGGTGTCGGCTTTGTGCCGTTCGAGGTGACTCCCGGCTACATAGACGACGAGGAACTGTCCCTGGGCGGCGACAGCCCGGATGAGAATACCTATGAGAACAACACCCAGCAATTTGTAGAGGTGGAGCAGCCAGAGGAGATCAACGAGCACAAGCAGGACCGATTTACCTTCTCACTGAATGCCCACTACCTACTGCTTCTTCCCTTGCTGCTGATCCTGCTGCTGGCCGGGTGCATTTTCCATCGCCGCAGGGTGTTTCGGAAGAAGATGGCCGCTATCGACGCCGCAAACGACCGGGAGGCCATTGCCATGCGCTATGGCTATGCCGTTTGCCTGCTGCGCCACAGTACGGTGCAGTTCCCGGAGGATGCTGCGGAGGCCGCAGAACTGAATCAAAAGGCGCTGTTCAGCACCCAGGAGATGACCCCGGAGCAGCGCAAGCAGATTGACTCATTTGCCGTGCGTGTACTGGATGCCTGCAAGGGCAGCTGGACAACCTGGGAGAAAATACGGTACAGGCTATGGAACTGCCTGTATTGAAAACAAGGAGGAAGGAAAATGCACAAAAGAGTAATGGCTCTGCTGCTGAGTCTGGTGCTTCTGCTCTCTGCCGCCATGCCGGTCACGGCGATGGCCGCAGAGGAGTACGCCGGTAGCTTTGTGCTTGTGGCTATGAACGCCAACAGCACCATCGTGGAGCCGACCCGTATCCAGTATAAATCTGGGCAAACCATTCAACAGGCGCTGGCGGATTCAGATATTGACTTTGTCGGCCTGGAAAACGGATTCGTCTATGAGATCAACGGCGTTTCCGCCAATTACCTGCTCTATTATGACAAGGGTGGCTATAAGCTGGACGCTCCGGCTTCTTCCGTCAAGGCCCTTTGCTTCCATGTATCTTCGACTTATTCGGACGCAGCTATCCAGCTGATTATCCAAATGGCGGATTACCTGGACATGACCAACCATGTGCAGAATTATCCGGCAGCGGCCAATGCCTACGCAACGGCGCTGAAGGGCCTGCGGACGGCAACTGCCGACTCGGCAGGACCATTGCTGAAAAACCTGAAAGACGCCATTGCCGAATATGCGGCCCTTCTGGACGGGACCAAATACACCGTCTCCGCCACAGCAACCCAAAACGGCAATGCGGTGGAGGCACCGATCCTCTCCCTTACGGATGTCTATGGCAATGTTACCACCGGCACCGGCAGCGTCCAAGTCATCGCCGGCGACTATAAGTTCTGTGTGTCCGACGGCGGATATAACCGCACAGAGGGAACGCTGACGGTCTCCGCCGACGCCCAGGTCGCTGCGACCCTGCCCTACGGCGAGTGGTTCGGCAATATCCGGCTGCTGGATGTCGATCAAGAACCTTACCGCGCTGCACAAAACCGTGCAAACCACACGGCGCAGTATTGGATCGAGGATACAGCCAATGCTCTGAGCAGCGTGTATCTGAATGCGGCGATGGGCAATGTCCCGAATACCAAGACCACCAAGCTCCGCACCATCTATACCGGCACCAACGGCAAGGATATGTCGGGCATATCCCGCAGCTGGAACAGCACAGCCACATCCCTTACTTATCTGCTGACCTCTGGCATGGAGGGCAAGACCTTCGCGCTGGAAGCACAGTATACAGGCTCGGACGGCTACACGCAGATTCAGTCCTACGATGTCACCGTGACCCGTGTGCCCACGCTGAAGGCTCTGGCAGCCACGGCGGAGGGGACCAAGCTGCCCCTGGAGTTTGCGCCCAACACCCGGGATTACAGCCTAAAAACCGTGTCCTCCACTGTGGATATTGACGCCGCACCATTTGGTGAGGATTATACCGTCACCGGAACCGGGGCGGTGCAGCTGACCGGAGACACGCAGGATCACATGATTCAGGTAACAGCGCCCAACGGGGAGCAGAGCACCTATACCCTCCACATTCAGAAGGTAGCTTCCGTACCGGTGACACTGGCTGTGCCTTCCGGAACAACGGTGCAGGTGATCAATGGAGCAGGCTCCGAGATTGCCCCGGTGGACGGGATCTATCACCTGGTCCCCAGCGAGAGCTATACCTGCATCGCCACGAAGAACACCTGGTATCATACGCAGATCACCTTCACGGCCTCCAGCGGACTGAATGTGTCCGTCCCGGAGCCTGTCACCACCGACTGGCTGACCGATCTGGCATTCTACAACGGCACCTATGCTTCCAGCCGGATCGCCTACGCCGCCGACAAGACCTTCACGGCGGCAGACCACACCTACAACTATACGGTGTCCGACTGCAACAGCTCCGTTGCCATGCAGGCCACGGCAACCGGAACCGTGACGGCGCTGTATCGGACCCAAAGCACCGTGCCGGAGATTCATAATCTCGCACGGATGGAGACGATCACAACGCCTGTCAGCAAAACGGGTCTTGCTCAGAGCCTGACCTACGCCGTGGCCAAGGCCGGTTACGGCCAGACGGTGACGATCCGCATTTCCAAGACAGAAAACGGCACTACCTACTATCAGGACTACGATATTCAGCTGCTGCGGCAGCTGCACCTGTCCAGCCTGACTATTGCCACAAAGGATGAGACACTGCCCTTTGTAACTCCAAAGGGCGCAACGGCCCGCTTTGATCGAGATACCACGGATTATTATGTTAAGGTAGACCGGGAGACCGCCGCTCTCTACCTCTCCGGCACCTATCCCAACAGCAGAACAGACACCGCCTGCTGCGGCGGGTACTATGCCAAGGTCAACGGCGTACGCTATGACACGCTGGCCGGCGCGGAAGCGGTCCTGAACACAGACCTTTATAATGAGGATATTTCGGTACAGGTCTGCCACGCAGATACCGGCAGCATTGAGCTGACCTATACCGTCCATGTTCAGAAAAGTGACCCCATCCAACTGACCATCCAAACGACCCCGGCGGATGCCACGGTGTTCCTGACCAACGATCTGAACGGCAAGCGCATCGTGGAGAAAAACGGCACCTACAGCCTGACCCCCGGTGCCAGCTATTCCTACACTACCACCTGCGCCGGGTACATCGGTCAAACGGTGGAGCACTATACCGCCCCCGACAAGGACGGTACACTGACCATTACGCTAAAGAAGGCTCCAGCCAACGACAAGCTCATCAATTTCGATTCTGCGTGGCCCCACTTACGCCAAAACAATGAGAATAACGGTGTGGTGGACTACAAGACGCCGGTCTACGCCAAGGATGCCGAGCTGTACTGGGCTACCTCCATTGGATCCGGCTACGATGTGAACGCCTGCGGCTGCCCCATTTTGGTGGACGGTGCCATCTACACCTACTCCGGCTCCCGCATTTACAAGGTGGATGCTATCTCCGGCGAAAT
>OIXH01003698.1_pt1 | contig 13230 bp, 9 predicted proteins | sample 1587741 | NCBI WGS metagenome assembly OIXH01 (sample SAMEA3888916, study PRJEB22519) | human gut metagenome | biome: human gut; feature: human-associated habitat; material: faeces | place: Denmark | collected 2011 | reverse complement strand
TTATTTTTTTCCATAATTCCAATCTTACCTTCATATTTTTTACAAAGTAAAAAATAATCTATACTTTCTCTATCTGGAGCTTTTCTTTGCATAACATGAACAGTTTTTAAGTCTTCTTTTTTTATCTTTATTCCTATCTCTTCAAAAGCCTCTCTTTGCATTGCTTTTATAACATCCTCATCTTCTTCAACATGCCCTGCCGGAACACTATAATTTCCATCTTCATAACCTGTATTATACCTTCTTAGTAATAATACTCTATCATTTTCTATTAAAATTAAATGTACTGCTGTTATTATTTTAAATCTTTCCATTTTACATCTCCAATCTTTTAAATTTACAAGAACTTTTGTTTGCATTTTATGTTATATTTTACTCATTGTCAAGCATAAAAATTTAAAACTACAATTACAGCTTTATATCACCGTTACCCTCGTCAAAGGCAGCAAAAACGCATTAAAGACAGACAATTTGATGATCATATTCTAAAAGCCGCCCAATAAATGGGCGGCTTTTTATACAAATCACTTTGGATCGCTTTGCATGGGTTCCAGTCTGGGCTTTCTGGGAGTTACACCCTCTGGAGCGGGATAGCGCGGCTTCATTTCTCTGTTGGAATGTTGTTGCACAGAACCGTGTGACGACGGTTTGCTTGCCGTCGGCATCATAGGCTCAAGACCTACCGGCTTTTTCGACGCGGGAGCAGGCTTCTTTGCGGTAGGCGCCTCGTCCATCAAAACGGTAGAGCCTATATCCTTATTCGCAGTTTCAAGAACCGAATTTGGTTTCTGAACAGGTTGCTGAACCGGCTGTTCAGGAGTTTTATGCTCGGAAGCGGGCGGCTTGCCGGTATTATCCTCAAACCATTTTGCAGCCATCATCGGGCTCAAAACCGCATCGAACACCTCCGGAGCGCCCTCAAATATTGAATCGAGAGATATGCTGTTGTTGTTCGCGTCAGGCTCGCAAATATCATAGCTCAGTTGTCTGCGATACTTGATACGGCAATATAAGAACTCAGGCGGTATGCTGTCGATCTGCGATATTTCTTCAAGCCATAGAAACGGCGTCATACCTCCTATGCTAACATCATCAATAAGCCAGCCCGCGGCTGCGTCCGCGTCATTGTGGCACAGATACAACGAGAAGTTGAACTTCTGTTCTTTTTCGCCGTTCATAAGTCCGATCGAAAAGTTCTTAATCACAAAGCTGTTGAGTACACCCGTTTCATATCCGCAGCACGGGCAGACACCGCCATAGCCATACAGTTTGGCGTTGACATCGCGCGCGAAAAAGTTGCGGTATGCCTTCGGGTTGACTTTTTCATAAGCAGCTATTCTGCGAACCTGCTTGCGCAGACCGTCAAACTCCGCACGAGATATGATCGGAACAGGCTTATAGTAGTAAGGAAGCTGATCTATAAGAACAAGGTTCGGCTCTTCCGTGCCTGAATACAACGCACGCAGGCGGTCCTTATTCGCGCCCGTAAGAATAAACTCCGCAAAGCCCGCATACTGCGGCTTTGTCATACCATCGCGCAAGATAACGAACTTCGCCGTGTTTTCTTTATCTTCGGCGGATATAGGCGCGGAAAGGTCAACTATCTTTTTAAGCCTATTCTCTCCGTCAAGCAATACTATCTTATCAAGGCTAAGGTCGCACACATAAATCTTAGCAAGCAACTTTTCGGCTTCGTCCGCGCCTCCGACCTCCGGAAGCACCGATAGAATATCTTGAATATCAAAGCTGAAACGTCCTGCCGTAAACACAAAGTCAAACTCGCGGTTATTCAGCAAGCCGCTTTCAATAAGAGCATATACATCGCCGACGATATCCAAAAGATCCGCGGTAGAGATATTAGGCGGTATCATAAACTGCTTTCCGTAAACGGAGAAGCGATATCGCTTATTGATATCAAGAGCAAGCGTGACCTCGCCGCCCTGCGATTTGATCTCTTTTAGGAACTGAATGGTGTCCTTACCGTTGGTGAACGAATTTACCATCAATGTGGATATCTGATTGAATATCTGATGGTTTTCAAATCTCATCTCGTGCGCCGCAAGGGTATCATACGCCTTTTTGAGGTTGCCTATATTGATCTTTGAGATTTCAAACTGTATCTGTGCCGTGCCGGATGTTACCACCAACTGGAAGTATTTCATCGAGATACGGTAGTTCTCGCCGAACATCTCATCGATTATCTCAAATGTTCTTGCCAACGCGTCTTCATCCGCAACGGAGCCGTTTACAATACTCTCGGAAAGCTTTAAGCTGATTATGCTGATAAAGCTGGCAGACAGTTCGTAATCCTTGATCTTCTTATCACCGTCGGAGGACATAAAGTATTGATTTCCGTCCTGATAGAACGAATACAGGAACTCCTCTCCGCCCTCGTCCGTTCCGGGGACGTTCCAATTATATTTGGCAACAAGAACGTGATTATCGTCCTTGCCATACCAAGCGTTCATGCTTTCAATATCGGCTTCCAACTGCTTTGCCGCTGTACCGTCCTCGTGATCTTCCTTGGAAACGCTGTCGTTCTCGGAGAAAAATCCCTTTTCACGCAGCGAAGCGAAAAGCACGGGCTCGTCGGAATGAGGGAACAATATAGAGATACCGTCGCTGAATTTCTCGCGAAGTCCCTTTACGATAGCGCTGTTGTTAATATAGTTGTAGAAGAACTCAAAAACATACTGCTTGGGACGCAGCATATAACGCTCAGCGGCGTCCTGACGCTGAACAAGCTCCAACACGAACAGGCGCTTGTATTCTTCGGTAACTGCCAAGATGCCCTGCTCGATCTTCTCGGAACATTCCTCAAGCGAATCATACTTGATACCGGAACGATTGTTTGTGATATATTTATTCGGAACGGAAACGAAGAACGCCGAAAGCTGATCCTCAACGAACTTCTGATTTGCGGCATTTACAAATCCCGTAAGCTCGAATGTAGAGAAGTAGTTGTACTTACTCATCAGCACCCGCGCCGCCTCGCGCTTTGCGCCCGAAATAGCGTACGGTATCAGATAAACGAAGCCGTCGTTCTCGGCGTGAATGAAATCGGCAACGCTCTTTCCGTTTTCAGAGAAGCGTACCTTCGGGATATCGTTCTCATTCTTACGGATCTGCTGAATCTTATAAACGATCTCGGGCTTGCCATAATTGATGACCGCAATATTAAAGGTTCTGTCAGCGCACTCTTCCTCGTCCTTGGATTTCAAGTGCTTTTTCTTAATGAACGCGAAGCACAGGTCAACCATATTTATATAGCTGCCTTTATGCGATGTCAGCGACACCAAGTTTTCGTGAAGCGTCTCCTGCTCGTCAAGCGGCAGCGCGAACACTACCTCCGTGTGCGGGAAATGCTGTCCGTTAAGCTCGAGTTCACGAACCTTAAGCGTACCATCGTCGTTCACAACGCGCAGAGAGTACTCGTTAGAGCGCATCTTGAACCAATCTACATTCGCAAAAACGCTCTTTGCGCCTAAGCCGAACCGACCCTCGCGCTTCTTATCACCCTCGTTGCGTCCTACCGAAAGATAATAGAACACCTGCTCCAAATTGAAACCCGTCTCGTTATAGGTAAGCTTTACCTGCCCCTCATCAAGGAACTCGATCATTACCTTGATCCCGGGGTCGTCATAATCGCACCCGAAGCAGTTCTGAAGCAGCTCTCTTACAATAGATTCCCGGGGGTAATCCTTGAAAATATTGTTGACGTTCGCCGCGCCTCTGCCCGCAAACTGATTGTTGAAGTAATCCTTAAACGGCGCGCTGTCAAACTCACCGCTTTTAAGCTTTTGCTTTATATTCTCGACTACTTCCTTTGCGCCTTCCTTATCACCGGCGGTATTGCGTTCAAAAAAATCACCAAGCAGCTTTTCAACTGCGTCATAGCTTCCGCTCATTATCCGTATCCCCGTTTCTCCGCGCAATATTTTCGCTTAATGCCCGCGCGGCAGGCGAAATTTAATTGAAAATTGAGAATGGAAAATCAATAACGGATAATCGCCATATATCGGTCGCGCCCGCGTCAACGTACAGCAATTTTCAATTCTCCATTATACATTATCAATTATTCAAATGCCATCGTTATATATCTTGATGTAATCCTTGAACGAGCGGTCAGAATCCTGCTCCTTTGCCCGATATTTCCAAATGCCGTAAAGCACCGAATACTGTATGCCGTCCTCAAGCGCGCTTATTTCCTGTTTTATCCTCAAGTGGAAATTCTCGCTCTTGTGGAACTCATCGATCTCCGCTTTCGCATCGGCAAGTCCAACCACCGCTTCCATGGCGAAAGGAAGATTGGTGTAACCCTCATCCTCGAACGATGCCGCCATACGCTCTCTTCCGGGCGTTGTTTCCAGCTTTGCGTCGTCGATTATGCACAAGCCGTCAAGACCTTTCATCACTGTGGTGATGTCATCGGCGGACGTGTTTTCGTTTATACTCAGCATCTTATACAAGCGCTCCAGCATTGTATTCGCAAAATCCACAAGCTGTTTGCTATTGGTTATCTTCTCGCTTTCGGGAACGGTATACTCGCACTTTACTTTCTTGATGAGATCAAGGCAGTTATCCACCTGCTTTGCGAAATCACGCGTATATTTCAGATCCGCAATAAGCGCGTTCATATAATCCGCCTTATCGGAAATATCCAACAATATGTTTCTTGTGGGAAGTCTTCCGCAAAACGCCTTATCAAGCTGCAAATACAATACTTTCTCAAGCAAGCAGGAATCAAACACCTTATTGGTATCGCGAAAGATAACAAACTTCCTCTCGGATTCCTTTGCAATGCCGTGTCTTGTCATTCTTCTTTCGAGAAGCACCGGCGACAGCGGCAGCTCGTAATTCACAACACAAGTAACATTCTCTATGCCGTCGCCCGCCGTTCCGAGAACATCGGTTCCAATCATTATTCTGGGAACGTTCGCGCTGCTGTTTACCGAAAGCATACGCACGATATCATCATTGCGCAAAAGCTCCTCTCTAGCTACGCGGACATCGGTTCCGTACAAGCATGAAAGCGCTTTATTGAGGTATTCCAAGGTGCTTTTATCACAGCAGTAGATCATCATACGGCTGTTGGGATCCGCCATAGTCTCCTCGCAAAGTTTCAGCATACTGTCAAGCTTTTTATCAAATGCTCTGAGATCTTCAACATCCGAACGCCCGAAGAACGGCTTTAGATAGATCTTCTTCTCTTTTTCGTACTTCTCGCAATCATATTGCTCAAAAACGTTGCCGCAGAAGCGGTAAGTGGGAAGTCCCGAACGCAGATCAACGCGTCTGCGAAGATTGTTCATGGTATTTTCATCGAAGCCGTAATCCACAAACGAGACCCTGCGGTTTTGGCTGCCGGAATAAACCGCGCTGTCAAAATAACGCATAACAGGCGATTCCTCGTTCATGCACGCCGAGGACACGTTAAACTCTATTTTGTCAGCTTCGGAAGCGAGATCACTATTGTTCATAACCGACTTTATCAAATCGATAAGTGCGATCTTGTCATCCTCTGTCTTTGCGGGAAACGGCGTGTTCACCATCAAGCGCTCCGCTTTCCATGGCAAGTTCGCCTTATACTTTTTGTAATCGGGAACGTTGACGTTCGTTTCCTCGTCGATTATCACAAGATCCCATTTGAAACGAGACGCGAGGTGCTTTTTAAGAACGTTGTCCTTGAAAAGAGTTTGAGAAGAAATCAAATACAGTCCTCCGCCCTGCTCGCTTAAATACACAAGCGGATTCGGCGCGCCCGTAATAATCTTAAAATCCGCGCCTATACCCGTAACAAGCACCTTGTACCAGCTGTATATCCCGCTTGCGTCGGAGATAATAAGTATATTCGGGTTTTCATTTTTCGCCAGAACATCATAAATCCCAAGCGACGCTTTGGTATATTTTTCCAAGCCGAACTCACTGCAGTTTACCGCAAAGCCGAATTTACGAAGCTTCTCTGCAGCGGCAAGATTTGCCGCCGACAAATTCAAACACGCCAAAGGCATCCATTTAAAGTTGCTCAAAATGACCGCACCTCCAAAAGATATTTATACAGAGAACAAATACTTTCAGGCAGAATACTTTCCGCCCGATTCAACAAAACAACTTTTGCAAATAATCTCTCTTTTTAATTATACACCAAACGAGAAATTATTACAAGTGTTAAGGATTCGGTAATACTACAAAATTCGCGGGGTAGTTTTTTGTTGATTTTCAACAAATTTGTTGACTAACGCCTCTTTTTACTTAAATTAGGTAAGCTGCTGGCGATGAAATGAGGTTAAAATGTGCCTATCAAAAGAGTTAGTACATAAAAATATAGCAATAATTACCAAATTGCACAATTCAGTCGCAAGAATTTCATTAACATTTACCAAAATTTACATTTGAATTATTTCATAAAATAAGTTACAATAAACTTAAATCAATGAAAACAGGTGATGAAACTATGTTAAAAGCTATACTATCACGCAGGGATATATCCAAAAGCGGCGAATACTACTCATATATCTGCGATCTGCTTGCCTGCGGAGACGTTCGGGAACTGCAAAATCACACGCACCACATCGGGACATCTCGGCTTCAGCATTCGCTGAACGTTTCGTATTATAATTTCAGGCTCTGCAAGCTGCTGCGACTTGACGCACGCGCCGCCGCACGCGCGGGACTGCTGCACGATCTGTTCTTTTATGACAGAAAAACTCACGAGCGCATACAGAACCGTCATCCCGCCGAACACGCGAAAATAGCGCTGTATAACGCATCTATGCGATTTCCCATAAACGAGATCGAGGGCGATATGATACTGAACCATATGTGGCCTATGACGCCGCATTTGCCGCGCCACGCCGAAACATTCGTGATAACGCTTGTAGATAAGTTCTGTGCGCTGACGGAGCTTTCCGCGTATCTTTGCAGACTTGCCGGCAGCAAGGTGAAAAAATCGGAAAAGGCAATGCCGCTAAAGCGTTTCGGTCGCAAACGGCGCAAAGCGCGCTGATTAATTGTATTAAAAGCCGCCGCTCTCGTCTCCAAAATGAGGGCGGCACTTTTATTTGATCCTGTGAAGCAGCTCGAACTGCTTGTCAAGCTCTGCAGCGGTCGGCTGAACATCCGCATAACGCACTCTGTTATACGTGTCCGATATCCCGCTCATATCCTCTCCGAACGCGCTATTCCCTTTCTCTCGGTGGACGTCCGTCGTATCCGACGGCTTAGGCGGATACGAAGTCCTGCCAAGACGCACCAAAAACAGCTCGTAACCAAGCCTGTACTTGCGCTCGGGCGATGTTTCGCGAATGTAGCGGCGCTCAAGCTCGCGTTCCGCTTTCTTTTTCATTCGCTCCGTCGGCGGCTTTGCGGCGCTTGATGTTATCTCATCGGCAAACGGAACGTCCGATGTTTTCCGCCGATCTTTGAACAGTGGCGCAAAAAAGTTCTTTATCGCTTGAACTATGCTCTTTCTAAACACAATGATCAATACTATCAGCGCGGCAATCATCAATACGGCTATAACGTCTCCCGCCGAACCGTCCTTTATTTCAATTGAACCGCCGTTAAACCCGGCGTCTTCCGAGGGTTCAATTTCGATTGGCTCGTTTGAAAAGTGAAACCAGCCGTCAACTATTTCCGCAACATACAAAAAAGCTCTTACAGCAGCGCCCACCAGCATCTTCAAGAAATTACCTATAGGCTTTGCGAAAGCAAACAGCCCCAACGCCACCGCAAATATTCCCATACCGATCAGCGCGTTATAGCGGCGAAGCCCCCAAGGAAGCACCGCTCTGCCGCGGTCTCGCTGATTCGTGCAGGTGTCTATGTTAGTCTGATTGGTAAGCAGCGCCGATATCAAGATAATGAACGCAAATCCGAAGCAAAGCATACGGCTGCCCTGCGCTGCCAATTCTCCCTTTACGGACAGCGCAAACATTATCGTTAAAAGTATTGAGGAGATAATATACAGCGCGAACCATGATCTTGAAAAAATATCCGAATAAGCCTTTCCCCGACTGAAGCAGCCGCCGAAATATATGACTATACCGCCCGAAAGAACATAGAAATACGCTCCCGGATCGGGTTTCAGCAATACGCATACCATTATAAACAATGCGGACGGCAGCAAAAAACCGAGTTTAAGCAGCAAATTCATTATCGGAACAAGCCTTTTGGAAAAATTCTTTCTGCTCCTCACCCGCCATATAAAACGCGCGGCAAGCAGTCCGAACACCCAAAACGCCAGCCACACGCCATATACCGCCACAAAATGCCACGGTATGAACCGTCCGATGCTAAGTACCTCAAGCGCGGGTATAAAAGGAAACAGCGCCGCAAACTGACCAACGTATGCAAGCACTTTTAGAAAAGTATGCTGTTTTGATATTCTTTCACTCATCGACCGCCACCACCTTTAAGAAATATTTCCGCGCGGGATCATCAGCAGCTCAACGCTTTGAGGAATATACTCGGTGCCCTCGTTCAAGCCCGCTGTTAAAACCTTGCAACACTTTCCCTTTGAAATCAGCCCCGCCAGAAAAGTGCCTATCATTTCCGAAACAAACGGCGTTATTATTATCACATCGGTGATATCGTTAAAGTCAAGCTCCGTCAGCAGATCGCTTATACGTTCTCCGCAGACATTTTCAAGCTCCGCCAGCTGCCGAAGCGCGTTCACGGTATGACTGCTGCCGCTCCCCGCGGGAAGCATAAGGGTCTCGGAAGCGTTTATGGTCAAAGCGCACTCCGCACTCATTCTTTGGCATTGATCCAGCACAAACGCCGCCGCTTTTATCTGAAGCTCTAGAGCATTATCAGGAAGCGCGCGGCAGTACGCCTCGCTTCGCTGCATATTCAGCACTATCATAATGCGGCGTTCCGTTGTGAACTCGTTTTTATACGCCATCAGTCTGCCTGTGCGCGCCGTTTGCGACCAATGTATGCGGTTCATCGGCTCGCGCCCCGTATACTCCCGCGATCCGCTTATCATAAACGGATCGGGCATCACAAACCGCCGCACCTGCATATTCCCGATGAACAGGTCGCCCGAAAGCTCTCCCATATCCATATCGGCGGGAGCGGGCAGAACGCGCACGCTGCCGCTCACTTTGAACATTCTCGCCTTTTTGGTAAGTCCGAAAAGATCGCTTATCGTCAGCGTTGAGTTTTCGATAGTCATAATGCCGCGTCTTTCGCAGCGAACCTTCCATACGCGGCGGCACTTTTTATATCCGCGCAGCATAAAAACGCCTCCGATAAGTCCGCGCTGTATGTTTTGCTCGTTTTTGACCGTCCTTTGACCCTTGAACGTGAGATACGGCGAACAGCTTATTTCGCTCCTCATCCACACAAGCGGCAGACGCTTGGCGTTTTCGATCTCCTCGATTATCTCTATCTCATCGTTCTCATACGCCTCGGTAACGCTTATGCTTATAGTATAGGAGACGTTCTTAAAGCCGAACTTGTCATACAGCAAATACTGTCCCATAATAACGACCGCGAGAATTACCGCCATTGCAATAAGCTCCATAAATTACCTCGTCAAATCTTTTCCGTCGGCACGGGAACGCTGTCAAGTATCTGTGCCAATACGGCTGCCCCTGCATCCTCCCGCGAATACCCCTTGCAAATCAAGCGGTGCGGCACAACATACGCAGCCGCTTTTTTTACGTCCTGCGGCATTGCGTGATCTCTTCCGTCCGCCGCCGCCAGCGCACAGCTCATACGCTTGAGCGCCGCCGCTCCTCTTGTGGAAAGCCCCAGTTTTACCGAGGCGTGTTTTCTTGTAGCGGCGGCGATGTCCGCTATATAACCGCACACAGCTTCATTGGCGCGGCAAGCGTTGACCTCATTCTGAGCCTCGAGTATATCATTTTCGCCGCACACCGCCGTAAGGCTTTCCTCTGCGCCGAACGACGCCGCACCGCCTATCACGGCTATCTCTTCCTCCCTTTCGGGATATCCGAGAGACAAGCGTACCATAAATCTGTCCAGCTGCGCCTCAGGAAGCGGATACGTTCCCTGTATCTCAATTGGATTTTGCGTCGCGATAACGAAAAACGGTGATCTTAACTTCATACTTTCTCCGTCTATCGTTGTCTGGCGCTCCTCCATACACTCCAGCAGCGCCGATTGCGTTCTGGGGGTCGCGCGATTTATTTCATCCGCAAGCAAAATATTTGTGAACACAGGTCCTTTTCGCAGAACGAACTCCTGCTCTTTCATATTGTAGAAGTTTATTCCCGTAATATCCGACGGAAGAAGATCGGGCGTGAACTGTATGCGCTTAAAATCTCCGCCAACGGACTTCGCCAGCGACCGCGCCAGGAGGGTTTTTCCCGTGCCCGGAACGTCCTCGATAAGAACGTGTCCGCCCGCCATCATCGCGGCGCAAACGAGCCTTATCTCCTCTTCCTTGCCGCGAACGGCTTTGGATATGTTATCCGTTATTTTTTCCGTAAGCTCTTTTACCATAATAAACGCTCCTGTCAAATTACTTTTCCACATCGTCTTTCGGCATTTTGCGCAGAGTATCAAACGCAATGATACCGATTATTATCGCACATACCGTCCATACTATCGGCTCGGAGATGACCACACCGAAATAGCCGCCTATCTCTTCTATCGTGCTGCCCACGCCGCCGTCGCTGCCGCCGAAAAGCGGTATCATAACCACTACCGTAACTATCTTCCACAACAGCTCTATAACGCTGCAAATTATCGGAACAAGACTCTTGCCAAGCCCCTGCAAGGCGCTCCGCAAGCCAAGCAGCGCCGCAAGCGCGAAATAAAAAGGCACCGCCCACTTCATATAAAGCACGCCGGTATCTATTATCGCGGCGGCGTTTTCTCCCTCGGAGCTAACTATCATACCGATAAGCGCATCTCCCGCGAAAAAGATCAGCGCGACCGCTATCGCCGACCAAGCAAACATGATCATCAAGCCGTCACGAATACCGCGCCTTATTCTTGAATACCTTTCCATGCCGCGGTTCTGGGAGCAGTATGTGACAAGCGTTGCGCTTACCGCCGAATAGGGCATGATAGTTAAGCCGAATATCTTTCGCGCAGCCGTGTGAGCGGTAATAACATCTTTTCCGAAACCGTTTATCCCGTTTTGCAGAACTATCGAGCCGATATCTACTATCGAATACATCAGCGCCATTCCAAGCCCCGCGCCGAGCAGCTCCTTAGTCGACTCCGCCGTAAACGTAAAGTCCTTGCGCTTCACCAAAAGCATAGGACGGCGCTTTATCAAATAAACAAGGCACACCGCCGCCGAAACAGCCTGCGCCGCCACCGTCGCAAGAGCAGCTCCGACCACTCCCGCCTTGAATACGCAGATAAGCAGCAGGTCCAAGCCTATGTTCAGCGCCGTGGAGATGATAAGTATTATCAGCGGTATAACGCTGTCGCCCACCGCGCGGAGTATGCTCGCCTCAAAGTTATACAGCAGCGTTACTACAAGCCCCAGCGCTACGACAAAAAGATAGCTCCTCGCCTCGGCGAATATATCGTCGCGCACGTCCAAAAGTCTTAAAAGAGGGTCTATGAACGCCGTCGAAAGCAATATCAGCACTGCCGTCACTGCGGAAGCGAACACAAGCATACGCGCTATTGTTCGGCGCATTTCGTCATATTCGCCCGCGCCGAAATTCTTCGCTACTACTATAGAAAATCCGGTGACCAAGCCGTTTATAATATTGAACATCAACGACACCAACGGCGCTGTGGATCCCACTGCCGCTATCGAATCGTTGCTGAGGTTTTGTCCGATGATAACAATGTCCGCAAGGTTATACGCCTGCTGAAAAAGATTTCCAAACAATAGCGGCAAAGCAAACAGCACAATAAGCTTTATTGGTCTGCCGCAGGTTAAGTCTTTCATATTTTCTTTTGTCCTTACTGTCTGTCTATTTCTACATAACGCCGTCAAGAAAACTATAGGATCGGCTTTCTCCTTTATCATATTGTAGCACAATCTTTTAAAAATTACAAGTATATGCAGATATTTTTGTATAAGTACTTGCATTTTGGAAAAAAATGTTGTATAATATATATGTTACATACTTCTATTCTAACAAGTTATTATACGCCAAGGAGGAAAGAAATGTCTGTAAATCTTCAAAAAGGGCAAAAGGTAGACCTTACCAAAGGCAACGCGGGGTTAAAATCGCTGGTTGTCGGCTTGGGCTGGGACGAGGCTCCCAAAAAATTCTCTCTGTTTTCAAAGCAGGAGGATATCGACTGTGACGCTTCCGCGATACTCATCAACGGTCAAACAGGAAAGCTGAACGGTCCTATCGATGTTGTATACTACGGTCAGCTTATGCACAGAAGCGGCTCGGTTCGTCACTGCGGCGATAACCTCACCGGCGCGGGCGACGGCGACGATGAACAGATCATCGTCGAGCTTAACAAAGTGCCCGCGGAATACTCTAAGATAGTTTTCGTTGTGACTATCTATCAGGCGAGAGAGCGCAAGCAGCAGTTCGGTATGATAAAGAACGCGTTCATCAGAATTGTTGACGCCGATACCGGCACGGAGCTGTGCAAGTACAATCTTTCCGAAAACTACGATGGCAAGACCGCAATGATCTTCGGCGAAGTATACCGCTACAACAACGAGTGGAAATTCGGTGCTATCGGCGAGCCTACCAACGACAACGGCATTGCAGATATCGCGGCAAGATTTCAATAATACTGTTTCTCAATAATAAAGAGTACAAAATTTATTTTCTCCCCTGTGAAGCGGGAGGGAAAAAATAAGATAATGTGTCTGCTTTTAATGGGAAATTAGTATAAATGTTTTTATGGAGGATATTATTATGTCTAAGAAGCTTGTAATAATCTCGGGTATCATTACATTGGCGGCGCTTGCCGCAGCGGCTGTCGCTTATTTCCTGCTTGGGAAAAGGGGCGTTATGGAGTCGCTTGATATAGACGACGAGGACGAGATCTGAACAAAGCGCTTAACCGAATTCAACATAAAAACCGCTCCGGCGTACATCGGGGCGGGGTTTGTTGTGCGTAATATCGATTGGGAGAATTTATGTCGAAGGAACTGAAAACAAACGCTATGCGTATGCTGGACAAGCTGAAAATACCCTATGACTATGAGACCTACGAGTGCGGGGAATTTGAGGACGGCGTTCAAGTGGCAAAGCTTTTGGGGCAAAGCCCCGATATTACATTCAAAACGCTGGTAACCATTGGGAAAAGTGCCAAATA
>OIXH01003697.1_pt1 | contig 13232 bp, 17 predicted proteins | sample 1587741 | NCBI WGS metagenome assembly OIXH01 (sample SAMEA3888916, study PRJEB22519) | human gut metagenome | biome: human gut; feature: human-associated habitat; material: faeces | place: Denmark | collected 2011 | reverse complement strand
CCTCGTTCGTGTTCCCGGAGGCGTAGGTGTTGCGCCTCTGGTCGCTGGGACTGATGAATACCTTGTGTTTTGCCATGATTGTTACCTCCGCTATGAATTGATTTTAAAGCTTTGGATTTCCTTGTAGATTTTATCAATAAAGGAATTTCCCTTCAGCTTTTTGTACGCCTCGTACAAGTAAACAAAGTTCTCGTATTCGTATTGCCTGATTTCACCGGCATCCTTGTGCCGATAGTAGATGCGCAGCATCTCGCTCCGCAGCAGGCACTTTGTGCCGTTCATTACCTTGCTGATGCTCAAGACGCACGCCGTGATGCTGCCAATCAGCGCAAGCACTTCGCCGCTAAGCGTTATGATTTCAGATACCGTCATATCAGTGCGTCGCCCCCTCCTGCGCGGCGAGGATCAGCCGCACCATGTTGGCCTTGGTCAATGCAAGCGCCAGCCCCAGTTTGGTCAGGATGAGCCGCAGCTCCGCGTTGCTTTTGGCCTCCAGGTCGTCCAAGGTATACTGGGTGGCATCTGCCACCTCCGGCAGCGCCTCCATTGCCCACGTCAGGTCGTCGGTCAGGTGATACGCATAGCCTGCCGGTGCATTCGGCTTTGCGGCCAGTGCCGCAGCAATCTCAGCGTAACGGTCTGCCGTGATCAGCTGGCCGTCACAATAGCAACTGCCATTGGATGCTATTTGTAAGATCATGCTGACACCTCCTCCCACCACGCGTCGGCAACAAGATACTTGTAGGTCACACCGGCGCGCCAATATGTGTTGGAGCTGCTCGCCCCCGCTTTGAAACTATCAGCTGTGACATTGCTCGGAAAGTAGGATTCAGACGTCGGCGCGCCCATCGTGATACGTTTTGTGTCGTTGCGCGCAAGTGCGAATGTGATATACATTTCGTTGCTTGTACTCGTTAAAGCTGCCGTGAGCCGCTGCGGAAGCTTAGTAAGACCGCGAAACCACACACAGCCAACCATAGTATGATAGTCTGTCGGGATGTCCAGCACCGAGCCATCAGTCCAAATGACTACAAACCCCGGTGTCTTGCCCAATTGATGGGCAAGCGTCACAAATCGCCCATCTGCGTCCAAGGCAAACTCGCCAGTGTCGACTTGCAGACCGCCACCACCGGGCTGCACGCCCGCCAGCGCTCCGGCAATGTCCCCGGACTTCAGCGCCGCCGTGCCGCCGGTCAGAGCGCGCACGGCATTGCAGATTGCCTGATAGTCCGCGCCGGGCATCAGCACCTGATCCGTCATGCGCCCACCTCCGATACGTCAGTCAGCTGCGCAGCCGCCCATGCGCCGTTCACGACTCGCATAAATGCACCATTGTCGTCCTCTGTCACGGGCGGCAGACTGCCGGTCGATCTGGCGACCTCGTTGATTGCCGCGACCAGCGACGACTTATCCTCGGTGTCCAAATTGGACATCCTGCCGATCAGCGGCGCAGCCGGGATCAGCACACCGGCGTCGTCATAGGCCTGCGCGTCGGCGATCAGCGATGCGTGCACCTGCATCAGCATGACGTCGCTGCGCGTCTCCTGCTCAGGCAGGATCGCCCGCAGCTGCGCTTGCAGCACGCCCTCGGTGTCCAGCAGCGTGCGGCCGAGTGCAAAGGCTCCGCGCCCGTCCGCATCGACGGCAAGCGGATCGGTGATAAAGGCAGCGCCGCCGGGCGTCTCGATCTGCAGGCGCAGCTCGGCACTGCGCAAGGGCGGCTCGACGCTGTAATGCAGCACGCGGGCGTTGTGCTCGCCGACGTGCGCGCAGCCTGCCCATACTCTCATGCTCAGCGCCCCCTTAGATCTCTGTGACCGTGACAGTCGCAGCGTCCGCCGTCAGCCAGACGCGCAGCAGGGTGCAGCCGTCGGTGACGCTCGTGGGGTCGCAGATATCCAGATACGACAGCAAGACGCTCAGCTCGTTCCGCGATGTCTGCGCTGTGTAGAGAGCGCCGCTGTACTGCAATTCGACTGCTCCGCCCTCGGGGACGGCCTTGTTGATTGCCGCGATCAGCGCGCTGTAATCGGCCTTGCCGGCGGCGTTGGTAAGCGCCACGGCCTTCCCGGACAGCGTAGCGCTGCCGATGGTCCAACTGTTGCCGCTGCCGGTCAGCGTGATTACGACGTGCGGCGGAGGCGCGATCAGACGTGCGCCCACGCCCGCAACGACCGGATACCCGGAGGCGTCGCTTGATACCATCTGCGCGATGTAGCCGTTTTTCCCGACCACATAATCGCCGACGGACGGCTGCGCAGGATACCCGTCTACGTCGCCCAGCGCAGCCAGCTTGGACGCATCGGGCTTGATGGCGCTGTTATACTCCGTTGGAACGTCTGCGTCAGGAATGGCTATCAGGCGCTGCAGGGGCGTAGAGTAGAAGCCGACAGGCTTGCCGTCTGCGTCCACCTCGGCCACCCGCAGGAATTCGTTGACACCATATGTCGTGTAAAACAGGCTGTCAAATCCGTTCGAGATCAGACGGTCTCCGGTGCTGCGTACAATGGGATCCCCGTCGTCATTCAGCGCAGTGACCTCGGCCATATAGCCGTTTTTCCCGACAACCGTTGCGCCGACGCGCACGGCGTTTTCGGGCAGCAACGCATAGCCGCTAAGATCGATCTCCGTCGTGGCGTCGTCGGCTGCGTAGGGCTTGCCCGGGATCTCGATCTCAGGTGCAAAAAACAGGCTGTCCGGCATATTTCGATAGCGCCACGCGGTCGGTGCGCCTGCAGCATCCACGGCCGCGACGGCCAACACAGCGTCCTCCTCTGCCTTGTACGCCGTCGGCACAGGGATTGCGCCGATTGACGCGGGTGTAATGGATCCCGGGTTAAAGGACTCCGTCGGCCCCCAGACCATACCAAGTCCCTCGACCGTTGCCTGCGTCGCGTCGGTATCGGTGATCTTGCCCAAGTAGCCGTTAGCGCCGAGCGCAAGGTCGCCGGGGCGCGGCGCGAGCAGACATGCCGAACGCGCGACGGAGATCTGCGTCTGATCGGTCGGGAGATCCGCGCGCACCAGCACGAGCCTGGCGTCAGATACGGCGTCAAGGTAGTCGGTGGACGTTATGCGGCTTGCGGGTCGGGCAATGACGTCGATCACAAACGGATAGATGCCGAGTGCGCTGCCATCTGCGGCAAGCAGCGTGATATTGCACCAGACAAAACCGGCCGTCGTCAGCGCCTGCGGGTGGATGCCGACGTTGATCCAGTTCGCGGTCCATTCGCACGCATACGCGCCGGACTGAAGCTTGGTATATGTGCCGCCCTTTCCGTCCGGCTTGCAGAAGCTGACCGATACCTGCTTGCAGTCCTTTGGGACCATCCACTTGGCGCCGTGATCCGTGAGCATGACGCTCACATATCGGGCGGATCGGTCGCCCTGCATCATGTGGACAGTCTGCAGCGCGCGGGGGTGCTGCATGTCGATGGTGATGTTGCTGTAAACTCTCATGATCAATGCTCCTTAATGATCTTGGACAATGCGCGCACGGACGCGCAGCATCCGATCTTTGATTTTTTGGGGTCAAATGGGTAGACGTCCAGCTCGTCGACCGGCATGAGCTCGTCGATGCCAATAGCCGGGACAATGACGCGGATCTTATACCCGATTGCCAGCATCTCGCTGCCCAGCAGGTCAAGCCGGTCAACGGCCGTGATCTCAACGCTGCGCGCCTTGGCGACGCGGGTATTAAGCTCCTCGGCCGTCTTCGCCAAAAGTGCGGCAGCATCCTCGATCTCGCCGTCTGCGTAAGCTGCTTCGATCCAGCCAAAGGCTGCAACGGCGTCGGGGTCGGTCACATACGGCAGCCCGTTATTGACGTCTGCAAAGGACAGCGGGACGCCGTCTGTGCTCTTGCCGTAGCCATACATTACGGTCGCGAAGTCGCTCGCGCCGCCGATGGTTGCCTTGATGGCCGAGAGCGATACGCCTGCCTCGATCACGCGATCGCTCTCGTGTGTTTCTTCCGCAGTCCAGTCGATATAGTTCTTTCCGTCCGCGCGACGCACCGCAATATAGCCGCCGTACTTGCTGACTAGCCCGGACAAGGCGTCCCAGGAGCTGCTTTGTCCGGAGGTCTTCAGCTCCATGCTGCCCGTGATTGTGACATTTCCGACGGCAAACTGCTTGCGCGCGTCGATCGGCTTGCTGTTGTGGTCAAATAGAATGGCGTTGAGCATATAGGTCGCGTTGCCGGTCAGCTCGTGCTGCGGCATGAGCGTGTCGTGCAGATAGTCCAGCACGCCGACGCATTCGATCCTTGTCGTGCCGGCCTCGTCGGCTTCAGTCGATGCGATTCGGCCGCGCCAGCGCTCAATGTCGTCGTCCATGACGACTACCTCGCTGATCAACGGGCAGAGCAGCAGCCGCTCGGTGTTCAGCGCGCTCACCTTAAGGCTCAGACTGCCGGAGTCGTTCTTGGCGTATTTGACGTGGCAGTCCCATGCGGCCAGCGCCGGGACGCGCACGTCGGCGAGCGGCGCGCGCCGCGTTCCGATCTCGTGGTAGATCACGACTGCCATTACCACGCCCTCCGCCGATACCGCAGGGACACGGAGACGGTCGGCTTGTCGCCGACGGCGATCGGCCAGACTACCGGATTTCCGGCCGCCAACGGGATCTGGGTGTGTCCATTGGCGATGTCGTAATACGTCCCGTTCGTTGACACCCATGCCGTTCCGGCCGCGCCCACGGTCGCGGTGACCGGGGCGACGCCCGTTGACGCGCGATACACCTGCGCGGTCGGGATGATGCGCACACGGCCGTATTTCAAAGAATCGGCGCTGAGCTTGTCCAGCCGGATGTACAGGAGACCGTCCGAGCCGGTCGTGCAAATGCAGGACTCCTCAAAATCGTCCGGATTGATGATGTCGTAATGGTTGGATAGCCGCCATTTCCCACGGCCGCCCCAGCGAAGCATGGCAACGTAATACTCTGTCTCCGGCTGCAGCTTGGCAGAGTAGATAGCATAATCGCCGACGGCGCAGCTAGCCACCAGATTGATGGTGAATGCCCGCTTGTCGACCGTCCCGCCGCGCACGGCGGTAAGATTGACGTTGTCGACGCCGATATAGACTGATTGTGCCTCAAAGTTGTTAAATGTCTCCTCGGCGCTGTATTGGTGCGGGTCACAGGTGGCGGTCAGATCAACCGTGGTATACGCCGCGTTGTGCACGACCTTTGTGATTGTTGCGCGGCCGCGAAAGAAGGTGTCGGGATAATCCGGATGCACGATGTCGACCGTCTTCCCGTGAACGCGTTCGCACAGCTCGTCCGTCATGGCGATTCGGTTCGGACGGTTGCCGAAGCTTGTCTCCAGCTGGGCGGTCAGCTTGCGGGTCTTGTAGGTCGGGTATCCGGCCACGGCCTCCGTAAGATCAACGTCGCCGTCCATGCCGGGAATGTCCTGCCGCGATTCGCGCACGGCGGGGAATTCCACGCTGATGGACGCAAGGGTAAAATGGCCGTCCGCTGCTGTGCTCCAGCCGTCCAGCAGCAGGGCGCGCTCTGGGTAGATCATGTCAGTCGCCTCCGAATGTTAATGTCTGCCTGCTGTCCGATCGTGCGATCGGTGCGGGCGATCAGCGTGCCGTCGTCCAGCACCATAGTCGGATCAATCGCCGCCACGGCATCATAGATCCGGTCGAGCTTTTTGGCAAGCTCCGGCACGGCCGAATAGGCCTCGATAATCGCGGCATTTTCGGCGGCGCGGTCGCGCACGGTGCGCTGCTCGGCGTCAGGCGGCAGCTCGCCGCCGAAGATGCCCTGCAGCGTCTGGGCGCTTTGCGCGATCTGCGCATACCAATCGGCGTCGCCGGGATACGCGGTGCGCTGCACCTGCAAGCCCTTGTGTGACGGTCCGCCGTTGCTGCTGGCCTGCGCATCGATGGCATCGCGCAGCTCCTGCACCATCTGGGCAGCCACGCGGCGCAGGCTGGCGTAGATCTGTCCCTCCGTGCCCTGTATGCCGCGTACAATTCCGCTTGAAAACTGCTTTCCGGCGCTCTGCGCGCCGCTGAAGGTCGTGGTCAAAAATGCGTTGATCTTGGCGTTGCTGCTTGTAATCAGCCCCGCGATAGCCGAGCTGACAGCCGCACCGGCCGCGCCGGTCGTCTCCTGCACCTGTGTGGCGCTCTGCGCGGCTATGCCGCTCTGTGTAGACTTTTGTGCTGCGGCAGTCGCCGCCAGCGCGCCGGTCTGCGCATTAGCGATTCTCTGGATTCCCACAATGGCGGATTGAACCGTGCCCTTTGCAACGCTTCCAGCGTTGGCCATTGCGGATGCGACCTGCGCTCCGGACCTGGAGAGATCAGCCATGATCTGATCGATATAAGTTGCCACCTCGTTTTGGGTAAAGCCGTAGACGTCGGTCAGCGTCCGCTCCAGCGTCTCGCGCGCCGCTTGAATGTCGGCCTGCGAATATTGCTCGGCGTTGGCAACAATGGCGCGGTACGTCTCGGCGCAGGCGCTGATCGCAGCATCTCCGGCATCCTTGACGCGCTCGGGTGTAACGGCGGAGCTGTCCGCCTGCGATAGCTCGCGCAGCTCCGCAAAGGTCGCGAGGGCATCGTCAGACTGACGCTTGAGCGACTCATAACTCGCCGTTGTGGCGTCCATCTGCGCGGCGGCAGCCTTTGCAAGGGCGTCGCTGGTCTCCTTGGCATCCTCGCTCCAGACGCCGTTTTGGACGGCGTCGAACTGATTGATAATCGCTTGGTTTTGGTCATATGCGTAGCGCGCATCGTCATAGCGCGCTTTGACCTGCTGTGGGACAGCATCGAACAGCTCGTCGCCATCCCCAACGCCGTATTTTACGCGCAGCTTTGTAAACTCGCTGGAGTAGGCGCTGTATTTTTGGTCGTAGACGCTATCGTCTACCAGACCCGCATAGTGCTGCTCCTGCAGCTTGACGATCTCGGCGTATTGTGCCTTAAAGGCATCCAGCTCGGCGATTTCGGCGCGGATTTGTGCAACTGCTGCGGCGCTGCCGACGGTGTAATTACCGTTGGAATCTTTGTCCAAGCTGTCAATGGTGGACTTTGCGCTATCATAGGCCGACTGCGTATTAGTCAAATACTGCTCGGCCTGCCGCATGACGATAGCGTTGTGGATGGATCCCGTCAGCTCGTCATACTTGGAGATTGTGCCGTCAATCATCTCGATTTCCTTGCCTGAAGCGTCCTTCAGTTGCGACAAGATGTATTGCACGCGCTGCTCGTGACCCTCTTTGACCCTGCCGTTTGCGTCGCACAAAAGCTTCAGCTCGCCGATCAGTGAATCATAGTCCTTCAGCTCGCTTGTCATGTTGCGTCCGGCCTCGGCGCGCTCCTGCGCAGCGTCGGCAGCAGACTGCGCCGCATCGCGGTATGCCTTGGATAGCTCCTCCTGCTGTCTGGCTGCGTTGCCAGTGGCCGTGCTCAGCAGCGCCAGCACGGACACAAGCCCGGCGATTGCCGTGACTGCAAGGCCGATCGGGTTGCTTGCTATGACAGCATTCAGCCCCTTAATGGCGGTCACGGTGCGCTTGATGGAGTTAACGATGGCAAAGCCCTTGATCGCGACGATGCCGGAGACGGTCGCCGCAAGCAGCGCCTTGCCGTTTTGTGTGGCATACTCCAACATGCTGCACACCTTTGGCAGCGCCTTGGCCGCAAGCTCCATAGCCTTGGATGTCAATTGGCCGAGCGCCCGGCCGAACCTTTGCAGCTGTTCCTGCGCGGTCTTGGAGTTCAGACCGCCGCGCAGTGTGTCGGAGACCTGGACAAGGCTCGGCAGCATACCCGCCAAAACCTTGGACTTTGTAGCGTCCCAGACGGTGTTAAGACGCTCAAAGCAGTCTCCGGCGTCTGCGCCGGCCGCAACGGTCTCGTTGGAGATCACGGCGCCCAGCTCCCGAGCCTCCTGCCGCAGGGCGGCGACTCCCTCGCTGCCCTGCATGAACAGCGGTGCAAGCTCAGCGTAGCTTTTGCCGAAGATCGTGCTTGCAACATAGTTGCGCGTCGTCTCATCGGTGCAGTCGGCCAGCTTGTCGATCAGCGCGGTCAGCATGTCCTCCGATCGCTCAAACTTGCTGACGTCGAGGCCGACCATTGCATAGGCATCCACGAGCGACTGTGAGCCGTTCGCGGCGCTGGCGAATGCCTTTTGCTGTTTCTCGAGAGCCTTGACCAGTGTCTCCGACTCCATGCCGTTTTGCTTGGCGGCGTACAGCCACTCCTGCAGCGCCTCGGCGCTCATCTGGACCTTTTGCGCGTTGTCGTCAAGCTCGCCGAGGTAGTCCAGCTGCTCCATTGCCGTGCTGCCGATGGACTTAATGCCGTTGACGATCGTGCGGATGCCGCCCATTATGGCGTGCGCTGCAAGCGATCCCTTTAAGACGTCGCCGAAGCTCTGCACCTTGTCTCCGGACTGCGCAGACGCCTCGCCGACGTCCTGCACGGCTCTTTTGGCCTCCTTCTGACCCTTGGCGCCGTCCTTGCCGCCCTTTTCCAGCGCTTCGCCGGTCTTGTCGGCCTCGCGCTCGATCGACCGCAGCTTGCTCTCTGTCACGGCGATCTCACGTTGGATCGACCGCAGCGCCTCGCTGGATCCGCCGTCCGTCAGGGCGCTGGATGCCTCCTCCTCCGCGATTTTAAGCGTATCAAGCTTCTTGCGCGTCGCCTCGGCCTGATCGGCCAGCAGCCGTTGCTTTTGTGTCAACAGGACGGTGTTGCCCGGGTCTAATTTAAGCGCCTTGTTGACGGCGGCCAGCTCGCGGCTGGCGGATCGGGCGGATGCCTCGGACGCCTTGAGCGCCTCAGACAGCGGCCGTGTGTCGCCGTTAATGGTTACGGTCAAACCTTTGATAAAGCTGATGTCAGCCACCTCCAAACTGCGCCCAGAGCGCATCAAGATCCGGCTCGGTCTGCTCGCGCATCCAGGCGTCGTTAAGGTACTCGATTCCGCTTTCGGTGCGGCCGAGCCGGTCGATCACGGCGTCGCGCCGCAGAATCAGATAGTCGTATGCGCACAGCTGCCGCACGCGCGTGATCGGCAGCCTTGCGTATGCGGCGATCATGGCGTCCCAGCTTGTGTGCGTCCGGTATCGATGCCGTATACGCCCGTCGTCTGGGCGCGGCGTATACGGCACGGTCAGTTTTTTGCCTGCAGGATGTCGACCAGCCATGCCATATACTGGCCGACGAGCAGCGCTATGTCGTCGTTGGTGCAGTGCCGCGCCAGCCAGCTCCGGCCGATGCGCTTACCCTCGGCGTTACTGCTCAGCATGATCGCAGCCGCCTCCGTCAGCTTGTCCATGTACAGAGCCTCCGCGGCCGCGTCATGGACTGCGCTGCCGTCAATGCCCTCGGAGAGCTGCGTGATACGGTCGGTGTCTGCCTTGCTGGGCAGGGTCAGGTGCAGCACTTTTTTGCTGCGAGGCAGACGCAGCGCAAAGGTGGGGCGCTGCAGGTTGGCCAGATCGAGCTTGATCGTTTCGTCCGGCGCCGGTGCCGGACGTCTTTTGAAAAGAAAAATCGCACACACGGTCAGCAGCGCAGCCAGCGTGCAGCATGTGGCGATCAAAATAGTCTGTGTCATGGGTAATCTCCTTTCAGTTCGCAATCAGCCCCTCCGATGCCGGAGGGGCCGTGTTGTTTTAGCCGCCTGTGTTCTGTGTGGCCGGGTAGTTCTTCGGCCAGACGATCGAGCAAAGCGTGCCGTCGTCGTCCTGCGGCGTGGCCGTGAACTCCGGCTCCAGCTTCGTCGTGCTGTCCTTGGCAAAGGCAAGGGACAGGCCGTTTGTGTTGGAGCCGACGATTACGATGTACAGGTTGCCCAGCTGCTTGTCGACGTGCTCAAAGACAATGACGTACTGCTTGCCGTTGTCATTGTCGAGGCCGCCGAGGCGCAGAATGTTGTAGGTCTCATCGGTGTTGTCGACGCGGGCCGTGCTGCAAAGCTTCTCCAGCATACACGGCTCCCAGCTGAAGATGCCGCCCTTCAGCTTGACCTCTTCCTCGATCGTGATGACGCGGCCGACCGTTCCGAGGTCATCCTTTTCCTCGTGCGTCGTGCCGGTGTAGGTCAGGGTCGCGCCGCCGGACGTTGTGCCGAAACGTGTCGATGCGGACAGCTTGCCGATCAGGGTCGGCAGCGCCTCGAGCGTGCCGGTATACTCCATGACGTGGAAATATCCGGAGCCGATCGGCACCGATTTGGACGTGCGTGCTGCACTCATATTAGTCTCCTCTCTACCACCTCAAAGGTGTAGGTGGTGCAAAAATATTGTAGATCTTCGTAAAAGATGCGGGCTTGGCGCGTGAAGTGGATGCCGTTGTCATCCAGCACACTCTGCAGCGCCTCGCGGGCGGAATCATCTGCCGCGTCGCGCGGCTGGAACAGATACGCCGTGTACCGGTGCGTATACAATTCGTTGCAAAAATCACTGCCGTCGGCGGTGATTTCATCGCCCCACGACACATAGCAGCCGCCAGGGGCGTCGATATAAAGCGTTTCGCGGCCGGGAATGCCGGCCTCGCGAAGAATGTCATCCATTAACATGTTCAATCACTTCCTTTACCTCGGCCTCCATGCGCGGCAGCTCCTCGGCAAGTGCCTTCTCGATAAAGTGCCGGCCTGCGACGGTGCCGCCGCTCCGCGACGCGTGCTCGTGCTCCAGCAGGTGCGTCAAACGGTAGTTCGGGGCTTTCACATACCACAAAAATGTAGATACGCCCATAACGCTGCCCTCGCGCCGCATTGCGATCGACGTATGGAACGGTGGGCCGCCGCGCCGTCTGAAGCCGACCGGGGCAGTCTGCCGCGTTCGCTCGGTGATGCGCTTTGCGGCGGCCTCTGTGACCTTGCTGATACGCTCGGTTACCTCGCCGTCATACAGCGTCGTCAGGTGCCGCAGTGAACCGGAAAGATCAATCGGCTCAGACATGATAGCTCACCCCCAGCAGACGCACGGTGCGGTGCTGCTCACGGTAGTCGTCGTAGTCCGTGACCTTGTAGATCGCGCCGTTGTAGAGGATGCGATAGCGCTGCGTGGCCAGGCGGATGGCGGCCACGCAGGGCGAATAGCGGAGCGTAAAGACAAAGCCAAGCTGCGATTGCAGCGCGCCGGCCGACAGGAACTCCTTGCCGCTGGATTTGTTGACGGCCGCGTGCAGCTTGGCGACGGTCGACCATTGCGCCGATTGCCGATCCTGCTGCTGCAGCTCGATCATGTGAGTTGCTCTCATGCTTGCCTCCTCACGGTGTCCAATTTGGACACCCGCAGCCGCCCACGGCCGACAGCTTGAGCTGATTGATGATAGCCCGCACGCCGACGCTGACGGATGCGCTGATGCCCTCGGCGTCGTACCACTCCAGCACCAGTGCATGGGCAGCCAGCTTGTACAGCGCCGTCGGCAGCGGAGGGATTCCGGCGTTGGTCAGGTATTCCACCGCCGCCGCATAGAGCTGGACGAGCAGTGCGTCGTCCTCATCGTGGTCAACGTGGCAGTAGCGCTTCAGGGCCGTTAGCTGCTCGCCGGTCATCAGGTGCCGGAATTATCGGTCGTCGTAGCGGCGGGCGTCGCGGAAAAGCTCGCGTAGATATAAGCGCCCGTGTCGGCGTTGACGACGTCGAAGCCCTCCTGCATCCGCAGCGCGTTCTGGTTCTTGCCGAACAGGTAATGCTCGGACGTTTCGAACAGCAGATCCTGATAGATCATGAAGTCGATACCGGCCTGCGTGTCGCCGAAGATCAGCGGGAAGTGGGTCGCGTCGATGTTGGCCAGCTGAGAATTGGGATAAACCTTGATCGGCAGCCCCTGGAACAGCTTCTCGGTCGGGTTCGCGGGATTGCTCTGCAGGATCGGGCGGCCGTCGGCGTCCTCCTCGGCGTCCAGGCAGGCAAAGCCGCTCTGGTTGGTCGCGATCACGCCGTTGATCAGGCACGACGGATCAAGATCCTCCGTGATCGACTTTTTCAGTGCCTTCCAGCCTGCGATTGCCTTCGGCGTGCCCGAGGCGTACCCGGCCTTCAGCGCCGCGAAGATCTTCGCGTTTTCGCTCACGATCGAGCTGCGCACGAACCACCGGTTGAGATAAGCGCTCAGACCGGCGGCCGCCGTAGCCAGCACGCGCGAGACCGGGATGATCTTGCCGTACCAGCCGATCTTCCAGGCCTTCTGCACAAAGGTCGGGTTGGTCTCGGTGGCGATCGTGTCACCGTCGTCGTATGCCGTCAGGCCGCTGGGCGACCCGCTCTCAAAGACCGTCGAGCCGGTCAGGGTCTCGACCGGGATGACGTTGACGAGCTCGCGGGCGCTGACGTAGCTCTTGCGCAGCTCACGGATCTCGGTGCGCACGTCGTTCGGTACGATGTAGTTTTCTCCCGAGGCGGCGTTGTCGCCGCTGATCAGCGCCTTGTCAACGACGCCGCGCTCCTGTTCACTCAGCGCGAAGCCGCGCATCATCTTGTGATTCAGCCTCTCGGCATCATCGGGGTACAACGCCTTCATGCGCTTGCTCTGATAGAGCCGTGTCACGATCTCCGTCACATACATCCCCGACTTCATATAGAGGTCGGCAAATCTGTGACAATCTATGAAAATCCGTGCCAATCCGAGAAATATAAAAAAATCGGAGGTACAGAATATGACCCCTTTTGAAGAACTGGCAAATGCCATCGTGATCCAAGCGGCGAAGGACTATATGAAAGCCCTGAAAAAGCTGAAAAAATATCCGAGGGATGCAGAAGCAAAGCAGACGAGGAATGATTGTGAGAGTTTCTTCCGTTCCTCGTGGTACAGCACATTGACTTCGGTTGATGGAGAGCTTCTGATGCGAAAACTGCAAATGGAGGTGGCGGCATGACAGCAAAGGAATATTTGAGTCAGGCTTACCGCCTCGATCAGCGTATAAACTCCAATATTGAAGAAGTCACCATGCTTCGTGAAATGGCAAGCAGCATATCATTGAGGGCCGCAAAATCGACCATACCTTCTATCCCGTCATCTACGGTGCGGAGGAATCGGACGATTGGACGGACCCGAAGGTTTGGAAGAAAGCCAATCCCTCCCTCGGCATCACGGTCGGCATCGACAAGGTCAAGGACGCCTGCGAGTCTGCCAAGCAGAACCCCGGCGAGGAGAACTCCTTCCGACAGTTAAGACTCAACCAATGGGTCAAACAAGCAGTGCGCTGGATGCCGATGGACAAGTGGGACAAATGCGAGTTCGCCGTCAGCGAGG